>ERZ773168.596-NODE-596-length-35128-cov-10.210760_pt1 | contig 35128 bp, 26 predicted proteins | sample MGYA00511261_ERZ773168 | MGnify/ENA primary metagenome ERZ773168 (study PRJEB29015, sample SAMEA2737855) | human gut metagenome | biome: human gut; feature: human-associated habitat; material: faeces | place: China | collected 2012 ... | reverse complement strand
CCCACAAAGCGTTCTTATAGGGATAGAGAATTTGCTCTATTTTTATAAATACAGACTTTTTCTACAAACTGAGCGGTCACAGCATTGCACTGTGACCGCTTATCTGCTTTATTGCTTTGTGTAATTCCGCCGTTCAACTAACTTTAGCTGAACAATAACAATCCCAAAGGCGGAACTTGAAGCGGCACATTGCCGCCCCGCCGTTAATCTATTCTGCGGATAGCTTAAACATTTCAAAAGGCGGAATTGTCAGCGGCTCACAGCCGCTTAGTCGCCGAAAGATACGCCGATGCTTTTTCCTGTGATGACAAGCTCGTCATTTTCGGGAACGAACTTTGTCTTCATCGTTACATCGGACAGCTTGTTTTCGGAAATCTTACTGCCGATTTTTGCGACCGTGTAGCCGTATTTTTCCTGCTTTATCAGCATTGCGGCTCTTGCGCCGAACTTTGTTGCAAGCACTCTGTCATAAGCGGAGGGCGAACCGCCTCTTAATATATGACCGGGAACAACTGTTCTTGACTCAAAGCCTGTTGCGGCTTCTATCTGCTTTGCTATGCGGTTTGTAACTGTGGTTTCACCCGCTTCGGCACGTTTTTTTGCACGTTCCTTTTTCTTCATAGCGGCTTCCGTAATATCCATTGCGCCCTCTGCGACCGCAATTATAGAGAATGTCTTTCCGGACTGCGCACGTTTTTCGCAAGCGTCGATGACTTTATCAATATCATAAGGGATCTCGGGGATAAGAATAATATCAGCACCGCCTGCAATACCGGAATAAAGCGTCAGCCAGCCTGCCTTGTTGCCCATTATCTCAATTACCATAATACGTCTGTGGGAAGTAGCAGTCGTGTGGATTCTGTCAACGACCTCAGTGGCTATATCTACTGCGGTATGGAAGCCGAATGTAACATCTGTTCCCCATATATCGTTATCTATCGTCTTGGGTAGTCCGATTATATTCAGACCCTCTTCGGAAAGAAGATTTGCGGTCTTATGAGTTCCGTTGCCGCCAAGCGTCAGTATGCAGTCGAGCTTCTGCTGTTTATAGGTGGCTTTCATTTCAGCGACCTTGTCTATGTTGTCAGCTTCGATAACCTGCATCATCTTATACGGTGTACGCTTTGTGCCGAGTATTGTTCCGCCCTGAGTGAGTATGCCGGAAAAATCCTCCGGCTTCATTATGCGGCAGTTATTATGGATCAGACCGTGGAAACCGTTGGATATGCCGACTATCTCAACATTGTCCTCGCCGAACATGGAGTAACAGGCTTTTGCCGCACCTCTTATAGTAGCGTTAAGTCCGGGGCAGTCGCCTCCGCTCGTCAGTATACCTATTCTGCGCTTTGCCATTTGTACATCCAGCCTTTCCTGAAAGATTTGTTGTTTTCTGCTAATTAAATTATAGCATACATACTCCAAAAGTCAAGAAAATATTATAGTCCGGATTATGCAGATTATACAATTTCTGTGCGTTATACGCCTGTATATATGCCTGCAAACAGCGGCAGCATCGTTTCGTTGTCGAGTATCATATACATAAACGGGCGGTTCAGGATTACCTGCTTTTCGTTAATAGCACACGCATTGTCAACCATTTCTACAAGAGCGGCGGCACCTGCCTTAGTACCTTTCTCGTTTACCTCAATTTTAGTCTTGTGAATGACTTTGCCGATGGATATATTGCCTGCGGTTGATTTGCCGATGCCCGAAAAATCCGCATTAATCTCGTCAAATGCCGTCGGCATACCAAGCTGTGACAAAGCGTTGTTCAGTGTGTCTGAATATTCATAGCTGAATTTCGGGAGCTTTGTTTCTACGCTGCAGCTTTCGGTACTGCTTAATATCCTGCAGAGCTTTTCTCCGGATAAGGAGGATATGAAGGAGGCTATATCATTATCGGGAAGTAAAGCCGCAAAGCTGTATTTTCCGCCCTTATACTGCTTGATAAAGCCTTTACAGCTGTTGCTTTCAAGATAAATACTTTCGGTTGAATGCATCATAGTGACATTCATCAGCTTGTCTTCGGAATTTGTGAATTTTCCGTCCGCAATATCATTTTCCTTGTAGACATTTCCCCATTCTGCATCAAAGCTGACGGCGTTTATAAGATACATTATCGCTTCATCGGGGATGTTGTTAAGTATTTTGTCTATCATACCGTCGGTATTGTCGCTTACCCAATTGTTGATTTCTTTGCACGTTGCGTTGTCAAATGCACGCTTGTATATTGCCGCACCGAAATAATCCGCATTTTTCTGCAAAAAGTCCTTTTCAACGGTAAGTCTGTTTTCTTCATCTCTGAACCATATCGAATTTGCGTTTTTCAGCTTGAAGTCCTCGCCTGATGTAAGCGAGCCGCTGAATGATGAAAGATATTTGTTCAGTTCGTCAAGGGGCATTCCGCTCCCGAGTACCTTTTCCATTTCACCTTTGGTCTGACCGTTTGCACCGTTTGCTGTCATTGTTAGTGCGGATGATAGTGACAGGGGAGAGATAAGAGTGTTTGATTTGCCGTCAAAGCATTTCTTAAGCAGTTCAACAGAGAAATTGCCGTATGCACTTTTAAAAGCATCGTCGGGTTTTACGGTTTCGTGGCTTGCGGCTTTGATGCCTGTCATAAGATCCGTTGTTTCAAGGGATTTTTCCGACTGACAAGCCGAGAGGGAGAGTGCTGATATGAGTATTGCGCTTGTTAATGTGAGGGATGTAAATTTTCGTTTCATAAATAGCTCCTTTCGCAGTAAGCAAATCGTGTACTGTATTCGCATATAATACAATTCAAAGCGTCTGATTGTCCACGGAATAATGTATTTTCTGATTAAATTATATAATATTTTCCCTCAAAGTCAATAAAAGTTACAAGATTGTAACCATTTCGTCGGCATCATGCAACCGCTTTTGCTGACCGCTGAGTTCAACGGGCGGCGGTGGCGTTTTTAATGACGATATTTCGGTTTTCTCTATTGACAAACTGCGTTGTGATGGATTATAATTATGTAAGGAGCGTGTAAGATTTTGCACGGTAAAATTCTATGAAGTTTTTTTAAAATAAGGAGAAAAGATATGGCATACATACTCGGTGTCGATATAGGTACGTCCGGTACAAAAACAGTGCTTTTCAGCGAGGACGGCACACCTGTTGCATCGGCGCTTTACGATTATCCTCTTTACACTCCCTGCAACGGCTATGCCGAGCAGGATCCTGCGGACTGGTGGAACGCCTGCGTTAACAGTATCCGTGACGTAGTTGCAAAGAGCGGAGTTCCCGCAGACGAGATAAAGGGCGTAGGTCTTTCGGGACAGATGCACGGACTTGTAATGCTCGACAAGGATAACAAGGTAATCAGAAACAGCATTATCTGGTGCGATCAGCGTACAGGAAAGGAAGTTGTCGAGATTACCGAAAAGGTAGGTCACGACAGACTTATCGCTATCACCGCAAACCCTGCTATAACAGGCTTTACAGCCGCAAAGATAATGTGGGTAAAGAATAACGAGCCTGAAAATTATGAAAAGTGCCGCCATATTCTTCTCCCCAAGGACTATATAAGATTTATGCTCACGGGCGAGTTTGCTACCGAGGTTTCAGACGCATCGGGTATGCAGCTGCTTGATATTCCCGGCAGATGCTGGTCTGACGAGGTGCTGACTAAGCTCGGTATCGACAAGTCACTTCTTGCCAAGGTTTACGAAAGCCCTGAGATAACAGGTACCGTTACAAAGGCGGTAGCGCAGGCTACAGGTCTTAAGGAGGGTACGCCCGTAGTCGGCGGTGCAGGCGATAATGCGGCTGCCGCTGTCGGAACAGGCGTAGTAGAGGACGGTAAGGCTTTCACGACTATCGGTTCAAGCGGCGTTGTGTTTGCTCATACTTCTGATATATCTATCGACCCCAAGGGCAGAGTACATACATTCTGCTGTGCTGTGCCGGGATGTTGGCACGTTATGGGCGTTACTCAGTCAGCAGGTCTGTCGCTCAAGTGGTTCAGGGATAATTTTGCGTGGAGCGAGATGGAAACAGCCGCTTCTATGGGCGTTGACCCGTACTACCTTATGGATAAGGAAGCCGACAGTGTGCCGATAGGTGCAAACAGACTGCTCTATATGCCTTATCTCAACGGTGAGAGAACACCTCACCTTGACCCCAACGTAAGAGGCGCATTTGTAGGTCTTTCCACAATGCACAAGAAGAAGGATATGCTCAGAGCCGTTATGGAGGGCGTTTCCTATTCACTGCGTGACTGTGTTGAGGTTATGCGTGAGATGAATATAAGCATTGATGATATGATGGCTTGCGGCGGCGGCGGAACATCACCGCTGTGGCGGCAGATGCTCGCAGACCTTTATGCCTGCAACGTAAAGACTACAGCAAACAAGGAAGGCCCCGCACTCGGCGTTGCACTTCTTGCGGCTGTAGGCGCAGGTATATACAGCTCTGTTCCCGAAGCGTGCAAAGCGGTAATCAAGCCCGAGAAGATACAGGAGCCTATTGCTGAAAACAGTGCCAAGTACGAAAAGGTATATGCGCTTTACAAGAAGCTGTATCCTGCTATGAAGGCAAACTTCGACGAGCTGGCTTCACTTGATGTATAATTTATAATATTGTCAGTAACGGAATACGGCTTTTGTGTGTTGCCGTAATCCGTAGGAATATTATGCTAAGTCCGGTTAACCGGAAAGGAGTACCTATGAAACTTTTTATCGACACAGCTAACGTTGATGACATCAGACGTGCCAATGATATGGGCATTATCTGCGGTGTTACCACAAACCCCTCTCTTATCGTAAAAGAGGGAAGAGATTTCAAGCAGGTAGTAAAGGAAATCACAGAAATCGTAGACGGTCCTGTTTCAGCCGAAGTAATTTCGCTTGAAGCAGACAAGATGGTTGAGGAGGCTCTGCCCCTTGCCGCAATACATAAGAATATCGTTATAAAGCTCCCTATGTGCGAGGAGGGTCTTAAGGCCTGCAAGCAGCTTACCGCAAAGGGCATAAAGACAAATGTTACTCTCGTATTCTCAGCCGCTCAGGCACTTCTTGCCGCAAGAGCAGGAGCTACATTTGTCAGCCCGTTCCTCGGCAGACTTGACGATATAGGCATGGAAGGCATGAACCTTATCGAAGAGATCGTTGACATATTCAATGCACAGGGCATTGAAACAGAGATCATCGCCGCATCTATCCGTAACCCGATGCACGTTACACAGGCGGCAAGACTCGGATGTGATATAGCAACCGTTCCTATGAACGTACTTCTCCAGATGCTTAAGCACCCCCTTACCGACAACGGTATCGACAGGTTCCTTAAGGACTGGGAAGGCTTCACTTCCAAGCAGAAGTAATTAAAGCCGCTCTGAGAGCGTGCTTAAAATAACCGAAAGGAAAAATGAAATGTACAGTAATTTAGTTGACACGATCGGCTTTCTCAAGGGAATAGATCCCGATGTTGCTGACGCAATGGACAAGGAGCTTGCACGTCAGAAAAGAAATCTTGAGCTTATTGCAAGTGAGAATATCGTTTCTCCTGCTGTTATGGCGGCTATGGGAAGCGTTCTTACGAACAAGTATGCTGAGGGATACCCCGGCAAGCGTTATTACGGCGGATGCGAGGACGTTGATATAGTTGAGAATATCGCTATTGAACGTGCCTGCAAGCTGTTCGGAGCAAAGTATGCGAATGTACAGGCTCACTCCGGCGCACAGGCTAACACGGCGGTTTATTTTGCACTGCTGAATCCCGGCGATACGGTAATGGGTATGAGTCTTGCTCACGGCGGACACCTTACACACGGTTCTCCCGTAAACATTTCGGGCAAATACTTCAACTTCGTACCTTACGGACTTGATGAGGAAACCGGCAGACTGAATTACGACAATATACTTGCACTTGCAAAGGAGCATAAGCCCAAGATGATCGTTGCGGGTGCGAGCGCATATCCCAGAGCAATTGACTTTGAAAAGCTCTCGGCTATTGCTAAGGAAGTTGGCGCATATCTTATGGTAGATATGGCGCACATTGCAGGTCTTGTTGCAGGCGGTCAGCATATGTCGCCCGTGCCTTATGCAGACGTTGTGACTACTACAACGCATAAGACACTGAGAGGACCTCGTGGCGGACTTATCCTTACAAATGACGAGGAGCTTGCAAAGAAGATCAACAAGGCTATATTCCCCGGCATACAGGGCGGACCTTTAATGCACGTTATCGCCGCTAAAGCTGTTTGCTTCGGCGAGGCGCTGAAGCCCGAATTTACCGAATATGCAAAGCAGATTGTAAAGAACGCATCCGTTCTTGCCGATTCTCTGCTTGAAAAGGGATTCAATCTTGTATCGGGCGGTACAGACAACCACCTTATGCTTGTTGACCTCCAGCCTTTCAATATCACGGGTAAAGAGCTTGAGAAGAAGCTCGACGAGGTGTATATCACAGTTAACAAGAATGCTATACCCAACGATCCTCAGAGTCCTTTCGTAACGAGCGGCGTGCGCATCGGTACACCTGCGGTTACTACAAGAGGATTAAAGGAAGACGATATGAAGCAGATTGCACAGTGCATCTATCTTACTGCGACCGACTTTGACAACAGCGCCGACAAGGTAAGAGAAACAGTAACTGAAATCTGCAGAAAGTATCCTCTGTACGAATAATTGCATATAAGCGAGAACGAGAGATTGATTCCCTCGTTTTCGTGTTGTATAAAATATCGGTTAATTGTTGAATATAGAAAGGAATTTGTAAATGACAGCATCTGCAAGAGATATTATTTTTAATCACTCGGAGAGAGTAGCTCCGCTCGGACTTATTGCTATACCCGGTTCTGAGGAGCTTGGCAAGAAGGTCAACGATTACCTTGTAACATGGTCAAGGGAAGCAGGCTACGATTATGATAATTTTCTCATTGAGAATGAATGCCCCAGATTTTCTTCCGGTGACGGTAAGGCTCTTATCAAGAACACTGTAAGAGGTTATGATGTTTATATTATTGCCGACTTCGGCAACTACAGCCTTGAATATCCGCTGTTCGGCAGAATGAACCGTATGTCGCCCGACGATCACTTCCAGAACCTCAAGCGTATCATACAGGCTATCGGCGGTAAGGCTCACCGTATCAACGTTATCACGCCTATACTTTACGGCGGAAGACAGCACAGAAGAAACTACAGAGAGTCGCTTGACTGCGCTGTAGCGCTTCAGGAGCTTCAGAATATGGGCGTTTCCAATATCATTGCGTTTGACGCTCACGACCCCAGAGTATGCAACGCAGTTCCTCTGATGGGCTTTGATAATATAATCCCCACATATCAGGTGCTGAAGGCTCTGTTCAAGTATGTAAATGACTTCAAGATGGATAAGGATCATTTTATGGTTGTCAGCCCCGATGAAGGTGCGCTCAACAGAAATATGTACTATTCATCTGTACTGGGTGTAGATCTCGGTATGTTCTATAAAAGACGTGACTATTCGCAGGTAGTGAACGGACGTAACCCTATCGTAGCTCACGAATATCTCGGTAACTCGGTAGAGGGCAAGGACGTGTTCATTGCGGACGATATTATTTCATCGGGCGAATCTATGCTTGATATTGCTATCGAGCTTAAGAAGCGTAACGCAAAGAGAATTTTTGCGTATGCGACATATCCTATCTTCACAAACGGTCTTGAAGCGTTTGACAAGGCCTATGCTGACGGTAAGATCGACTATGTGTTCGGTACAAACCTTTCCTACAGAACGCCCGAACTGCTCAGCAGGGAATGGTTCTGCGAGGTTGACGTGTCGAAGTATCTGTCATATCTGATTATGGCTCTTAACCACGATATGTCTATCAGCAAGGTAATTGATCCTCACCAGAAGATAAGCGCTTTACTTGAAAAGCACAAGAACGACTGATAAGGTAATATGATATTTCAGCCTCCGCTCTGTGACGGGCGGAGGCTTATATTTTACAGGAGATGAATTATGCCGTTAGCAGACAGAATACGTCCTTCGACGCTTGATGAGGTTGTTGGACAAAGGCACATCTTAGCGCAGGGAAAACCGCTTTACAATATCATCAGCAGGGGAAAGATACCCAATATGATATTCTACGGTCCGTCGGGTGTGGGCAAAACCACTGTGGCAAATATTATCGCCCAAAAAACAAGTATGAGTCTGTACAGGCTGAACGGTACGCAGGCATCGACATCTGACATAAAGGACGTTGTTGCGAATTTAGGGACATTCGGTGCGGCAGGCGGAATTCTGCTTTTCCTTGACGAGATACAATATCTCAATAAAAAGCAGCAGCAGACACTGCTCGAATATATCGAGAGCGGAGAAATAACGCTGATTGCATCTACGACGGAGAATCCGTATTTCTATGTATACAGTGCCGTTCTTTCACGCTGTACCGTGTTCGAATTCAAGCAGGTGACGGCGGAAGATATACTTCCTGCGGTGGAACGTGCTTTCAGGCTTATGGGCGAGGAGATGCACACGCAGTTCACGCTTGAGGAAGGCGTTGTAAGACATATTGCTTACGGTTGCGGCGGCGATGTGAGAAAGGCGGCGAATACGGTAGAGCTTTGCTGTCTTTCGAGCGAGGGCGATACGGTGACGATGGAAACCGCAAAGCTGCTTACGCAGAAGAGCAGTATGAACTACGACCGTGACGGCGATCATCATTATGATATTCTGTCGGGGCTGCAGAAGTCGATAAGAGGCTCAGATGAAAATGCGGCGCTTCATTATGCGGCACGTTTGCTTGCGGCAGGGGATATTACCTCGCTTTGCAGGAGGCTTCTTGTCATAGCGAGCGAGGATATAGGACTTGCGTATCCTATGGCGGTGCCGATAGTAAAGGCTTGCGTTGACAGTGCGTTACAGCTTGGGCTTCCTGAGGCGAGGATACCGCTGGGCGAAGCGGTCGTTCTGCTTGCAACATCGCCGAAGTCCAACAGTGCGTATCTCGGTATAAATGCCGCTATGCAGGATGTCGAGGACGGCAAAACAGGAGATATACCCCGACAGCTTCAGAATAAGCATTATGACGGAGAGGGCAATGCGGTGAAGGGTCAGCATTATCTTTATCCGCACGACTATCCGGATCATTATGTAAAACAGCAGTATCTGCCTGACGCTATAAAGGACAGGGTCTATTATACGTTTGGTGATAACAAATTCGAACAGCAGTCAAAGGCGTATTGGGATAAGATAAAAGGGAAAAAGTAAAAGAATCCGACGGCGTTACTTGCTGTCGGATCCTTTTTTGCACGGTTTGTTTGTAAAGCTGACGTATAGCTGATTTATGCCGATATATAAAACGAATATCCCGAACAGCTTTCGCAGAACAGCCACATCAGTAATTCCTGCGATATAGCTTCCGACAATGGCACAGGGAAGTCCGAGTATAAGATATTTCCCCACAAGCTTTAAGTCTGTCAGCTTGTTTTTTATGTGTATGATAAGGGAGAGCAGTGCAATTGGGAGGAAGAAAAGAAGGTTTATCCCTTGCGCAATATCCTGCGGTATTTCAGTGAATACCGAAAGATACACGAGCAGAATAAAGCCTCCGCCAAGTCCCATTGACGCAGTGGCTCCGGTGAGTATCCCCACTAAAATATTCATAATATCATCCTCACTCCGCTTGCAATCATAAGCAGACCGAATATTATCCTTATCAGCCTGTCGGGGATTTTTCCGAGAAGAAAAGAGCCGAGTATCGCACCGATAAGACCGTAGGGTATATATTCCCACGCTGTGCCGAAATCCAGTTTCCCGTTCATTAAATATATAACGGCGGTGACAAGGCTCAGTACGAATATCAGGGCGACCGAGGAAGCGTGGGCGTTTTTCGGCTCTGTGCCGTTTTTCTCAAAGGCAGGCACGGCGACAGTTCCGCCGCCTGAGCCGAACAATCCATTAAGAAAACCGCAAAGCGAGCCGTAAAGCAGATGGGCGTGCTTTCCTGTGCGGTCGTATTTTCGTTTACGTTTACTGTTCATAGAGATAGCTTTCGCAGAAAAAAGCGGATTATGCAAAATGAAAAGCCGTACTGTTTTTAAGCAGTACGGTTCAGATTGTAGAAAAAGTCTTTTGCTTGATGTACTTCTGTTATATTGTTCAGTTGTGCCTACGATAGTAAACTACTGATAGTTCTTTTTGTCGGACAGCACTTCTCGGGTTCGCTATTCGAATCAATGCACTTGTCAATATTAACGAGGGAAAGAACCAAAGAGACTAGGTGCAAGTCTGAGCCTCGCTTACGCAAGGCTCGTGCACTCCGCTAAAGCTCCGCTGGACTTGACAGCCCAGTGAAGCAAAGCGAAACGTCCGAGTGCTTGCGTAAGCAAGACTCAGCCCTATACTCTTAGGTTCTCTCCCTCGTGGCTCCCTCTTTCCTTACTCACACCCCCACCCCGTCGGGGTGTTGGATAAACTCGAATAACCACCCAAACATTGTATATCCTGTCAATACAGGGACGCTTAACGCTACACGTCCGCAGGTTAGTACATATATCTTAGGTTAGTGGCGTTTTTTTGAAGAGTCAATGTTAGAGCAGTTGCACCGGTATACTCACGAAATTATTAATGCCTTGTCGGTACGGAAACTGTTTTAAGCAGTGTTGGCGATATGTTTTACGGTACAGCTTTAATAATCAGTCTGTCGAAAAACCTATATATTTTTTGAAAATGAGTGTTTAGCGTTGCTTACCAAAAGTTTTGTAGGACGCAAAGCCCACAAAGCGTTCTTATAGGGATAGAGAATTTGCTCTGTTTTTCATATAAACAGGCTTGTTTTATAAGCAAAGCCGTACTGTTTTTAAGCAGTACGGCTGTAATTTTTAAGACCACCTTGCCGTGGTATGACGATGAAACCCGCACATAAAGTACGGTGGGTAACTTTCCCCCGATTGTTTCACGCTCCCTTCTTCCGCAGGGCGGGAGGTCTGCAATCCGCAAACGGAGAGAAATCCCTATTAAAGAGTGTCGGATCATATGAAATCATACTGAAGCGAACAAGGCAGTGTATTAACTTTTATTCTTCCTCTTCGTCAAGCTCCTCAAACACGTTGAAGAATTCCTTGGCTACACGGTCGTATTCCTTATCGTCATCTATTGTTGACAGGTAAACCTCATCGTTCTTGTTTACTTCCTTCAAGATAACGTAAACGTCGCTGTCGGCGTTCTCGTCTTCTTCTTCGGGAATAACGGCGCAGTATGAGCAACCGTCAACCTCAATGCGTCCGATAAGCTCAAATGTAACGGTATCGCCGTTTTCGTCCTCGAGGTCTATATATTCGGCAGTGTCTAAGTCGTTGTCTGTGATGTTTTCGATTTCTGACATTGTTTATTCCTTCCTTTTCCGAGGACCGTTTCAAGACCTCTGTTCTGTATATAATTTTACACGAAACCAAAGGTGTTGTCAAGAGGTATTTTATGATTTTCTCACAATACTATTCCTGCACAGGTCAAATTCCCTAAAAATAGCAAATCGACGCATTTTTAAGTTATAAACATAGATTAAATACGCTGATATTGTGTAAACTGTGTAACTATGTGACTAATATACAAAACCACGATGTGCAATTTGTACAGTTTTCATTCAGAAAAGTGTTGACTTATGCCGTTTGATGTGTTATCATATAGACAAGGAAAAGGAAAGTTCCCCAGACAGAATAAAACATCTTCATGCTGACTATTTAACACGATAAAGAGGGTTTTATTCAACATATATACGATTCGGAAACCGTATATAAATAAAGTCGGATAGGAGGCGAGTCCAATGGGTCAGGAAAAAAGTGAGTCACAGCAGTCTATTGAGGCTCGCAACATAAAGTAAGAAGTGAATAGTACGATGACAATACTCATACGGTACTCATCGACACACATAATAAAAGGGTTTTGACCTTTAATTGCGAGTAAAACGGCTACCGGACAAAGAAAACAAGAAACCTTATAGCGATTTGAAAAATCGCAGATTTCCGCAAAAGCGTTTATTATATACAGCTTTCAAGGTAAATACAGGTAAGGTGATTGAGATGTACAGTTCAAGACATTCAAAGAGGCAGTTCTACTGATAACAGCTTAATATCCTGCATCGGCAGAAGTCGATACAGAGGATAAAAAGAGCAGCTGATAAAGCTGAAAGAAGCTGATTTGAGCTCTTAAGGATGTGTTTCAAATGGTAATATACGCTGACTGCATAATAAAGCATCAAAGAAAGGTGCTTAACGAAGAAAGACAGTGAGGTATAGTCCAATGTACTGACAACGTACAGGTAGTGTGAACTACGAAATAATGTAAAAGTCGGTTAAGTTTAACGGCAGACAGGAAGTTGGTAGGATGATACCACGATGATGGCTGCAGAATATGCGAAGAACGCATAAAGCGAGGCAGTAAGCCGATAACCGATTCGACAATTGAATATAACAATAACGGACGGGCTTTGGAGTATGTGTTGCTTCAAAGCCCGTTTTGATTGCACACATAACTTGCACTTACCGACAAAAAGTGGTATAATCAGAAAAACTCTGATTAAGGAGATTACTATGATAAAATTACCGAAGATGTATACAGCAAATTCAATTAAAGCGATGCACGAGAAGCTTAACCTTGATGCACAAACAGTAATGCTGTTATATGATTATTTTGATGCGTTTTCAAATTTTTATGAGATGTTACCTTTGAAAGACGCATATAAGATAATCAAAAAACAAAATGATAAATTAAAGCTGACGGAAGAAGATTTTATTGCTTTTTCTGAGATAGCAAGGCACGAGGAGCATTTCTATTTTATACTCGGCAGTGAAGATCTGGACAAGAACAGAAAAAAGAGTAAGCCGATGGAAAGAACAATCGTAAACGAATCGTTGGTGCTTATTGACGAAATATTTTATAAAATGATGGTCACTTCTCAGAAAGGCAAGCCACTATTTGTTCCGGAGAAAAATAAGCTGCTCAGATATGTTGATGATTCTTTTATAGAAGAAAATGAGTATACAACGGCACTGTATGATTTCTTTGCGAATAATATGAAATTAGGCGAGTCAGATGCATGGGATACTGTCGGCGATTGTATTCTGGAAATAAAAAACGGTGAAAATCCTCTTGAAGAAGTACTCAGCTATCTTGATTATCGCAAACTTTTGCCGGAGGAGAAAAATTTAAGTGAGTTGATAGGCGTTATATCACGTTTGAATAACTTTACAAGAACACCGGTAAATCGTGGATTTACACCTGTTGAACTTAATCAACTCGGCGGAGGTCTGTCTGCCGACAGCATAGTTTTTGAGGAAGATAATCTGATACCGCAAGCCGTTCTTAATTCAAACAGCGAATCGTCAAAACAGTAAACAGGATAATTATAAAGCAAGTCGTTGGCGCTGTGATGTGCGTCAACGGCTTGCTTTTGTTATCAGTATATTTCCTGTTCAAGATTTCTGAACATATCGTCATCGAAAAAATCCGTAATGGTTATCCGGAGTTGTTTGCAGGGAACGGGAACGTGTGCAAATTCTGTCGGAAAAGTGCGGTTTTTGAATAATTGCTTGACTATCTCTTTTCAGAATGTTAATCTTTATTCAGCCTTTAAATCGGCTTATATATTGAATAAGAAGCATAGGAAAAAATTACAGTTTTCGTTCAGGCAAAATTAGCTGTAACATAAAATATAAGCACATAAATAAAGCTTTTTATAAAAATCGGAGATACCGTCTACAGCTAAAAGTAACCACAGACGATCTGACGGATTTTGCGGTTGTTGTTAAAGCGCCGTAAGATTCAATTGCGAGGAGGTAAATATGTATAAGAAATCAGGTTCTAAACTGAAAACGATCGCACTTCTTATCAGAGTGTTCGGTTTTATAGTAGCATTAGCTTCCGCTATAGCTTGCTGGAGCATAGCAGGGAATATCAGCAGTTACAATGAAACTTTAAAGAGCGTTATGATAGGTGCAGGATTCGAGATAGGTATTTTAATAATTGTTCCTGTTATTATCGGTTCGCTTATACTTGAAGGATTCGGCGATCTGATAGTTCTTACGGATGACAATAACGAATGCCTTAGAAAAATGGCAGGTCTTCCTGCTAAACAGACGGTTAACGTGCCTAACACTTATTACAATAACAATGCGGTTAATCCCGCAAGTACAGCTTACAATAACAATGCGGTTAATCCCGCAAGTACAGCAGGTACGGCAAATGCCCAGAATTCATCAGGCACCTGGGTTTGCGCAAAATGCGGTAAGGTTAATAATTCAAGAGGAGATTTCTGCGTAGGCTGCGGAGTAAGAAAGCCTTTCCTTTAATCCAATCGGAATTTAGGCGGATGTATTTCTGCGGTGTATCGAATGTGCGTGGCACATATTGATTTTGCGTGTTCCTTATTCAATAAATGCGAAAACGGCGTACTGAAAATGTACGTCGTTTTTGCAATTTTGCTTATGCGATTTTTGAAGCGGCGCATTGCTATTAGTAAAAATAAAATCTTTACCATCATTCAATCCCGACCGTTTTGCTATCCTGCATATATCCGGAACATATAATAAGGTCGGAATTTGAGGCGGCACATTGCTATTAGTAAAAATAAAATCTTTACCATCGTTCAATCCCGACCGTTTCACTATCCTGCATATATCTGCAACCTATAAAAAGGTCGGAATTTGAGGCGGCACATTGCCGCAAGGTCGGAATTTGAGGCGGCACATTGCCGCAAGGTCGGAACAGTCAGCGGCGACCCGCCTTATCAAATTATTTAAAATTATCACCATCGTTCAATCCCGACCGTCCCACTATCCTGCATATATCTGCAACCTATAAAAAGGTCGGAATTTGAAGCGGCACATTGCCGCCTTAGTAGCCGTATTCGTCGGAGATGAAGATTACTTTTATTCTGTCCTTGTCACGCTGATGAGCCATTATGACATAATCGTTGCAAATCCTGTCGGGGCTTAAGCAGTGCGCACATCTGCCTGTCTTTGCACAGGGGGTGTTTCTGCCGAGCCTTACGCAGTTTGCGGGAGATGCAATCGTTTCAAGACGGTCAACGGCTGAGTGGAGGTCTGTTACAATCTTGTTTAAGCCGGCAACAATGATTACCTGCTTCGGTCCGAATATCATAGCGGCTACACGGTTTCCGGTGCCGTCTACGTTGTATAATTCGCCGTATTCGGTTATCGCATTAGTACTTGCAAAGTAGGTGTCGGCTGAAAAAGCCTTCCTGTAAAGGTCGTTTACCTCATCGGGAGAGAGCTTTTCACGGTCAATGTAGATACCGCTGTAGTTTTCATTCAGAAAATCCTGAATGCCGGTTTCTTTGAGCGTCATTGTTCCGCCGGAAACTATCAGCTTGTCGTCCTTTATAAGCTCCTTTATTATCTGCTTAGCCTCGTCGGGAGTATCGACAAGATAGCCCTTCATATTGTTCTTTTCGAGGGCGGATATTACCTTTTCCGCTCTTTTTTTGAGTGCGGCTTTTACATTTTCGTTCATATTATCAGTTCCTTTCGTCATTTTGTGCGGTATGACCGCTGTATAAGATAAATATAACATATTTCGCAAAAAAGTCAAGAATAGTGATAGACATTTAAAGCTGAATGTGCTATAATTGACTATAAGCAGAGTTGTGAACTGCGATCTATGAAGATACGATATAAAACGGTAATATTCCGATAAATAGAAAGGAACATAATATGGAAATATTAAAGCTCAATGCGCCCTGCAAGGATTATATCTGGGGCGGTAACAGATTAAGAGAGGAATACGGCAAGGTATCAGACGCTGATAAGATAGCTGAGAGCTGGGAGCTGTCCTGCCATAAGGACGGTCAGAGCGTTATTGCAAACGGCAAGGACAAAGGCAAGACGCTTTCCGAGTATGTAGCGGAAAACAAGAATGCACTCGGTACAGCCTGCGGCAGATTCGAGTATTTCCCCATACTTATAAAGCTTATTGACGCAAAGGATAACCTGTCTGTACAGGTACACCCCGACAATGATTATGCTATGCGTGTCGAGGGCGAGTACGGCAAGACGGAAATGTGGTATATCGTTGACTGTGAGGAAGGCTCACAGCTTATCTACGGCTTTGATAAAGAAATTTCAAGAGAAGAGTTTGCTGACAGGATAAAGAACAATACCTTACTTGAGGTCACAAACAATGTTCCCGTTCATAAGGGAGATGTGTTCTTCATCGAGTCGGGTACGCTCCACGCTATCGGCAAGGGTATACTTATTGCCGAGATTCAGCAGAACAGCAATACGACATACAGAGTATATGACTACGGCAGAGTAGGCAAGGACGGAAAGCCCAGAGAGCTTCATATTGAAAAGGCTATAGACGTTACCGAGCTTTGCCCTCCGAAATATGATACAAAGCCTCAGGGCAAGCCTGTAAAGATAGACGGCGGCGAGGAAACATTGCTCCGCACCTGTGAATATTTCGATGTTCATAAAATCAAGGTTTCAGGAACAGTAACGCTTGACGCAGACGAAAAGTCGTTTATGTCGGTGCTGGTGCTTGACGGCAGCGGTAAGATCGGTGAGCTTGACGCAAAGAAGGGCGACAGCTTCTTTGTTCCGGCAGGCTACGGCAGATTTACTCTTACGGGTAATCTTGAGGTAATTCTTTCTGATATAGTTTAAGACTTGTGTTTTGAAAGGTTAAAGGGGATATATGAAGTATTATATCGGCGTTGACATAGGCGGTACAAATATCAAGGCAGGAGTGGTTGACGAGAACGCACAGCTCGTTTCGAAAATATCGCTCAAGACAAATGCGGCAGACGGTTATAAAAGCGTCCTTGCGGTAATCATTGACGCTGTCGAACAGGCTGTACAGCTTTCGGGCGAGGACATTGACAGGATAAAGACTATCGGCGTCGGCTGTCCGGGAACTATGGATAACGAAAACGGCACGGTGCTGTATTCAAATAATCTGCACTGGGAGAACGTTCCGCTTGCAAAGGATCTTGCAGAACATTTCGGCAAGCGTATCATCCTTGAAAATGACGCTAATGTTGCGGCATACGGCGAGTATCTTGCAGGTGCGGCAAAGGGTGCGAAAAACGCCGTAGTGCTGACGCTCGGAACGGGTGTTGGCGCAGGTATAATTATTAACGGCGAGATATACAGCGGTTCGAACAACGCAGGCGGCGAGATAGGTCATACTGTTATCGAGGTTGACGGTGCGCCGTGTACCTGCGGAAGAAACGGCTGTTTTGAGGCTTATTCTTCGGCTACGGGACTTGTCCGTATGACGAGGGAAATGATTGAGAAATATCCGAGCGGACGGCTTCACGAAATGGTTGACCGTGACGGGAAAATTTCAGCAAGAACTGCGTTCAATGCCGCTAAGCTGGGCGACCCTGAGGGAAGGGAAGTTGTTGATAAATATATCAAGTATCTTGCCTGTGGCATTGCGAATGTGATAAACGTATTCCAGCCCGATATTCTCTGTATCGGAGGAGGAGTATGCAACGAGGGCGATAATCTGCTTATACCGCTTAAAGCACTGATTGCAAAGCAGATCTACTCAAAAAACAATGCTAAAAATACCGAGATAGTAATCTGCACGCTTGCAAATGAAGCAGGTATGATCGGCAGTGCCATGCTCGGCAGAAAATAAAAACACTTTTTACAAAGGAAAGGACAGTAAAAATGAGAAGCGATCTTATCAAGAGCGGCGTAGACAGAACACCGCACAAAGCCTTACTGAAGGCACTGGGTGTAACAGACAGCGAGATGCACAAGCCGTTTATTGCCGTTGTATGTGCGGCAAGCGACTATGTTCCCGGTCATGCGCATCTGCACGAAATATCAAGACAGGTAAAGGACGGTATCAGAAACGCAGGCGGCGTTCCTTTTGAGTTCTTCACCATCGGCGTGTGCGACGGCCTTGCAATGAACCACAGAGGCATGAGATATTCTCTTGCATCCCGTGAGCTTATCTGCGACAGCATCGAGGTAATGCTGACAGCACATCCTCTTGACGGTATCGTATTTATACCGAACTGCGACAAGATAGTTCCCGGTATGATAATGGCTGCCGCAAGAATGAACCTCCCCTCTATTTTTGTAAGCGGCGGTCCTATGAACCCCGGCAGAGTACAGGGCAAGAGAGTAGGATATAACGAGATATACGAAGCTATCGGTCAGTATTCCAACGGTACTATAGGCGATGATGTTCTTCTTGACTACGAGAATAACGCTTGTCCTACCTGCGGCTCATGTTCGGGTATGTACACGGCGAACTCAATGAACTGCCTTACAGAAGCAATCGGCCTTTCGATGCCGAAGTCGGGTACAGAGCCTGCTGTAAATGCCGCTCGCCGCAGACTTGCAAAGGAAACGGGCGAAAGAATAGTTGAACTTGTAAAGCAGAACATCTGCGCTAAGGATATTATCACAAAGAAAAATATGATGAATGCGCTCGCTACCGATATGGCAATCGGTGCTTCCTCAAACACGGTCCTTCATCTTCTTGCTATCGCACACGAGGCAGGAGTAGACATTTCTCTTGACGACATTGACAACAAGAGCAAGACAACACCTCAGCTTTCAAAGCTCAATCCTGCAAGCGATATATTCATAACAGACCTTAACGATGTAGGTGGTATCCAGTCGGTTATCAAGGAGCTTGCAAAGGGCGGTCACGTTGATACGAGTGTTCTTACGGTATCGGGTACACAGGCTGACAGAATCGCCAAGGCTCCGAATGCAGACGGTACAATAATCCACACCTGCGAGAATCCTATCAGAAAAGACGGCGGTCTTGCAATACTCAGCGGTAACCTTGCAGAAAACGGCTCTGTTGTAAAGCAGGGTGCTGTCAAGCCCGAAATGATGGACTTCACAGGTACAGCGAAGGTATTTGACGGCGAACAGGCTGCTTGTGACGCTATCCTCAATAACGTTATCATCCCCGGTGACGTTGTTGTTATCCGCTATGAAGGCCCCAAGGGCGGTCCCGGTATGCCTGAGATGCTTGCTCCTACGGCGGCTATTGTCGGCAAGGGTCTTGACGGAAGCGTTGCTCTTATCACAGACGGACGTTTCAGCGGTGCCAGCAGAGGTGCGGCGGTAGGTCACGTTTCTCCCGAGGCGGCTGACGGAGGACTTATAGCTTACGTTGAAAACGGAGATAAGATACATATCAATATACCTGCAAGAAGCATCGAACTTCTCGTTGACGATGAAACGATAGCACAGCGTAAGGCTAAGGGCGTAAATGCTCCCGTAAGAAAGCTTGACGGTTATCTCAAGCGTTATGCAAAGCTGGTTACAAGCTCGAATACAGGCGCTGTATTTGAAGACTGATATGCTAATTTAATACTGTTCAGCAAAGGCTGTGTATTTAGGTACACAGCCTTGCGGTGATATTGATGACAGAAGGGGGCGGTAGCTATCGCTCATAATGATAATATGCACGCAGGACACAGGGAGCGTATGATAAGCCGCCTTAAAGAGTTCGGCAGTGAGGGGTTTCAGTCGCACGAGCTGCTTGAAATGATGCTGTACAGCTCTTTTAAGCAGTGCGATACAAACCCGATAGCGCACAGGCTTATTGACAGATTCGGAACGCTCAGCGGTGTGTTCTCCGCAAGCGAAAACGAGTTGTGCGAGGTCGAGGGTGTAGGCAGGTCTACCGCTCAGATGATAATTGTACTTCGTGCTAATATAGAGCGTATGCTGTCGGAGAGCGTTCAGAAGGGTGAGATGCTCGGCGCATCCGGAGCGGTAAAGGACTATTGTATGGGGCTTTTCCGCTTTGTAGATACCGAACAGCTGAGAATGATATTTCTCGACAGCGAGTATTGTTTTATGTCGCAGGAAATAATAAGCACGGGTGCACTTGAACAGGTGCGGCCGGATATAATGAGATTGCTTGAAAAGGCAGTGCAGAAAAGATGTCCTATAGTCGTTATGACGCATAACCATCCGAGAGGCAGTGAAATGCCGTCTACGGAGGACAAGATAATGACGAGAAATCTTTTCAACCTTCTTGAAAAGGCAGGAATTTATCTTGCTGACCACGTTATAGTCGGTATGCACGGCAGTCTGTCTATGCGTGAGAACGGTATTCTTCCTGATATATGGAACGATTTTTAAGGAGCTAAAATGGACAAGTTCGTATTAAAATCAAATTATAAGCCGATGGGCGATCAGCCGCAGGCTATAGACTGCCTTGCAAACGGTGTGCTTGACGGCGATAAGGAACAGGTTCTGCTCGGAGTTACCGGTTCGGGAAAAACCTTTACTATGGCGAATATTATCGAAAAGGTCAACCGTCCCACGCTTATCCTTGCACATAACAAGACGCTTGCGGCACAGCTGTGCAGTGAGTTCAAGGAGTTTTTCCCGGATAATGCTGTCGAATATTTTGTAAGCTATTACGACTACTATCAGCCTGAGGCGTATATTCCGTCAACCGATGCCTATATCGAAAAGGACAGTGCGATAAACGATGAGATAGACCGCCTGCGACACTCGGCAACAGCGGCTCTTGCGGAGCGCAGAGATGTTATTATCGTTGCCAGTGTAAGCTGTATCTACAGCTTGGGCAGTCCGGAGGATTACCGTGAGAATATGCTTTCTATCCGTGAGGGTCAGGAGCGAAGCCGTGACGATATAATAAAAAGGCTTGTCGAAATACAGTATGAACGCAACGATATGAATTTTATCCGTAACAAGTTCAGGGTAAGAGGCGATGTGCTTGAGGTTTTCCCTGCGGGAAGTACGTCCGACAAGGCGATAAGGATAGAATTTTTCGGCGATGAGATAGACAGAATATCCGAGATAGATATAGTGACAGGCGAGGTGAAACGTCGCTTTTCGCACGTTGCCATTTTCCCTGCGTCACATTACATCGTAAGCAAGGCAAGGCTTGAAAATTCGCTTACCGAGATAGAAAACGAAATGGAAGAACGTGTTAAATTCTTCACCGATAACCATAAGCTGATAGAGGCGCAGAGGATAGAGCAGAGAACACGCTATGATATGGAAATGCTCCGTGAGATAGGAACGTGCAAGGGAGTTGAGAACTATTCACGGGTGCTTGCAGGAAGAGCGCCGGGCAGCTCGCCCATAACTCTTATGCACCATTTTCCGAAAGATTTTCTTATGTTCATTGACGAGAGCCACGTTACATTGCCACAGGTAAGAGGTATGTACGGCGGCGACTTTGCACGAAAGAAAAACCTTGTGGATTACGGCTTCCGTCTGCCGTCTGCGTATGATAACCGACCGATGAATTTTGACGAGTTTACCTCGATGATAAATCAGGTCATTTACGTTTCGGCTACACCGGGCGAATACGAAAAGAGCCACGCTGTGAACACAGCCGAGCAGGTCATACGTCCTACGGGTCTGCTTGATCCGATAATCGAGATCAAGCCTGTTGCGGGACAGATAGAGGATCTTTATTCCGAAATAAACGAGCGTACCAAAAAGGGTGAGTGTGTGCTTATCACTACGCTTACAAAGAAAATGGCCGAGGATCTGACGGCTTATTACGAAAAGCTCGGCGTGAAGATACGCTATATGCACCACGATATTGATTCTATCGAACGTATGGAGATAATAAGAGATCTGCGTATGCACGTCTTTGATGTGCTTGTCGGAATAAATCTTCTGCGTGAGGGTCTTGACTTGCCGGAGGTATCGCTTGTTGCTATACTTGACGCAGATAAAGAGGGCTTTTTACGAAGCGAAACCTCGCTTATACAGACTATAGGCAGGGCGGCAAGAAACGCCGAAGGCAAGGTCATAATGTATGCCGATACGGTTACGGACAGTATGGAAAAGGCAGTGACCGAAACCAACCGCCGCCGTGAGATTCAGATGAAATATAACGAGGAACACGGCATCACGCCTAAAACTATTGTAAAGGATGTAAGGGCGGTGCTGGAAATATCGTCCGGCAAGGATAAGGGCAAAAAGAGAAAATACACCAAGGCAGAGCGAGAGGCGCTTATCAAACAGTATACCGCAGAGATGAAGAATGCGGCAAAGCTGCTTGACTTTGAACACGCCGCATATCTGCGTGATAAGATAAAGGAGCTTCAGGAAAGCAAGTAAGCTGTTGACGGAGATGACAAAAGAAAATGGGAATAGATAAAATAATCATCAAGGGTGCAAGAGAGCATAATCTGAAGAATATTGATATAGAACTGCCCCGTGACAAGTTGATAGTTATGACGGGGCTTTCGGGATCGGGAAAGTCATCGCTTGCATTCGATACTATTTATGCGGACGGGCAGAGAAGATATATCGAGAGCCTGTCATCATATGCAAGAATGTTCCTCGGACAGATGGAAAAGCCCGATGTTGACAGCATTGAGGGATTATCTCCTGCTATATCAATAGACCAGAAAACGACCTCGAAAAACCCTCGTTCCACTGTCGGAACGGTAACGGAGATATACGACTATCTCAGACTGCTTTATGCAAGAGTAGGCATTCCGCACTGTTCTGTCTGCGGTAAAGAGATAAGACAGCAGACAGTGGATCAGATAGTTGACAAGGTAATGGAACTGCCCGAGCGGACAAAGTTTCAGATCTTATCGCCGATAGTAAGAGGCAGAAAGGGCGAATACCGCAAGGAACTTGAGGACCTTGTAAAGCAGGGCTACGCAAGAGTGCGTATTGACGGGATAATCTACGATCTTTCCGAGCAGATAAAGCTTGACAAGAACAAGAAGCATAATATAGAAGTCGTTGTGGACCGTCTTGTTATGAAAGAGGATATAAAGTCACGTTTATCCGACAGCCTTGAGGTTGCGGGAAATCTTTCGGGCGGACTTATTCTTATAGATGTAATTGACGGCGAAGAACTGAGTTTTTCGCAGAACTATGCCTGCCCCGAACACGGAGTAAGCATAGAGGAGCTTGTACCGAGAATGTTCTCGTTCAACAATCCCTTCGGCGCTTGTCCTACCTGTACCGGTCTCGGAATTTTCAGAAGGATAGATGTAGACCTGATTTTACCTAACCGTGATCTTACTATCCGTGAAAATGCGATAAAGGCGAGCGGCTGGAAGTATGCGGACGGAACTATAGCACAGATGTATTTTGACGCTGTTGCAAACGAATACGGTTTCAGCGTGGATCAGCCTGTAAAGGAACTGACAAAGGAACAGTTAGATGCGGTGCTTTACGGTACGGGCGAAAAGAAGATAAAGGTCGTGCGCAGTAAAGAGCAGGGCGGCGGTGTCTATATGACGGCGTTCGAAGGAGTAGTAAACAACCTTGAAAGACGTTATAAGGAAACAACGAGCGTATATTCAAGAGAGGATATAGCTCAGTATATGGGTGATGCGGTGTGTCCCGACTGTCACGGTCAGCGACTGAAAAAGGAGGCTCTTTGCGTTACCGTATGCGGTAAGAATATCAACGAATTCTGCGATATGAGCATCAGCGAAGCACTTGAATTTGTCAATAGCATAAAGCTGTCTGAACGTGATATGATGATAGCAAGTCAGATACTGAAAGAAATCAAGGAACGTCTGGGATTTCTGAGCAGCGTCGGACTTGAATATCTGACATTATCAAGAACGGCAGGTACTCTTTCGGGCGGTGAAAGTCAGCGAATAAGGCTTGCAACCCAGATAGGCAGCAGTCTTATGGGAGTGTTGTATATCCTTGACGAGCCGAGCATTGGACTTCATCAGAGGGATAACGACAAGCTTATCGCAACGCTGAAAAGATTGCGTGACCTCGGAAATACGCTTATAGTCGTTGAGCATGATGAGGATACGATGAGGGCGGCTGATTTTATCGTTGACATAGGTCCCGGCGCGGGCGTTCACGGAGGTGAGGTTATCTGTGCAGGCACGCTTGACGATATAATGAAGTGCGAGCGCTCGATAACAGGACAGTATCTCACGGGAAAATTAAAGATAGAAGTACCCGAAAAACGCAGAAAGCCAACTAAGAAGTGGCTTAAGATAACAGGCTGCCGTGAAAATAATCTGAAGAACATTACGGTAAAAGTACCGCTCGGAATATTCACCTGCATTACAGGCGTATCGGGCAGCGGCAAGAGTTCGCTTGTAAATGAGATAATCTACAAGCACCTTGTCGCAAAGCTGAACCGTGCAAGAATAAAACCCGGTGCATTCGATACATTCGAGGGTACGGAGTATCTTGACAAGGTAATAGCTATCGACCAGTCACCGATAGGCAGAACACCGAGGAGCAACCCTGCGACCTATACGGGTGTATTCAACGATATAAGAGAGCTGTTCGCATCGACCAATGACGCAAAGATGAGGGGCTATACAAGCGGAAGATTTTCATTCAATGTAAAGGGCGGACGCTGCGAAGCCTGCGAGGGCGACGGTATCAACAAGATAGAAATGCACTTCCTGCCCGATATATATGTACCGTGCGAGGTCTGCAAGGGCAAACGCTATAACCGTGAAACGCTCGAGGTTCACTACAGAGGCAAGAATATTTACGATGTGCTTGAAATGACGGTAGAAGAGGGTATAGCTTTCTTTGAAAATCACGAAAAGATAAAGAGAAAGTTGCAGACACTTTACGATGTAGGACTTGGATATGTAAAGATAGGTCAGCCTGCGACAACGCTTTCGGGCGGTGAGGCACAGAGAGTAAAGCTGGCTTCGGAGCTTTCAAAGCGTGCGACAGGCAAGACGGTGTACATTCTTGACGAGCCTACAACAGGACTTCATACCGCCGATGTACACAAGCTGATAGATGTTCTTCAGAAGCTGACCGACGGCGGAAATACCGTTCTCGTTATCGAACACAACCTTGATGTTATAAAAACAGCCGACTATATCATTGATATGGGGCCTGAGGGCGGAAGCGGCGGCGGTACGGTGATTGCTACCGGCACTCCCGAAGATGTAGCGGCAAATTCCGTAAGCTATACGGGCAGGTATTTAGCACCTATGCTCGGTATCGAGAGGACGGAGCAGACGATGCTTGAATAAATTCTATACGGACAGATAAGTAATAATTCTTATCTGTCCGTATTTTGATAATATAGGCAGGCTTAAAAAGAAAAAATTCAGGTACGCCCGATAGATAACAGCAGAGTTACCGATTGCTAACCGAAAAAATTAAGAAAATCCCTTGAAAATGGCGAGAGAATAGTATATAATATATTTGTATGTTCCGGGTATTTCCCGGCAAAGAACTACCGGTGACCGTGACAAGCTACGGCTGCGGTCACGAAAATTTGAAAGGAGTCTACAACTGTTATGACGTATTCACATGAAGTTGAAACTATGTGTCCCGTGAAGCAGGGCGTAGCGCACGGCGCAGCTCCCATTCCGGAAGAAGCAAAGTGGGTAAAGGCGAAGGAAATCAAGGATATTTCCGGTTTTACACACGGTATCGGCTGGTGTGCACCCCAGCAGGGTACATGTAAGCTGTCTTTAAATGTTAAGGATGGTGTAATTCAGGAGGCACTCGTTGAAACTATCGGTTGCTCAGGTATGACACATTCTGCAGCTATGGCGGCTGAAATTCTTCCCGGCAGAACAATTCTTGAGGCACTTAATACTGACCTCGTTTGTGACGCTATAAACACAGCAATGAGAGAACTCTTCCTCCAGATCGTTTACGGCAGAAGCCAGAGTGCTTTCTCAGAGGACGGTCTTGCAATCGGTGCAGGTCTTGAGGATCTCGGTAAGGGCCTTCGTTCACAGGTAGGTACAATGTACGGTACTCTCAAGAAGGGTCCTCGTTACCTCGAAATGACAGACGGTTATGTTACAGGTCTTGCACTCAATGAAGATGATGAGATCATCGGCTACAAGTTCGTTAACTTCGGCAAGATGATGGAATTCATCAAGAACGGTGACGATGCTAACACAGCATTCGAAAAGGCACAGGGTCAGTACGGCCGTGTTAACGATGCTGTAAAGATCATCGACCCCAGAAAGCAGTAAGGAGGAAATAACAATGGCTTTATTTGAATCATATGACAGACGTGAACCCCAGATTCTCGCTGTTTTAAAGAACTATGGTATAGGCTCTGTTGAAGAGTGTGCAGAAATCTGCAAGGCTAAGGGTCTTGACATCTACAAGCTCGTTGAAGGCATTCAGCCTATCTGCTTCGAAAACGCTAAGTGGGCTTACACAGTAGGATGTGCTATCGCTATCAAGAAGGGCTGCAAGAGAGCCGCTGACGCTGCCGCTGCTATAGGCGAAGGCTTACAGGCATTCTGCATCCCCGGTTCAGTTGCCGATCAGCGTAAGGTTGGTCTTGGCCACGGTAACTTAGGCAAGATGCTTCTTGAAGAAGATACAAAGTGCTTCTGCTTCCTCGCAGGTCACGAATCATTCGCAGCTGCAGAAGGCGCTATCGGTATCGCTGAAAAGGCAAACAAGGTTCGTAAGGAACCCCTGCGTGTTATCCTTAACGGTTTAGGTAAGGATGCCGCTCAGATCATCGCTCGTATCAACGGCTTCACATACGTTGAAACAGAGATGGATTACTACACAGGTGAGGTTAAGGAAGTATTCCGCAAGTCTTACTCTGACGGTCTTCGTGCTAAGGTTAACTGCTACGGTGCTAACGACGTAACAGAAGGCGTTGCAATCATGTGGAAGGAAGGCGTTGACGTTTCTATCACAGGTAACTCAACTAACCCCACACGTTTCCAGCACCCCGTTGCAGGCACATACAAGAAGGAATGCGTTGAAAAGGGTAAGAAGTACTTCTCAGTTGCATCAGGCGGCGGTACAGGTCGTACACTCCACCCCGATAACATGGCTGCAGGCCCTGCTTCATACGGTATGACAGATACAATGGGTCGTATGCACTCTGACGCTCAGTTCGCAGGTTCTTCTTCAGTTCCCGCACACGTTGAGATGATGGGTCTTATCGGTATGGGTAACAACCCCATGGTTGGTGCTACAGTTGCTTGCGCAGTTGCTGTTGAGGAAGCGCTGAAGTAAGCTTCAAACGGCTTAACTACGGTGTTTAACGAATAATTATAAAATCCCGCTGAAGTTCGTGAAAATCGGATTTCGGCGGGATTTTTGTATTTTGTCCACCATTTGTCCACTGATTTTCAGGCAGTGGACAATCAACAAATCAGTGTCGTTAGCACTGCTTTGTTCAAATGTTAAGCATAACCCTTTTCAAATCAAAATCCGTGATGAAGTATATAAACATAAAAAATAAAGTGCTTCGGATTTACGCTTAAGTAAAGAAGAAGCGCTTTTATTTTATTATCAAGTAAGCTAAAATTAGAATAACGAATATATAACTCGAAATTTAATAAAAAAATTCTGAAAACTGTATATACATCTTGACATTTGAGCATAATTATACTATAATGATATATAAAAAAGGAGCGTGAGTGCCATGCTGTGCCAGTTTACTTTTAAAAACTTTAAGTCTTACAAGAATGAAACCGTTTTTGATATGCAGGCGGTCAGCAGTCAGGGGTTTACTGATTCATTATTGCAAAGCGGTGACGACAGAAAAACATATCTTCCTGTTTCTGTAATCTACGGTCCTAATGCTGGAGGTAAATCAAACGTTCTTGACGCACTTAACTGTGTTAATGCACTTGTAATGAAACCTATCCTGATATTTAAGAATAAGGTGATAAAAAAAGCAAAGGTTGAATGGACTCCGTTCTTGTTTGACGACACATCACGAAATGAGCCTACAGAGTTCGAGCTGTATTTCCGTCCTAATAATAATTATGAGTACAGATATGCCCTGAAAATTTCTAATGAAATAATTGTAGAGGAGTATCTTTATCGCCGTAAAATCGGCACAAGAAGCAGAATTGCAACCATTTTTGAACGTGATTCCAATGGTATCAAGCTTGGGGGAAGCATAAACAAAGCTTCAATAAATACAGAAGTCAATGACCAGATGCCATATCTTTCTTTTTTATATATCAACTACAAGCTTGACCCCGTTATCCTCGCTGTTAAGTGGTTTGAAAAATGTATTATGCGTAATTATGCCAATCCTGATGCCGAAAAACATCTGATAATAGGCAAAGGAGACAGCTTTAAAATAAAGCTTATAGGTCTAATGAATAATGTTGGAATCAATATCAGCAATTTTGAGTTTATTGAAAAATCACCGGACGATAACTCTGTTGATATTATTTTTGAGCATACCGTAAACAAGAAGAAGTATCAGTTGAATATCAATCAGGAGTCGGACGGAACACAGAAACTGTTTAATGTTCTCCCACTTGTGATTATTGCATTATCAGAGGGCAGACTGCTTGTTTTTGATGAACTTGACGCTAAGCTGCACCCAAAGCTACTGAAATTCATCATAATGCTTTTCAAAAATCCTGAAATTAATACGCATAATGCACAGCTGTTATTTACTTCACACGATATTTCAACGATGAAAAGTTCTGTTTTCCGCACAGATGAAATATGGTTTGCCTGCAAGCTTGATGATGAGTCGAGCGATTTGTATTCACTCTATGAAATGAGAGATGAAAGCGGCAATCATATACAGCCAAGTGCGGCATTTGACAAACAATATCTTGAGGGACGTTATGGTGCAGACCCATACTTCCAGAATATGATGGAATGGAAGTGATGATATGTCGATGAAGCCTTGCAAGAAAAGCGACTTAAATAAGAAATGGATGTCCGACCGCCGTGACAGACGTATCACTATTGCACCCGAATATCATCTGATAGTTACTGAGGGTACAAAAACCGAACCACAATATTTTGAGGGGCTTACGGAAGATATTAACCGCTTATACAGGGGGAGAATTTCTATTGTCATTGAGGGCGTGGGTCAAGGTGCAAACACACTTACCTTGCTGGAACGTGCTCAGAAAATTGTTGAAAATGACCCCGATAAATATAAGCACATATGGTTAGTTTATGATAAGGACGATTTCCCTAAAGATGATTTTGACAACACATTCTTTAAATGTAAGTCGTTATCAGGGAATGGCAATTCTGTTGTTTACCATGCCCTATGGTCTAATGAATGCATTGAATACTGGTTCTTACTGCATTTTATGGCATTGGATTCAGCACTTCACAGAAATGAGTATTATCCTAAATTAACAGCTTGCTTAGGCTCAAAATACAAGAAAAACCGTAAAGACATTTATGCACTGCTGAAACCTAATATAAAAAGGGCTATAGATAATGCAAAACGCATAGAAGCTAATAACGAAGGACGGGCACCATCGCAGTTTACTCCGGGAACAGCTGTATATGAAATTTTTGAAATGCTGGAAAGTTATTTATCCTGACTCGATAAGCAAAAACTGTCTACCATTTGTCAATCGAAATAAAAATTTTGCTTATTTCAGCAAGTTACAATAAGGGATAAATCGTGAAAAACGGTGTAAAACAGGCGTTTTATAGGTGACTCTGAATGCTATCCGGAAACCTCAGAGTATATGCATAATCCGTATGGGCAACAACCCCATGGTTGGTGCTACAGTTGCTTGCGCAGTTGCTGTTGAGGAAGCGCTGAAGGCTTAATCGATAACATCGGTACAAGATAATATACTATATAAGGCGGTCGCTGTTCGGTGACCGCCTTTTTGCATAAAAACCGCTCAAAAAAGCCGATGAAACGTTAAAAACTATATCAACCCCACTACACATTAAAAATAAATCAGAAAAATCCAAAGGCGGATATGATATGCTTGTTGCGTCTTATTTACCGTTATGCTATAATTTAATCAGAATCAATTGGGAGCGTGAGAAAATGCTCAGTGCAATATATCCTGTTCCGGCAAGCGAAGTCAGGTTGCCGTTTTATCTGTTGGGAATAGGGAGAACATCGCCCGAATTTCACGTTAAACGTGATAAGGGGCTTACCTCGCATCAATTTCTGTATACTGCAAAAGGCTGCGGTGTTTTAGAAGTCGGTAACAGAAAATATAAGCTTGAAAAGAATTCCTTTATGTATCTTCCGCCAGAATTGCCTCACGAGTATTATCCTGAAAATGATGAGTGGAATACCTGCTGGATGGTGTTCAGAGGCGATTTTCTTAAGGGCATTATGAATACAATGGGCTTCAGCGGCGAAATGGTCGCAACTAATGCCGACCTTAACGCATTCAAAAAGATATTCGGCAGAATATACAGTCTTGCGGCGGATAATCTTCATAACGGCGAAAAATGCTCGTTGCTGATATATAACGCAGTGCTGGCGGCAAAAGAGATATTCGGCGGTAAGCAGGAAGAAAATAATACGGGAAATCTCATAGCGGATAATGCTGTCAGATATATAAACGAGCATTACAGCGATGATATTACGCTAAGCGAGCTTGCCTGCCTTTCCGGTGTTTCACCGCAGTATTTCGACCGTATTTTCAGAGAACGCCTTAATATGCGGCCTATGGAGTATATCGCTCGTGTCAAGATCTCAAAAGCCAAGTCGATGCTTCTTGACTCCGATATTTCCGTGACACAGCTTTCAAAAAGTCTGGGATACACCGGCCCCACTTATTTCGGAATCGTATTCAAAAAGTATGAGGGGATTTCGCCTTCCGAGTTCAGAAAAAACGGCGGTAGTGTAATTTAGTTTCAAAAAGTTAGAGTTATCATTAATTTAAGATTGACGGCGGACGTTTTCCGATATATATTTATATTGTAATTTTATATCGGAAGGGGAGCTTTTATGGGCATTTTAAAACGAATAACCGCACTTGCCATCGGTGCGGCGATTATGTGTACCGCAGTTAATACTGTATTTGCGGAAAATAATAACAGAGGTGATACGGTGAATATTAAAATTGACGGCAGTAAAGCAAACACAAGCGAAAACTTACTCTACATAGGACAGGGCATGATCAGCTGTAACGGCTCGTCAAGGCTTTTGCTTGACTATAAGGAGAAAAATCCCGAAAGCTATAACAAGATACTTAAACATCTTTACGGCAAAAACGGACTTAAATTTACGCACTTCAAGGTGGAAATGGGCGCCGATGTCAATACTTCATCGGGTACTGAGCCTACGACGATGAGATATGAGGACGAAAAGGCGGACGTTACTAGAGGGGCAGGTTTTCAGCTTGCCGCCGATATTAAAAAGATAAATCCTGACGTAACACTTGATATGCTGTGGTGGAGCGAGCCTAAATGGGTATCGGATTCAAGCGATGTTTATGCCGCAAGATATAAGTGGTATAAGCAAACGCTTGATGCCGCTTATGAAACCTACGGTCTTGTGTTTGATTATGTAAGTGCGAACCAAAATGAACGTGCCGTTGATACGGATTGGATAATCTATCTTTCAAAAACGCTTAAAAGCGAAAAGGACTGTCCGTATGATTACTCTGAGATCAAGATAGTTGCGGCGGACGAATGCGGCACTTGGGGCATATCAAGGCTGATGATGAAGAATAAGGAGCTGTGTGATGCGGTCGATGTGATAGGTTCTCACTACACAAGCTTCGCTGATGATACTACAAAAAAGCTTGCGGAGGAATACGGCAAGGAATTATGGTTTTCCGAGGGAAGCTCACCTATGACCTACGCACAGTCGGTATATCGCTATGACGAGGGAAACTCGGGACTTACCGGACTTAACGGCGTGTTTGATATTGCTAACCGTATGATAACGATGGTAAGCGGAGGATATATGACGCTGTACGAATATCAGCCTGCGGTCGCGGGATATTATGACGGCGTTACATATTGCCACAAACAGCTTATAAATGCCTGCACCCCGTGGAACGGCTATTACACCCTTGACAGCGGATATTATATGAATCTGCATTTCTCACAGTTTATGGATAAGGGCTGGAGCTTTATATTTGACGCTTGTTACGGCGATGCAAAGGTCGGCGGTGACGGTCACGCACTGGTTGATGCAAAGTACAGCTATATCACCGCTTGCAGTGCGGAAGGCGATTACAGCACGATTATTACAAATACGACATCGGAGCCTATCACATATAACTTTGAGGTGTCAAATCTTGCCAAAGCAGGAAATGAGGTATATGTCTGGGAAACAAGAGGTCCTGACAGCAATCAGGAATATGACGCTAACTATTTCAAGAAAATCGCTGCGCTAACTCCCGAAAATAACAAGTATTCTGTTACAATAAAGCCGTATTCGATGATAACAGTTTCTACTGTAAATATCACCTATCCCGCATCTGATGCACCCAAGGAAAGTGAGAACACATTGCTGTCGCTTCCGTATTCCGATGATTTCGGTTATTCGGACGAATTCCTTTCTTCAAGAGGAAACGCACCGCTTTATACGACCGATGAGGGCGGTGCTTTTGAGGTTGCCGAAAAGAACGGCGAAAAGGTGCTGATGCAGAAGATTACCAAGGATATTAAGGCTGACGAGTGGGGCGGTACACCTAACCCGACAACTAATTTCGGTGATGACCGCTGGTATAATTACAGCGTCAGTGCAGATATACTTACAGACGGGGAAGACAGCTATGCAGGTGTAGGTCTGCGATATATCCTTGCAGACAGCGGAAAGAGCGGTTACAGCGTTACACTTTACGAAAACGGCAACTGGATTTTCTTCGATGGAAAGAAGAAGATTCTTGACGGAAATATAGCAGACTTTGATTCGTCAAAGTGGCATAATGTAAAAATTTCCGCACTGAACAATGATATAACGGTTTTAGTCGATGGCAAAAAAATAATTGATTATAAGGCTGAGGAGGGCGGCTACAGCGCAGGAAGAGCAGCACTCTACAGTTCATATAACAACTGCTGTTTTGATAATGTCAGGGTTGAGGCAACCGACAGCGTTCAGCCGTATGTGAACAAGTTTGATAATTTCGACAACATATTTACTTACAGCGAAAACGGCTGGGAACACAGCACTATGGACAGCTTCAAAAACTACAAGCGTACAATTTCAAAAGGCGCTGAAGGAGCATATTTCACCGTTGACTTTGAGGGAACGGGCATTATCCTTACAGGCGTACAGAAAGGCGACACAGTAGTAAGCATTGAGGTTGACGGCAAAACCGTTAATAAGGAATATGCCGTATCGAAAATTTACAACAGGCAGTCGTTCGTGCTGATAAACGGCTTGGAGCAGGGCAGTCATACTCTGAAATTGACTGTCGTAAGCGGAAGCTGTTCTGTCGATGCGGCACAGGTGCTGTACGATTATGAGGCTGTGAATAAAGCCGTAATCAACGAAACGTCATCGGTAGCCGAAAGCACAGATTCATCCGACAGCGTTCCCGAAGATAACGACAAATCAGCGGAAAGCAACGGCGGTAAAGGCTCATTCCCGTTTGTTCCCGTTGTCGTAGGAGCGGTTGCTGTGGCTGCCGCAATCGGTGCAGGCGTTGCGATAGCAAAAATGAAAAAGAAGAAAGATTGATAATCAGGAGGGTATATTATGTCAAGATTTGAGATAAGAGATAAGTTTTATTTGGACGGGAAACCGTTCAAGGTAATTTCGGGTTCAATACATTATTTCCGCACCGTACCGGAATATTGGCAGGACAGGCTTGAAAAACTCGTAAATATCGGATGCAATACAGTTGAAACGTATATTCCGTGGAATTTTCACGAAACTGAAAAAGGAAATTTCAATTGGAACGGAATGCATGATATCTGCCGTTTTATAGAGCTTGCCGATAAACTCGGACTTTATATGATTATCAGACCGTCGCCGTATATCTGTTCAGAGTGGGAGTTCGGCGGATTGCCTGCTTGGTTGTTAAAAGACCGTTCAATGCGTCTGAGATGCTCCTACAAGCCGTACCTTAATGCAGTGGACAGTTATTACAGCGTTCTTATGCCCAAGCTTGCACCTTTTCAGATTGATAATGGCGGCAATATAATTATGATGCAGATTGAAAATGAGTATGGCTATTACGGAAATGACACGTCATATCTTGAGTTTCTGAGAGATACTATGCGTAAGTATGGCATAACTGTACCGTTTGTGACATCTGATGGGCCGTGGAGTGAATTTGTTTTCAAATCAGGTATGGTTGACGGTGCATTGCCGACCGGCAATTTCGGCTCTTCTGCTGAATGGCAGTTTGGTGAAATGCGGCGTTTTATCGGAGAAGATAAGCCGCTCATGTGTATGGAATTCTGGAACGGCTGGTTTGACGTCTGGGGCGAAGAACACAATATCACAGCACCTGAAAAGGCAGCTCAAGAACTTGATATTCTGCTCAAAAATGGCAGTATGAATTTCTATATGTTCGAGGGCGGAACAAATTTCGGGTTTATGTCCGGAAAGAACAATGAGAAAAAGACAGGCATAGTGACATCGTATGATTATGATGCGCCCTTGACAGAAGATGGTCGAATAACCGAAAAATACGAAAAGTGCAAAGAGGTGATTTCTCGTTATACCGATATAAATGAAGTCCCGCTTACAACACAAATAAGACGTCTGGAATACGGAGAAATCCGATGCACAGCCAAAACCGATCTTTTCAGCACACTTGACAGTATCTCAGACCCGGTAAAGTCGGTGTACCCGCTGAGCTTTGAGGAACTGGACAGCTATTACGGTTATGTTCTTTACAGATTACACATCAGGGAAAACGAAACAGTCAGCACTGTGAGATGCGAAAATGCCGCAGACAGAGTACAAGGCTTCAGAAACGGCAAGTATGCGTTTACGGCCTTTGCCGAAACGATAGACGAACAGTTTGAGCTTGCTGAAAAATCCGCAGGCGGAACAACAGATCTACTTGTTGAGAACATCGGCAGAGTTAACTTTGGCACAGGACTTGAGTGCCAGCACAAGGGCGTTCTCGGCGGAATAAGAATTAACGATCACAGGCAGTATGGATTTGAAATGTTCACACTTCCACTTGATGAAAATCAGCTTGACAGAATAGACTATAACCGTGGTTACAATGACGGTGTACCGGCATTCTATAAATTTGAATTTGAAATAAGTGAAACCGCTGATACATTTCTGGATACCGATGGCTTCGGAAAGGGTGTTGCGTTTATTAACGGATTCAATCTCGGCAGATTCTGGAATATAGGCCCTCAGAAAAAGCTGTATATTCCGGCTCCGCTTCTGAAAAAAGGTAAAAATGAAATAGTTATTTTTGAAACCGAAGGAAACAGCGCAGACAGCATCACTTTGTCCGATAATAACTGAATTTATGTAAGCCTCTGCTTTTTTGCAGAGGCTTCAGTCTGTCGATAAACCTTTGTGTTTTCTGAAAATGGGGTCGCAGGGGCGTAG
>ERZ773168.590-NODE-590-length-35294-cov-8.016998_pt1 | contig 35294 bp, 70 predicted proteins | sample MGYA00511261_ERZ773168 | MGnify/ENA primary metagenome ERZ773168 (study PRJEB29015, sample SAMEA2737855) | human gut metagenome | biome: human gut; feature: human-associated habitat; material: faeces | place: China | collected 2012 ... | reverse complement strand
TTTTTTTCTTTGCATTTTTAACATTTGCCATAAAAATTCATCTCCTTCCAAAACTAATTATAATTTTACCAAAAAATTATAGAAAAAGCAAATATTTTTAGTGTTTTTTGTAAAAAATATTACTTTTTTTTGCTTAAAAAAAAATCAATTGCATTATTTTTATATAATCATTAATTAAATTAATGATTACTCCTTTCTTTTTGGTATTTTATTTTTAAAATTTTTCAATACTCGATATTAGAAAATACGCACTACTTGGTGGAAGATATTTAGGTTCGAGCCCTAATAGTGTGTTTTAGGTTTTATGAAATAAATTTAAAATCTAAAATACAAATATTGAAAGGAATAAAAAAATGCACGAAATAGTTGAACATTATGGAAAGGTTATTTTATCTCTTTTTGCTATTGCCGCAATTCTTTTATTAGCAGGATATGTAGTTTATACAATTACAAAGAAGACAAAGACATCTGTAGATAGTATTGATTACGAAGATGCTAAGACAAAGGTAAGTGAGGCTTGGGGAGACAACACAAATCCAACAACTCCAAATGGAAATTAATAAATAACAGAAGACTAAAAAAAGAGAAAGAGAAAATAATTATATATTAATAAATAATTAGTATATTATTTAATTTTCTCTTTTTTTTAAAATTAAAGGGAGAAAAATTTAATGGAAAATACAAATACATCTTTAACATTAGATGAAATAATAGAAAAGAACAGAAAAGATTTATTTTCAGAATTAAATGAATTCTTAGATAATGAAAAGATAACAGATATTGAATGGGATGGCGAACATTTATGGATAACAGAATTAGGAAAAGGCTGTTATCCTGTTGATAAAAAATTATCTATAGATTTTGTGAATAATTTAAGTATCAGATTGTCAAATATAATGAAAACTAATTTTAATGCTTTAAACCCTATATTGGAAGCACATACAAAAGAATTAAGAATATCAATCTTTCACGAAAGCAGAGCAGGAGAAAAATCAATAACTATAAGAAAAATTCCTACAAATATAAGATACGACCACGAAAAATTAGTAAAAGATAAGACAATTCCTGAAGAATTATTAAATTTTTTAGAAAATTGTGTAAAAGCTCATTGTAATATTGTTGTAGGAGGAAGACCACACGCAGGAAAAACAGAATTAGTAAAGTATTTATCTAATTTTATCCCAGAAAATGAAAAGGTTGTGACTTTGGAAGATAATGCAGAAATACATTATAAAGAAATACATCCTAATAGAAAGAGTGTATCATTTTTAGTTGATGACAAAGTAACATATTCAGATGCTATTAAGGCTTGTTTAAGACATAATGCAGACTGGTTATTATTATCAGAAGCAAGAGGACCAGAAATAGTAGAACTTCTTAATGCACTTAGTACAGGTAGTTATTGTATGACAACAGTACACGTTGATGGAGCTAAAGATATTCCAGATAGAATGTATAATATGCTTGGCAACAGTAATGGAAATGATAGATTTATTAATAATATATATCGTTATATGGATATAGGAATAATGATAAAAGCGGATAAAAAGGAAAATAGAATTGTTTCAGAAGTTGGATTTTTTAACAGAGCAAATGTTAAGAATGAAGATGGAGAATATGAAATGCAGAACATTTATACACCTTTTTATAATACATTTGAAGGGGTAAAAGATAAAGATAAGTTACCTATAAATATCCAAAGAGCATTTGTAAGAGAAAATATTAAAAATCCATTTGAAAGACCAGAAATTACTGATGAAATAAAGGAAGTTTCTGTAAATGGTTAATATGTTTAATAAAATAAAAGATTATTTCTCTTTAAAGCAAATGAAAAAAGAAATCTATGGTTATGGTTATACTGTATCAGGAATAAAATATTTATTAATGACAATTATAAGTATATCAATAACAATAGGTTTTAGCTTATTATATCAAATGCAGATTGGCTATACAATAATAGTTGCGTTCATATCTATTGCTGTTATTCCTTTATTAATAAGAGCAAAATTTATTAATTTATATCAGAAAAAACGATTTAATGAAGTGGATATATATTTACATCAAATGGTTTATTCATTTCAGAAAAAACCTAAGATATTAACAGCTCTTGAAGATACAATAAAAGTAAGTACAGGTAAATTAAAAAAGACTTTAGAAATAGCTATTGAAAATTTATATACAAGTTCTTCTGAAAATTTGTATGAAGAGTCATTTAAAATAATAGAAAAAGAATATAATAATTCCAGAGTAAAAGCGTTAAACAAATATATGTTAAATATAGAAAAAACAGGTGGGGAGTATTCTAATTCTATTAATATTATGCTTGTAGATATTGATAGCTGGATAAATAGAACATATATGGAACAAGCAGAAGTAGAACGTATTAAATTTACCAATATGATAGGTTTATTAATAGGTTTTATAATGGGAAGCGTTTGTTCAATTTTTTCTTATTATATGAACCATAGCCAATATGTATCTGTAAATGGAAGTGTAGCTGATGATGTATTATATCAGATTGGATGTTTAGTATTTTTAGTTGTATGTGTATTATTTTATACATATACACAAGTTGGATATAACAGAGATTGGGTATCCAAAGAATTAAATAAAAAAATAGTAATGAAAGATTATAAAACAGCAACAGAATTTAATCCTAACAAGCTTAGAATAATGAGTATCCCAATATATATATTTTTCATTATTTTAGCAATAGTTGTATATTTTATAAAAGCAATTCCTTTTAGAGGATTTATTTCTACAGGTTTTATAGCTTTTGATATATATTTAGTAATATCACCTAAATTACAAAAAAATGGAGCTGTTGCAAGAACCAAAAAGAACATTCAGAATAGTTTCTCAGAATGGTTAAGAGATGTTTCATTGAATTTACAAAAAGAACCATTGTTGTCTGCTATTCAGGATACATATGATGAATGTCCTGTAGTATTAAAACCAGAATTAGAATTATTTTTAACAAGAATAGAAGAAAATCCAACAGCAGTAGAACCATATTATGAATTTTTAGCAAGATTTCATATTTTAGATATAAGTTCTGCCATTAGAAATTTATATTCTATCTCAGACAATAATTCAGAAGATATGGATAAACAGTTAAATTCTTTAATAGAAAGAAATTATAGTATTATAAATAAAAATGAAATAGCATCATATGAAGATAGGAATGCAGCACTGCATTTTTCTGAAAACATTCCTATAATTATAGCCAGTATTAAGTTGGGAATTGATATGTTAGCTTTAATTTCAATATTTATTTAATGATTTTATTATATTACTAACATAGTTATAAAATAGCTGTGTTAGTAATTATTATAAATAGAAAAGAGGAAAAATAAATGCATACATTAATAGATAATTTTTCAGACATATTAGTTGCTTTAATAGTAAATAGTGGAGTAATAATAATATTTTTATATTGTTTATTTAAGGTTATGGGAGGTTTTTAGAATTATATGAATGAAATATTAGAAGTTTATGGAGAAAATTTAATAGAAATGCTGGGAGTTATTGCTGGAATTTCATTAGTTATTGTATTAATGATAAATTATGGGGAAACAATACAGCAGATATTAAATGGCATTTTTATATAAAAGTAAAAGGACAAATGAAATATGAAAAGTATTATAGAAAGCAGTATTTATTTATTTCTTATGGCATTAATTTGTGGTATTTCAGTACAATTTATTTTGATGAATGAAAGAGTAACAAAAGTAAATGAAGTAGCTTCATATATTGAAAATTATACAGAAGCTAATGGAATATGTGAAACAAAAGAAGTAGAAATAGATGGTAAAAAGATAAATAAAATAATATATTACAAATATGATAATGCAAACAATATAGTAAAAGCAACAGAAGAAGAAATAAATAATAAGGATATTCTAACATTTCCTAAAATACAAGATGATAAAATAGAAGCATTAAAAAATATAACTAAAGATTATGGTTTTAAAATAGATTTTAAATATATTTCACCAACAAGCAACTATGGATATATGGATTATACAGTAACATACTATTTAGGTAATAGCTTATTAGGATTTGGAAAAACGCACACATATTCAGGATTGGCAAGATTTTCATTAGCAGAACAGGGAGTGTGATTTTATGAGGACAACAATTACAACTTCCACATTATTAGTTTCATTGGTTATAATTGTATTAATTCATTGTACATTAATAGGACATAATGCAAGAGAAAATGAAATATCATCAGGGTTAAACAGCTCAATAGATTATGCTTATGGGAAAATGATGGATTATTATGAAGATAAAGAATTTATAGATAAATATGTAGAAACTGATTCTTTTGGATTTGCAAAATATGATGAGAATAATAAATTAATATTTAAAGAAGATATAGAAACAGTAAAAAAAGAATTAGTAAACAAATTCTGTGAAATCTTGCAACAAAGATTAGGTTCAGATGGAAAAATAAAAGTACAAGTATTATATATGGATTTAGATGAAGGTACTTTTCAAGTAAATGTTACTGAATATTATGCTTATCCATTATCAAGTAAAACAGGAGCTTGTATGTACGAAAAAACATATACTTTATATTAAGATTAGGAGTAATTAACTCTTAATCTTTTTTTATAATTTATTGTGAAAAGTAGCAATAATTAAATAAAACTACATTATTATATTTATATTAAAAATAAAGAAAGGTGTAAAAATGGAAAAAATAAAATATTCAGCTAGTGAAAAAAAGAATAGACATTTGTTATTTGAAACTAATAAAAATTTATTTATTACAGGAGCAGGAGGTACAGGAAAATCTACTTTTCTAAATGAATTTATAGAAAAGAACCCTAATACAATAGTAACAGCTCCAACAGGAATAGCGGCTGTAAATATAGGAGGAGTAACAACTTTTAATGCTTTTAGTATACCAATACCTTGTTTTGGAGCTACAACAAATAAACTGACTGAAGCAAAATTAAAGAAGATAATTATGGCTGATAATATAATTATTGATGAAATAAGTATGTGTAGGGTTGATACTTTTGCATATATTATAAAAGTAATAAAAAAAGCTGAAAAAATAAAAGGAAAAAAAATAAGAATAATAGTTAGTGGGGATTTCTCACAGCTTCCTCCTGTAATTACAGATGAAGATGCTAAAATGTTAAAGAAATTTGGTTTTCATAAATCTGGACTTCCTTTTACTTGTAAAGAATGGCAGAGTTGTAATTTTAATGTAATAGAACTAATAGAAGTAAAAAGACAGGATAATCTTGAATTTATAGAAAACTTAAATAAAGCTAGATTAGCAGATAAAAAATGTATAACATATTTTAATAAATTTGTAACAGATGAAATTCCAGATGATTGTATTCATATATGTGGAACTAACGCAGAAAGTTCTAAACTTAATAAAGAATATTTGGACTCATTAGAAGGGATGCCATATGCGTATCAGGCAGTAAAACAAGGAAGAACTACAGGAGCATATGTAGATGATATTATTATTCTTAAAGATGGGGCAAATGTATATTTTACAGTCAATGATATATACGAGCATAAATATGTTAATGGAACATTTGGAAAAATACATAAATGTTTCAATGACCATATAGAAGTAGAAGTTGATGAAGAAATAATAGATGTTTACCCACACAGATATTCGGTTTATAATTATAAAATTATAAATGGAGTATTAAAGAAAGAAGAAATTGGTTCAGTTTTACAAATGCCTTTAAAATTAGCTAAAGCAATTACTGTGCATAAATCCCAAGGTAAAACTTTTAATAAAGAAGTGTTTACACCTAAAATATTCGCAGCAGGACAGGTTTATGTTGCATTAAGCAGAGTAAGAAGTCCTGAAGGTTTATTTCTAACAGAACCTTTACTTCCAGAACAATTAATGTCAGACAGAACAGTACTTAAATTTTATAAAAATAATTATAAATTTGAAAGTAATCGTAAAAAAACAGAAAAATAATACAAATATATTGATGAAAATTATAAAAGACCTTTAAAGTATATTTAACTTTAGAGGTCTTATTTTTTAATAAGTTTTTAATGTGTATTTTCAAGATATAGCTTAATATATTCTCTTGTTTTAGGGTCACAATGTAATTCATCAATAGATTTCTTTCCTGATTTTACATCTTCAACAGCTTGTTTGAAAAATTCATCTTTAATTAAATCATTATTATCCATATAAAAAATCTCCTTATTTTTACTCTAATTCATAATTACAATCATCATTATGAGTAATATTTATATCTATAATATTGTTATTGCAATTTTTTTTAGCTGTTTTTGGCTCTTTTGTATAATCTAATAATTATTATTTCTCCTTTTATTTTTTATTAAATTGTTTATATGTCTGGTATTATTTTTTCTGTATTTTATTATCATAATATCTTTATTAAAATATAAATAATTACTTATTATTGATTTCCTTTTCTTTATTAAAAAATGCTAACCCTATGCAAATACTATCAGCTACATCATCACTAACTTCTATATCATATATTTGTTTTACAAAATTTATGGCTCTATTTTTTAATTCTTTTCTTTCTAACTTTACTTTATTTTCTGAATTAGGTATACCTACAGCTTTTCTCCAGGTAGTAGGTGAATAAAAACATATAGAACATCTCTTATGTTCTATTGAATAACTAAGTACTAATCCTTGTATATGACATAATTTTTTATAAGCATATCCATCTTTTCCCATATAAGTATCTTCAATAACTATTACTTTAGGTTTATATTTTTTTAGATAAATATTAATTCCTTTTATCATTTCAATTATACGATAATCCATATTTTTCTTTTTTATTTCATTTTTTTCTTGTTTATTCATATCTTTATTTGTTTCATAAGGATTATCTGGTTTTATATAAGTGTAATCTATAAGTTCTTTTGTATTATAATCAAAAACAGCAATACCAGTATTTGTTGTACTTCCATCTATGCTGATTAAATATTGTTTTATTTTATTCATTTATTTTTATTCCTTTTTTATATTACATATTATCTTTTCTTATCTTTAATTTTACAAAAATCAAAAGTAATTTTATATAAATCGAACATCCGTTGGGTGTCGAAATTGACTAAACTAGAAAAAATTTTTTTTAGGGTTTATTTAGATATAGTTCTATAGTGTTAATAGCACTACCATTTATAGATATAATTTCTAATTCTTCTAATTCTTTTTTTATATCAGCAGACATTCTTTTACTAAAAAAATCCTTTGTTCTAAAATCAATAGGATTGTTTAAATATTGTTCTATTTCAATAATACCTAACCTTTTATTGGTTTCTATTTCATATAAAACAATATGTGTTGGAGCTATTCTTGAATATGATGAACCATATTTTGTTATTAAATTTTTTAAAAATACTATATAATCTTTTAATCTCATATTAATAAAATACCTTTCTTTGTGTAATAATTATGTATGTTTTGTATATTTTAAATTATAATAATAATGTCTTTTATTTCATAAATTGCTTAAATTTGATATATATTTTTTTGACAATTTTACATTATTATTAAAAACAAAAAAATATGATATAAAATGTTATTGTTTAATTAAGAAAGAGAAATATTATAATTATATTTGACAGTAGTAAAATACAGATTTATAAATATAACTAAAGATATTAAATATAAAAATATTAAAAATTATAAATTATACAAAAAGAAAGGAAAATATTATGAGACCTTTTTATGAAATAGAACAAATGATTATTGCTCATTATAATAATGATGATGACAGTTTTAATAGTTTTGCAAGAGCAGTAATAGACTATTATAAGAAAGATGGAAATATATTAGGAGCAGAAGAATTAGAAGAAATTATGACAACTGGTCATTTAGAACCAAGAACTAATAGGCCTAAGCTTTTGCAGGAAAGTACTCCTATATATCCAGATGAAGAAAATATAACTACAAATATCAATACCCTTACAGAAATAAAAGAAGAACAAGAAACAATATCAGACAACAATAAAACTGATACAATAGATGAAAATATTAAACCTAAGAGGCATAGGAGAACTAAAGCGGAAATGCTATTAGCAAGACAGCAAGAAGAGACTTCTGTTAATATTAATGATAGCCCTAAACCTAAAAGACATAGAAGGACAAAAGCTGAATTAGAAGCAATAGGTTATTATGATAGTAAGAAAAAAGAATAGAGAGGAAATAAAAGATGGATATATATTTATCAGATGATGAAATAATAAATGAAATAAGTAGTTATACAAACCCTAATCATATTTGGGTTGAGATTTGGACTAGCGAATATACAATAGAAATTGTCATTACTATAAATGATACCAAAAAATGCTTTTTAGGAACGCATAAGGTAATTCATTGTTGTGATGCTTATATAGGCGATTATGATGATATTATAAAATTAAAAACCTACGGATATCGTATAGTTAAATTATTGCGTAAGAATTTTAAAAACAGCAGAATATACAGTAGACTTCATTATAAAGCATAGAATATCTTTACATTTTTTAAATACTATTATAATATATTTAATGTTCGTAGTTAGTCTAAAGACTGTTTCTTTTTTTAAAGAAGCGGTCTTTTTTTATTCTTAAAAATTTTAATAAAAATCTTTAAAAAATCTATTATTTTTTTTTACTTTTCCACACTATTTTTATTAAAGAAACAAATTATTGTTTTTTAATAATTAAAACAACGAAAGGAGTTAAGCTTGAATGAATCATTAGAAATTAAACAAAGTATACAATTACTTAAAGAAAAATTCTTAAGTAATAGCGTAGGAGAATATAAAAGTTTATTAGAAGAAATATGGAATAGGATGATTATTAATGATAATAAGACAATCTATGTTTCTTTTGAGAATAACAGATATATTTCTCAATTATCAAAAATAGGATTTAATGCAACTCTAACAATGGATAAAGACAAATTAGTTGTACAAATCACTATGCAGGAAAATTAAAAAAGAAAGGTAATTAAAAAAGAAAGGTAATTAAAGAATGAGTATTGGAATATTTATAGCTGTAGTAGTTGTAGTTTTATTATTAATGAGTTATATAAAAGCACCAACAGATAAGGCTTTTATTGTATCAGGCTTAAGGAAGAAGCCTAAGTATGTAATAGGAAGGTCAGCACTTCGTATTCCATTTTTACAGAGAGTAGATAAGCTTGATTTAAAAATGATTAGTGTTGATGTAAAAACTAAAGAGTCAGTTCCTACAAATGAATATATTAATGTAAATATTGATTCAGCAGTTAAAATTAAGGTTGGTTTATCACCAGATATGTTAGAAAAGGCAGCTAATAACTTCTTAAATAAAAATGATTCATATATTAGAGACCAGGTTGTTGATGTACTTGAAGGTAATGTTCGTGAAATTATTGGGCAGATGAAGCTTGAAGAAATTGTTCAGGATAGAAAGTTATTTGCTGAAAAGGTACAGGAAAACGCTGCTCCAGATATGGAAAAGATGGGTCTTGAAATAGTAAGTTTTAATGTACAGAATGTTACTGATGAAGGCAATGTTATTGAAAACTTAGGTATTGATAGAGTAGTAAGTATTTCTAAGTCAGCACAGATTTCAAGAGCAGAAAGTGAAAGAGATATTGCTGTTGCTAAAGCTAATGCTGAAAAACAGGCTAATGATGCAAAAATTGAAGCAGAAACAGCGATTGCAGAAAGAAATAACGAACTTGAAATTAAAAAGCAGGAGTTAAAGAAGGCTGCTGATATTAGAAAAGCTGAAGCAGATGCCGCTTATGAAATTCAGGAACAGGAACAACGAAAGACTATTGAAATTACAACTGCTAATGCTAATATTGCAAAGCAGGAGAAGGAAATCGAACTTAGAGAAAAGGAAATTGCTGTTAAGGAAAAGACACTTGATGCTGAAATCCGTAAACAGGCAGAAGCAGAAAAGTATGCTGCACAGCAAAAGGCAGATGCAGACCTTTATTTAAGACAGAAAGAAGCCGAAGCAAAACAGTTTGAGATTGTTAAGCAGGCAGAAGCGAAGAAGTCACAGGCAGAAGCAGATAGATTTGCAAAGGAACAGGAAGCTGAAGCGATTAAGGCACAAGGATTAGCAGAAGCAGAAAGCATTAAGGCTAAAGGTGTTGCTGATGCTGAAAGTATTAAAGCAAAGGGTATGGCAGAAGCAGAAGCTATGGAAAAGAAAGCAACAGCTTATGAGAAGTATGGTAAAGCTGCTATGACAGATATGATTATTAAGATACTTCCAGAAATGGCAGGACAGATTGCTAAACCTCTTGAAGCCATTGATAAGGTTACTATTATTGATGGTGGAAATGGTGAAACAGGAGTTGGTTCATTTAGTGGTAATGTTCCTTCAGTACTTGCTAAAACTATTGAGTCTGTAAAAGAAACAACAGGATTTGACCTTACAGAGGTTATGAAAGCTAATACATATGATGCTAAGACAACTAAGAATGTTAATTTTACAGGACTTCCTAATGAAGTTAATGTAGATGCTTCTAATGTTTCTGATATAGAAGATGTGTTTGAAAATACTGATTTTGATAAGGCTATGAAAAAGCTTTCTGATTAATATTAAATATATAATTTTGATTATAGGCACTAATTAATATTTTAGTTAGTGTCTATTTTTATATTTATATAAAAGATTGAAAATTTTTTTTACTTTAGAAAAATTAAAATATACTATTTTTTATCTTTTTTACACTATTATATAAAACAATAAAAATTGAGGATTTATATTATGAAAGATTGGATAAAAAATATTCATACCATTGATAAGACTTGTGTAAATTCTGAAGGGGAATATTATAAATACACAGAATTTGACAGAAAGCCAATATCTTTATATATCGTTGTAACAAGAGATTGTAATGCCAGATGTCCTTTTTGTGAATATAGAGGAAAACTAAAAAAAATCAATATCAATAAATTTGAAGAAATTTTTATTGAGTTAAGTAAATATTATGATATTACAACAGTTCATTTTACAGGTGGAGAACCTACCTTAGAATTAAATACAATTAATGTATTAAGCAAAGTCATAAAAGAAATTTCTCCTTTAACTAAAACAAGTGTTAATACTAATGGAATATTTTTAAATAAATTATCTAATATAGATACAATAGATAATATTGCTTTAAGCAGACACACTATTATAGATAAAGATAATTTTAATATTTTTAGAACCCATAATATCGCTACATATGAAAATATTTATAATAATAATCATAAGGAAAAAATTCATTTAAGCTGTAATCTTATAAAAGGATATATAGATAGTAGTGATAAAATATTAGAATATCTTGAAATGGCATCTAAATTAGATATTAATGATGTAGGTTTTGTTAGTCTTATGGATATAAATGATTATTGTGAAGAAAATTTTATAGACTTTAGTGAGATAATTCCAAAGGAAAAGGATTTTTTTAATAAAACAAGGGATTATAAGTGTATTAACAATAAAAATATAATTACTTGCAAGTGTGAAAATTATCTTTATAGAGCTAAAAATATGAATTTTGTATCAATGTATCATAGATATGCTATTAAGAATAATGAAAAAGCAGATTTTCTTGTTTATGAAAACAATCATTTAAAACAAGGATTTAATGGAAATATTATAATATAGAAAGGAAAAGATATAATGGATAATATAAGAGAATATTTTTATGAGGTATATAAGAGAGATTGGATTAATACACATATATCCAATGAAAGATATATAGGGACTATGAATGAATATTATAAGGAAAAGAAAGATAATATAAATTATCCTGATTTTCCTTCATTTAAAGACTATATAGAAGAAAATGGTTTTGATTTTGGAGAAATTTATTGTAGTTATGATGAATTTTTGGATTTTGAATATCAACAGAAAAATTATTGGAAAAGTTTAATTAATGATGAAGAGATTTATGGTGAATATTTAGAAGATTTAGAGATATTAAAAGAAGAAGAAAAAACGGATAATTTAGAAATATAGAAAGGAAAAGATATGGAAGAAAATGTAACTGAAGAAATGATAGACCTGTTAAAAAAAGTAGCTGATTTATGTTGTAAGGCAAGTGAAGAAGTTTATGATGATGATAAAGAAAATGGAACAGCAAATATATTAAATTTATGTGATAAGTTACAGGAAGCTATAGATGAATATGTTTTAGATTATGACTGTAAAAAAATATTAGAAAATGATGAATTAGAGTATTAAAAAAATATATTATTATAAGGAGAAAAAATATGAAAAAGATTATTAAGGAATTAAAAGAAGCAGGATATGATTATGGAGTAGCTATTGCAACTAAAGCAGAAATTAAAGCTGGAGCTGCTTGTGGTCAATTAAGTTTAATAGTTGAAAAGAGTTCAGACAAAGTGATGAACTATTAAGATAAGGAGTTTTAATATGAAACATAATTCAAAAATGATTAATTTAGCACATAGCATATTAAGGACTGATAATAAAAACATTAATTGGAAAAAAATAGACAAGCATTTAGATGAATATATAAAAACAATAAATAAAGTTCACACCATTAAAAATAAAGAAACAATTTTTTATATTGTAGATGATTTAAGGAATACTAATTCAATTTCGGAAAAAACTAAGAAGATTGTATTAGAAACTTTAGATATAGATGAAAGTCTTTATAAAAATAGTATAACTAAAGACACTAATGATTTTGAAAGTTATACTTTTGATAGAAATACAAATATAAGTGATTCTGAAATAGATAAATATAAAGAGATAATTGAAGGTAATAAGCATTCGGATATAAGAATTAAAAATGAAGATATTCAGTCTGCTCATAATAAAAAATATTATGAATATGAATTAAAAGATTTTTTAAATGTATTTACTGATAATATAGAAGGAAATAATGCATTAAAAGCTTTAAGAGATGGTGATTTCGTTATAGGCGAAAATAAATATGAATGTAAGACAGGAAATATTTGCGGCACACTTTCAAAAGATTTTGTTGTAAAGTTTAAAAAAGATGATGAGCTTAGAGCTAAATTTTTAACTATCAACTGGACTAAAATAATTAACGAAGTAAACAGTATAAATAAAGAAAAACACAATGATGATTTTGATTATGATTATTAATTATTTTATAAAAATAATTATATTAATATAAGGAGTTTGATATGAAACATAATATAAAGCAAATATCTTTTATGATAGCGTCTTTTAAAGATATTACTGATTCTTTTGGAGAAAATAAGAAATCTATAGAATTTTTTAAAAGGCAGGTTGAAGGTCTTGTTAATATAGGTCAGTTAAATTATTTAGATGTTATTTTATTCTATAATATATTGTGAAGATGGATCACATCTGGATCCCATTCTCTGATCTTCTCAATGAGCTTTCTGGTCTTTAGAAGAAATAGACTGGATTAAATTAAATAAGAATTTAAACGAATACATAGAAACTATGAGTAAGGTTGTAAATATAAAAAATAAAGATAGCGTGTATTATTTATTAACAGATAATAATAATATATCTAAGCAGACTAAAAAAGTTATATTTAGGACATTAGATATAAAAGATGAAGATTATAAAATAAGTTCAAAGGATAATGATATATCTTTTGGTAGTTATGAAAAGAATAATTCATTTTTATATTAGAGATTGTATTAATGAACATACTAATGAATTAAAAGAAGATATTTTAGGTTCAAGAAAAGAAAGATGGATGATTGGTGTTAGTTGTATGAGTGGTTGTCCTGTAAGATGCCAGTTTTGTAATACTGGAAAATTAAAAAGGTATAGAAATCTATCTGCAAAAGAGATATATGAACAGGTTGTTTTTATATTAGACAAGCATCCAGAGATAAAAGAGATTGATAGTAAGGAATTTAAGATTAATTATACAAGAATGGGAGAACCTTTTCTTAATATTGAAGCTGTAAAAGAAGCTATCACTCTTATAGATAATGAGCCAAGATTAAAGAATGTCAAGATACATCATTATATAAGCACAATAGGACTTAAAGGTAGTGATTTTAGTTTTGTAAAGGATAATATTACTTTACAAATTAGCTTACATAGTCTTAATGAAGATAGAAGACACAATCTTATTCCTATAGATGGACTTATGAGTATAAAAGAACTTGGCGAAATAAGAACAGAAAGTAATCTTAAGACAACTGTTAATATGACGCTTGTAGACACAAAAGACTTTGATATTGATATTATGAAAAAGTATTTTGACCCTAAGTATTTTTTTATTAAGCTTAGTCCTATTAATGAGAATGAGGTTAGTAAGGAACATAATATGGGTAAAGGTATTATTCATAGAGAAAATTTAATATAACATTTTTTTATTATATCTTCTTAAGTTCTTATTTTTAGGATTTAAGAAGATATTTTTTTATATTCTTTTATTGTATTCTATCCCATAAATAGGGTATAATTAATTATAAGAGATTGAATATGAATAAATATATATTAATGCATAAAAATATTGAAGTAGCTTTAATGGATTTAGATGAAAATGATAGAAATGCAAAACCAATAAAATAGAAAATATTATTAATTTAGATTAAAAGTAAAAGAACTCTTGAAAAAAAGGGTTCTTTTTTTTACTTTTACCACACTATTATAGTATAGATAAAACTTAATGAAAAAGTAGAAATATGTGTTTCACTAGAAAGGAGACATAACAATGTATAGAGTCGAATGGTTAGATATGGATGGAGAAATTAAGATAGTTAGAGGGTTTAAAACAAGTGGAAAAGCACACGAATGGATTAGAACACACTGTTTTGATTTAGATTTTGAACATCCTATGGTGCTTTATGACGAAAAATAATGAAATGTCTTTCATTGGAAAGGAATGATAAAAATGGATATTAGAATTTATGATATTGAAAATCTTCCATTAGGTACAAGGGTGACTTTAGTTACTTGTGATGGATTAAAATATCCAGCAGTTGTATTTGGAAATAGATTTGGATTTGGAAATGGAAGTTATATGGAAATGGAAATTTGCAAAGAAAAAAATATGGCTGTATTTCTGGCTTAGAAATACGTGTTTCATTTGGAGAGTGAGGTAATATATGTATACAAGTGAATTATCATTAGATGAAAGAGTTGCTATAACGATAGATTTGTTAAAAGATACCATAAAATGTCAAGAGTCAAAAATGAAAATTGCCGATAAAAGAGGAAACGATGCAGACTATATAAAAGCATATGAATTATCTTCATTCTGCGAACAGATTAAAGATATATTAGATGGCAATTATGATATGACTGAATGAAACTAAGAATTCAAGAAAAGGAGCGAAAGCGAAATGATGGAAAATATTTATTTTACAACAATAAATGGCACACTTGTTAATAATTATGATATTGCAAAAGCTGCCATCATTAATGGAGATTTTATTAATGAAAATAATTTTGATGAGGTACGGAGATATGCAAGTACCTGTAGGGGAATTATAAAGGAAATTAGACCGTCCATTAAGAAGTGTTTGCAGAATGGTGAGAAGGTTACGGCAATTAAGTTGTATTACATTAGACATCCTGGTATTGGATTGAAAGAAGCCAAAGAAGCAGTTGATATTATGGAAGCGAAAATGAAAAGTAAAAATACAATCTAGTCACTAGACAAAGGCAGTTAGGAGAATAAATACCTAGCTGCTTTTATTGTAAGTTTTTAGTTTCGGAGTAGTTTTAGAAATTGATTTTATAATCTTCTCTTTTTAATACACTTTTTTTATAAAAAAATACACTATTATATTATAAAGTAATTAATTAATTTAAAGTATTAAGAAAGGAATGAAGTTTTATGAAGGATAATGAAACAAGATGTTATAAATGTGGGAAGAAATATAAATTAACACCAGTATATATTTATGATGATTGGAATGTAGGACATTATGGGGCTGCTCCTAAAGAAATATTAGATTATTATAAAAATGATGGATGCCCATATTGTAAAGAAAAAGCTAAAAATAAAAAAGAAGCTTATATTAAGTCACTTAAGAAGAAAATTAATAAATGTCAGATATGTGGTAAAGGAACTATTGATAGAGGTATCTATACTGATAAATATTATGTTAGATGTAACTGTTTACGAACAAATAAAGAAGTTGAATATGAAAAGCTTGAAACATTAATTGATTTATGGAATAAAAATCATTAAGATGTATTGTGTAAAATTATATGTATTTAAAATATCTCATTTTTGTTATGGGAAGTAGTAAAAATACTTGCAAAAGATAAAGATTTTTTAAAGAAAAGAAAAAGGGAAATTGATTAAGATTTTTCCTAAAAAATATAAGCAGTTGTTAATAAATGAAATAGAAAAAAGTAAGAAAAAGTGTTTCATAATAACTATTGATTTGAATATAAATATAATAACTATTATATGATATATAATTGTAATTACAATGGGTATAGGAGTGGTTATATCATTAATAGGATTATTAATAACATTTTATGTAATAACAGAAAAGGAATAAACAGTATGAGTATTTTAACTTTTGAGAATATTGTGGTAATAATTATTGTTTTCAGCGTACTTCTTGCTATAGTAACGGCAGTATTTAACATGCCTAAAATATTAAGTCTGATTTTCATTATAATCCCTATAATATTGCTGTTAGTAGTAGTATCTTCTGAAGAATTATTAAAAAACACAGTTCCGACAGAAAGCAGGACCGAAATATTGGAAGTAGCTAGCAAGTCTGTAAGCGAAGAAAGCGTTGCAGTTGCAGAATATAAGGATTTAGAGTGCAATATCAAAAAGACTTTTATCAGCGGAGTAAAAACCTCTGATGAAGATATTTCTTATTCATATATAGAAACTAAAACTTATAGAATAGGATTTTTGTACAAAGATGTAAATACATTATATTTAAAAAAATAAAGGAGAAATATATCATTACAGAATGTATGGGGGTATCACTTTATTGTATTACTAATAAAAATAAGACTTATGAGACATATGTATTAACCCGAATAGATATCGTAGAAGATATTGCAAGAAAATGGAAAGAAAATTACATAAACGTAAAGGAAACTCTGAATAAGGGTTTCTTTTTTTTTACTTTGATACACTATTATAGTATAAAGATAAAAGAAAGGATTGTTAAGAGTATTAATAAACATGTATCATCTAATTGTATGGCATCATTCCCATCAACTACTTACAAAGAATATACTAATAATAATAAATTAAATGAAGTAGAAATGGATGATAATGATTTGTCATTATAGAAGAAGGAGCTTTAAAAGAATTAATAATAAGTAAGGGATAAAAATTGAAATATATATAATTATGTAAAGGTTGTACTTTTAAATTATAGGAGATAATGATATGGCTTACACAGAACTATTAGAAGAAATCGAAAGCATTATTGATGTTCTCAAATCAAAGAACAAAGCTAAACAAATTGACTGCAAAGACTTATCAACAGACAAATGCAAAATGCTGTACTTGGTACTATGCGATAACCCGAATTCATACTCATTTGGTAAAATGTATGGTTACTTTGAATACGAAAATCAAATATATAAGTTCACTTGGCATATCCACGAACCTAATCAAAAAATCGCATCGTTATCCAATAGAATGACATCGTTTGAACGAATGTTAATCTCTGATGATTACGGCATTCGTCATATTGTCAAAGAACCATCTGAAACAGGTCATAAAGCCTTCTGGCTATATACGCCTGATTCAATGCTTGAAGGCTTTGATTATGATTTAAGACAGCTTATGCACAACTTAAAAACATATGCTATAAAAGAACAATTATGTAAACATATCCGCAAATTAGATGCAAAACATATAAAATTTATGAGTACACATTAGAAAGGAATGATAAAATTATGATAAGTAGGAAGAAATCATTTATGAAAGAATTAATAATGCATTTTCAGGGTGCATTAATCTTATTTGGAATTATTTTATATTTTGTAATAGCAGGTATTATAGGGTATTAGATGATTTAGAAAGGGAATAATGCGAATGAATACAAATTTGATTTTACATACTTTGTTAGTGATTATTTGTATAAATAATATCCGTACTAAAAAGAATAAATCATCTAAGATTTTATGGACTTTATCAGGATTATGTTTTTCAATTTGCCTTATGTTAGACATCATACAGATGATTTAGTATTTTTATATCTATTTTTTGATAAGGATATTTAACAGAGTTTGAGTAAATATAATGAATAAGGAAAATAATATGGAAAAATATATGACAGATGAAGAATGTGATAGTTGTTGTGATAATTGTATGTTTTGCGATGTTTATTATGATAATAATAGATAGTTGATTAGGGAGAAAAAGTATGAAAAACTATGATATTTATTCAAAAATTTTTTATGGGAAAGTAGGTTCAGGAAAGACAACAAGGATTATTAACGATTTAAGAAAATTAATAACAAAATATCCCGATATTAAAATCTTTATAATGGAAGATTTTCCTGAAATAAAAGATGGTATAAAGGATTTTGTATCTATAGAGAATATTTCTACTGCTTTAAATGATGATATTGATTTAATTGTAGTAGGAGATTATGTAACAAAGAATATACCTATATCTTTATTAACGCCTTATATTTATTATAAACCTATATATTTTGAACTAAGAACTGAAAAAGAATTAGAAGTTATAAAATCAGAAAGAGAAAAGTATAAAAGAAGTCAAGGAATTAATTAAAAAATATGATAACACTCATACACTATTATAATATAAGGTTAATATTATAGTGAAATAATAAGGCTATTTTATAGAAAGGGGAAAAGATGTTTAATTTTGTTTATGTAATTGACTCTTGTACAAGTGAAATGATAGAAGTTTTAATAATGATAGTAATGATAGGAGAAATTATACTTATAATCGGAGCTGGTGCAATCTCTTTATCAAGTTTTTACTGGGCTTTCGATAAAATAAAAGGTAAAACTGTACTTATCGCAATATCCATTATGTTTACAGGTTTTATTGTAGCAGCAATAGGTATTGGAAATCTTAACCGGAATATAAAAACTGTAATTAAAAACGATTATCCTGATGCAGTAATAATAAATATGACAGCTAAAGATAAGACTTTATACGGTACTTTTCAAGCAAATAAAGCGGAGTATTGTTATAAGATTGAAAATAATCAGCTACAAATATGGGAAAAAGACTAAAAAAACTGAGAGATGAATTATGACTCTGAAAGGAATGTAAAATATGTCAATTAGTAAAACGGGTTGTACTTATTCAATAACAAAAGAAGATTTGGAATGTGAATATAAAAAATGATTTTCAGATGATGCAAAAGCAGTATGCGGTCTTATATTGGAGATTTTACAAGACCAACGCTTTGAAATTCTTAATAGCCCTAATGATGAGATTGCTTTACAAACAATTAATATAAGCATTAAGTCTGTTTAAGATAGGCTTGATAAATACAATAACAATAAATAAAGAGGTAATTAATATGGATAGATTGACAAAAGTAATGCAGTGTAATGATGCAGGATTTAAAATATCTAAAATGAGAAGTGAGGATTATGGATATTATCTTGATATTGGAACAAGATGTATTGATGATATTCATGCAGGTTTACCAATAACATTCAGACCTAAAGACTTTAAAGATGAAGTTATCTTTACATCTGAAGAAGAAGCTAAAGAAAAACTTGCAGAATTAAAAGGTGAAATCAAGGAATTATGATAGTTCAATAGAAACTGATGAAATAGACTTAGATTAAATACAAAGAGAGCTTTTTTTTATAAAGAGGCTCTTTTTTTATATTTAATTTATTTTAAGGAAATTTTAAAATAATGATTAAAAATAAGAATTCTATATATCCATTATTATATATTTCAATTGTATTAAAAAAAGGAGTAAACTTTAATTATGTAAAAAAAACGAAAATTTAAGAGAAAATAATAATAATATGACACAAGAAATGATAGATATATTAAAAAATATATCAGATTTATGTTATAAGGCAAGTAATGAAGTCTATGAGGATGATGATAAAAAAAAGGAACTGCGAAGATATTAAGTTTATGTGATAATTTAAGTGAAGTTATTGATGATTATATAGATAATTATGAGAAAGATTATGAAGATATAGAATTAGATTAAGTAGTAGGAGATATAAATATATGTTTAATAGATATAAAAAAAATATCCTGCTGGGTATGTTGATTTATGTAAGTTTGTAAGATTTTATAATGACTGTCATTATAATGAAAACGGCATAACAAATAAAGATAAATACCATTATAAATATCGTAGTTTTTATTTACAAGGTGCTTCAAATGAAGATTGGACTGTTATTAGTCTTAGTCAAAAAAGAGCAAGGGATTAAATTTTAAAATTTATGTCTGAATATCCAGAAGCAAAAAAGCAGGTTACATAATAGACAAAAAAAGTAAAGAAAAAGATATTCGTTTAACGAAGGCATTTCATAAACTTAATATAAATTATAAAGAAGCTTATGAAATACAATGAATATTTAGATAATCAAATAATATCTGCACTAGAACGACAATATTCTTCTGATAATAAGAATAATATAAAAGATAATAATAAATATGATTATGATAGATAAATTTAGATAATAATATTTAAAGCAAATAACAATAAAATAAAAACTTATAAAAGACATCTATAAAGAATATAGATGTTTTTTTGTATTTTTTTTAACTTTTTCCCATTATTATTATAAGAATTTTTACAGAAAAAGAGAATATTTGTATTTTTGTTTTAATATGGTATAATGGAGGAAAGTTTATGTTTAGTAAAAGAGAGACAGAACTTAATAAAAGGTATATATATACAGAAAGAGGATATATGCACTTAAATGATGTACTTAGTAAAATAAATCAAAAAGGTCAGATATTTTCATTAAATCCTAATTTTACAACAATAAGATATATAGATAAAAACGAATATGATAATGATGTATATGAATATGTTGAACCAATATTTTTTGAGGAAAATGAAGATAATAGTAATGAAGACAATCCTAAATTTATAATTATTTCAGCTCCAGGAGCAACAGGTAAAACTGCATTAGCAAAACATATATGTCGTAAATATAATGGAATATATTGGGATTTGCCAGATACAAAAGTAGCTGAATATAGTTTTCAGGGAACAATTATGGAAGCAGTTGGCAATGATAAAATTAGTTCCTTTATTCAAAGCTTAATAGATGGTTCTAGTTTTCTGGTTATAGATGCATTTGATGAAGCCGAAACAGGTTCAGGAAGAACAGGTATTGAATTTTTTTTAAGAAATTTTAATAATACTACTATAAATAATAAAGAAACTTGTGCTGTATTATTAGCAAGAACCGAAAGTGCATTATTTATAAAGAAATATTTTCAGGATAATAATATCTCTTATAATCATTATGAGGTAAGTTATTTTGAAGAAGATAATGCAAAAACATATATAAAAAATGGATTAAAAAAGAGAAATATTCCAATTACTAATATTGTAAATGAATGTATAGAAGCTCAGTTTGAAGAAATTAAACGAATATTAATGAATAAAAATACTAATTCATTTTTAGGGTATGCTCCAGTATTAAATGCTTTGTCAGCTTCATATGATGAAGAAAGAAATACTTTAAATTTACTTAAAAATACATATAATTCAGAAAGTAACTGTCATTTATTAAAAGCTATTATGGACTCTTTATTAACAAGAGAACGTGACAAATTTATAAAATCTTTAAAAATAAAGCTATCTAATGAAATAAATAATTTTTCTGATGAAGTTTATGGACCTAAAGAACAGATTTTAAGAATTTTTGGACAGGTTTTGTATAATGATAGTAATTTCTTCATAGAGTCTCATAAGGAAATACCTGCTCAATATTATGAAGAATATTTAGAAGCTGTTAATGCACAATTACCTCAACACCCATTCATAAAATCAAAAGACAAAAATGGTCAGATTAATTATGAATTTACAGGAATTGTTTTTAGTGATTATATAATATCTTATATGTTGTCATTAGATGATTATAAAGATTTTGCAGAAGAATATGTTTCAGAAAGAAAATATAATCCTTCTCCATTATTGATAGAGTTTTATACTATTTTTTCTAAAAATACAATATCAGGTAAAAATATAGCTCTTATGTATAATTCATTAAAAGCACATACACAGACAGGAGATAAAACGTATATTTATATAAATGGTGATAAAAATGATTGTTCTGTTGAATTTTTGCTTGAAAGAAAAAATGTAAAATACCTTTCTATTGAATTTAATATATATGATATTCAAAAAGGAATTTATATAAATCAGTTGTCAAATTGTTATATTGATATTGGGTCAGATGTTTATGTGGGAGCTGTTAATAGTGAGTCACGTATTTGCAATTCAATAATTAATTGTAATAGAATAATATGGGGTAGTGAGTATGTCTCAATTGAAGCTTACTCTCCAGGAGAGACTTCTTTAATCTGTGAAGAAATGGGCTATATAACCCAGACTATTCCTAAATTTGAAATAAAAACAGATTATGATAAGAATTTTAAAGTGTATTGTCCATCATTAAAAGGATATTATAGATTATTACCTTATCTTAATGAAGAAAACAATAATGATAATACTGATGATTTTATTGTTTTTGCAAATGTACTTAGAAGAATTTTTAGTTGCTTACGTTCTCATAGTAAAGATGCTCCTGCAAGAAAAATGGATTTCATTGATAATCGTATTATTAATAATAATGAAGCAAAATTAAACATTTTAAAATTCCTTATAAATATAGGTTTATTATATACAGATGAACAGGATTGGCTTTATAAACTAAAAACAGATGAATTATCAACATATTCTATAAAATGGAATAATGTTCGTGATGGAGATTTTGCTTCTTTGGAGACATTATATAATAAGTATACTACTGATAAATAATGATAATATAAATAATACAATTGTGAGCTTATTTTTATAAAAAAATAGGCTCTTTTTTTTATATTTGCAACAATATTATTATATAAATTAATTATTTAAATATGTCTAATGGAAAGGAAGATATAATATGTTTAATAGTGTTCCTTTAACATTATTTACAAATACATATAATAGAAAAAATAATAAGAGCTTTTTTAATAATGAAAAAAAGATTAACGAAAATATCAAAAAATTATATTAGAAGGAGATACTTATATGGATATAAAGACAGATGAAACAGTATTAATGTTTATTGCTGACAATAAATATTGTACTTGGATTTTACGAAAGAATGAAGAAACAATAAGTACTGGAGATATATCTGAATGCTTACAGACAATTTTTTCAAATTATGATGTAAAGGGAATTGATTTAGTTCCAACACAGTTTGATGAAAGACGTATATTACAATATTTTATTATGGTTAAAATCTAAATGGAGAATATTATGATTACTAACATATTTGCGTTTATACTTTTTTATAAAAGAAAAAAATCAGCCAAAATCGACTATTTTATTAAATAAGAGTAGTATTTCAGTAATACTTGAAATAATTAATTTTTTAACTTTTGCAATTTTTGAATTATTCAATCCTATATTTATAACTATATTACTTGTTGTTGAAATACCTATATTATTATTTGTTATTCCTTATAAGGATTTAGATTATTAAAGAATATTAAAAAGAGGATAAAAGTATGAACTATAATATTATTATTACTTTAACGTTAATTATTCCTATACTAATGTTTTGTATTTATTATTGTATATGGGATAATCCATCAATGGGTGCAGGATGTATATTAATTTATTATATTTTGCAATTATTGGTTTTATTAGCTTTGTGTGTTTTATAGAATTTGAGATTAATAATAGTATTTTTATAACCATACTGATTATTATTGAAGTTTCTATTTTAGTATGAACTGTATTTACAAAATGTTTTATTATATTTTGCAGATAGTTTTTTATTATTTCTTAATGACAAAACATTGCTTAAAAGATGTAATGAAAGTGCATATAATTTATTTGATAGGTTATTTAATAATATAGATATAATTATAGATATAATATCAAAAGGTTAATAAAAAAGGAGAAAATATGAACTATAATATTATTATTACTTTAATGTTAATTATTCCCATACTAATGTTTTGTATTTATTATTGTTTTGCAGGAGTAAAAGAAGAAAATATATGGGATAATCCATCAATAGATAGAGGATGTATGTGTGCAATTATTGGCTTTATTAACTTTGTATGTTTTGTAGTATTTGAGATTAATAATAGTATTTTTACAACCATACTGATTATTATTGAAGTTCCTATTTTAATATGGACTGTATTTACAAAATGTTTTAATAACTTTGAAAATAAAAAAAGGTTATATACCGAATTGTTATATATCTATAATCAGGAAGATTTAACTGATTTTAAAAAGCATATGACACGAAAAGAACAAATAGAGTTTCTTAAAAGCATTAAGGTAGAATGTATGGATAGAACCAGAGAAGAAAATATAAATAGTAATGGAGAAAAAGTTGTTACAACTAAAGATATTTACCAATATATACCATTAATCGAAAATGAAGAAGATTTAGAATATTGGGAAGATATTTTAAGGAAGGAATAATTGATGACTTTTAAAGAAGCAAGAAAACAAGCAAGAGAAATAGCTATACGAAAAAATTATTGGGTTTATATTTACAAAGATAATAGTAAAAAGAATAGCTATTATGTATCTGAATATTATGATTTTTCATCTAATCTTACAACCAGCTACTATGTACATAAAAGTGGGAGAATTCTAAATATAGCCATTTATAAAGAAATAGATAAGGTTTTAAAAAAGAGAGGCATACATACTTATCCATTCTCACCTATTATTATGAATTATTTAGAAGAAAAGAGGTAATATTTATGAATAAAAAGAGAAATATTAGATATTATATTGTGGTGTTAGTTATAGGAATACTAATTGCGTCTATATACTGGCTTCCTATTTTTGCTGTTGCTATAAATAGAAGTTTATCTATGAATGATAGTTTTTTATTATTACAAGCCCAATTCCCAGAAGTTATAAATACATTAAGATGTTATTCAATTATCGGAAGTGCAGCTATTGGATATTCATTAGGGTCAATATTTTTTGAAAAAAAATGCAGAAGATTTGAATAAAAATTTTGTAAAGAAAGGCTATTTATTTTATGGAAAAAGGTAATAGAAATTTATTAACTATTTTAATATTTGTAATTATAAGTAGCATAATAGTTTTTACCTATTTTGTTTATAGTTCTATCCAAAAAATAAGTAAAGAAAATGCTATAAAATATGAAGAAGAAAAAGATAAGCCTGAATTTAATGCTCTTACTAAAAAGAATATTTCTATTTATAAATTGTCAGAGACAGAAAATACAGAATATTTTATGAAATTTTATGATACATATTTAGGTTCTAGTAATTATTATCCAATAGGTACAAATTTATCTGGAAATATTATTTTATCAAGAAATTTAAAAGATAACGTTCAATTAATGATTATTAATGATAAAGTACTTATGCTTGAAAGTAAAAGAATAAGTGGTAGTACAGGTGATGGTCACGGCTGTAGTGTTGGTTTATGGAATATAACTGAAATAATAAACGAAACAGAGAAAGCAAGTGTTACTAATGAATTGTTAAAAGATAATAATAATTATTATAAAATAAATACATCCGATTTAGTAAAAGATGAAACATTATTAAAATAACTATAATACATTTTTAGAAAGGGATTATTTTTTTAAGAAATAATCTCTTTTTTTACACCTTAATACACTATTATTATAAACAGCAAACAAGATAAAGGAGAAAAATATGAATTTATTAGAACATTATATAGAAAAGATATATTCAAAAACAGATATTACAGAAGAATATCGTAAAAAAGTAAATAACGCTATTACAGAAAAATATTATCTTGTTGATATGACTTATAATAGTTATGGTTCAGTTACCAGGACAAAAAAGATGATGAGTGAAAGTGAGTATAATGATATGATAGAAAAAGGATATTTTATGGCATAGAAAGAAGATGAATTTATGGATATTAATAATGTATTAGAATTTAGTAATATTAAATCACAATATAGTCATACAGATATTGTTTTAAAAAATATTGAAATTTTATCTACTGATATTTTAAAAAATATAAATCTAACAGAAGAAGATAAGAATTATATCTGCAATGAAATAATTCTTGCTACAGGAGCATTAGAAAGAATAAAGACAATATTAAATGATAAGTTAAATGATAGTATAGATTAAAAGGAATATATAATTTTATGAAAACTAAGAAAACACTAAAATTAGAACAAGATATATATAATGCTACAAAGAAAGTGGGAGTCTTTGGATGTTTTGAAGTGACAATAGGTTTCTTTGGTAAAGAAAGAGTAGATTATATGACATATGATACAAAAGGTATATTTAGATGCTATGAAATAAAGGTAAGTAAGTCTGATTTTCATAGTAATGCTAAATTAAGCTTTGTAGGTCATTATAATTATTATGTCCTTACAAGAAAATTATACGAAGAGGTTAAAGATGAAATACCTGACTGGGTTGGAATTTATGTAGGCGAAAACCTTGTAAAATCCCCTAAAAAGCAAGATATAGATGATAAGATATATAAATATAGAAGAACAATAAATTGTCGCTCTAGTGAGCTTACAATACCTTATACAGATATGTTAAAAGAGAGTTTAATAAGGTCACTATACAGAGAAGCTAATAAATGGTATACTTCTAATTACTAATTAAAAGGTGGTACTTAAACTATGATGATAGCTTTAACATATAGATGTAATATGGGATGCACTCATTGTATTTCAGATTGTAAACCAGATGGAATAGATATGAGTAAAGACACTCTTATTGATAGTCTTGATTTTATAAATAAACATAAAATAAAAGCAATATTGTTTTCTGGAGGTGAACCATTTGAGCATCCAGATATTATATCTTTACTTGATGTTATAGAAGAAAAATTAGATAAGAATACCCCTATTACCTTTGCTACAAATGGAAGAGTTTTAGCAGATAATATTGAAATTTATAAAAAAGTATCTGAATTAGTTAAGAAGAATAAGAAAAGAATAATCATACAAGTAACAGATGATGATAGATTTTACCCTACTAAACTTAATGAAAAGCAAAGATATAGACTAGAAAAGATAGGTGCTGTTATAGAAGGTGTTCCTAGCTATGTTTCTGATAGAAATAAATGCTTATATCCACAAGGTAGAGCTTTAGATAATTTTGATGAATCTTTTTATTATACTATTGCACCTAAATGCGTTAATATACGATTATTAGTAAGACAGAATATAAATAAAATATCGAATATATGTGATACATTGCTAATGAGAGGAAAGATGTGTACTCCAGTAATCGCTCCTAATGGTATGTTAAAAATAGGAGAGTCAGCTTTGTGTCCTGAAGTAGCTTCAATTTATGATAATGAAAAAGATATTATAAGTAAAATATCTCATTTTAATTGTAATAAATGTACATATGCACTTGAACAATTAAAGAAAAATAATCTACCTGCTTATAATCTATTAATAAAGGAGTAATTATGGGAATTTATTATGAAGGAAACATCAGATTTGTATTAAGAAAAGATTTACCAGAGTTTATAATAGATGCTTTATTATTTATACAAGATAAAGATTTTAAAATGCCTAAAAAATAATCAGGAATAGATATTTTTAATGAAGAAAATAGAAATAAGGTCAATATTGATTTTTCTGCTATAATAGATGATATAGATAATACTATGTTTATAGATAAAGATAATTATAAATATATAACAAATATATATAAAAATCAAATTGTTAGATATGAATTATTTGTTTCAGTAATACTTAATGGTAAAAATAATTATAATGATTTAATTGACAAATGGTATTCTTTCTTTAAAGATTACATAGATATTTCTTTAAGCAAAGAATGCTTTACAGTTAAAAATGATAATATTCTATTAGGAGAAGTTCACGATGAAGATGATACTTATGATAGATATTATCTTCTAAATACCCCATATATTATTTCAAATTTACAAAATATATAAATTATGAAAATGATTATGAGGTATAGATAAGCTTAAAATATGTCTTTTTTTTCACTCTTTCGCATTATTATTGTATAAACAAAAAAGGGGATAAAAAGATGAAAAAGATTAGATATGCGATTGAAAAAGTAATAGAAGTTCCTGAAACAGAAGGGGAAGAGTCAATTAATAATATAATCCGCAGAAGATGTGAAGAAGAAAATAGATTAGATTATATTTATGAAAAAGAAGATGATATGAAGAAAAATAGATGTAAAAGTTTGTTTGATAAGATTTAAATAATATTTAAGAATTGTTTTACAAAAAGCCGCAGGAATAAGAATAAAAAAAGGAATATAAAAAATGATAAAATTAAAAATAGGTAGAAAAATCTATGAATTAGATAGTAAAGATATAATTTTAGACAATGGTGTCTGCTATCAGATTATTACTCAAAAAGATACAAAAGGATTTAGTTGGTCTTATCCTGTAATGAGTAAGAAACTTTTCAATGATTTAAAAAAATCTGAATTGATTTTTACAAATGAAGAGTTACAACAGGCAGCTATAGAAGAATATAATACTCAAATTATAACTTATTGGAAATTCAATATAACCAAAATGAAAGAATTAGGTTATTAAAAAATCACTTTTTAATGAAAGGAAAATATATGACATTAAAAGAATTAGAGTTTCTTAAGAATATAAATAAAATCAATGAATTAATAACAGCAAAGGATTTATTAAATACAAAAGACAGAACATTACTTTATGGCTATATGTGTACAAGAGAAACATTTCACGTATATTTAAAAAATAATGAAATTCATACTGTTATATACAGTAGAGATTATAGTGAAAATAGTATAAAACCTAAAAATATGAGAGAAATATCAATAAAATCAAACGATAATTATATACCAGATAAAAGGCTATACCCTGAAACTTGTGATTATGAATTTTGTGTATTATTAAAAGAAAGAGATATTTATTTACCATTCACTACCTACGATGAAAAAAGACCTTTGTGTAACTACTATGGATTTACTTTAGAGGATATATAATGAAAGATTGTTTTTAATAACAGAGTGAAGAAATAAAATAGGCAATATTCAAAAAATAGAAGAGTTATGTTATTAAAAAATTATTTTTAATAGGAGGTTTGTATTATGAATATATTATTATCTGATGATAAAATTATACAAGAAATAAAAATGTATCCTATTCCTAACTGGATATGGATTGAAATATGGGAAATGTCTCAATATGAGATACAAGTTGTAGTTACAGTTAATGAAGAAGAAAGCTGTTATTTAGGACAACATAAAGTTATTCATATCTGTTCAGCGAAAACAGATAATGAGAATGATATAATTGAATTAAAAACATATGGAAGATTAATAGTAAAACTAATAAGAAAGAATTTTCCGAATAGTAATGTTCATAGCAGACTTTATTATAGATAAAAAATGTTTTTATATAAAATAGTAGAAGGCGATAAATATGAAATGTAAATGTGTAAAAAACTCACATAATAATAGTAATTTTAATTTAGAGCATATTTATAAAGTTGAAGAAAATATTGGCATATAGCCTCCAATATTATGCAGATTTAAGTATTGGGATAATCCCAGCACATTATTTAAAAGAATGATTTTTGAATTTGCTATGTGTAAATTTGAAGTAATATAATAATATTTATGATATTTTATGAATATTATACATTAAATAAAGTAAGGAATGATTTATATATAGAGTAATTTACAAATTTTACAGTGGTGGTTATAAAATAAGTGATAAAATGAGCTTAGAAGATGCCAGAATTTTTAAACTAAAATGTTTAGAAATGTATTATAAAGAAGATGAAGTTTATATTATATAAATAATAGAGTAAAAATATATTAAAAATCCAGTTTTATACGAAAAGGAGAACTAAAAATAAAATGAATAAACCTCCAATATATGAATGTTCAAATTGTTATAATGAATTTTCAGAACAATTATATCCTGTAAATATATCGAGTGTCAGATGGGTGAATTTGATATGCGACAAATACCCAAACGGTTGTATTCAGATAAGCTGTTATGATGCTCAAGAAAATGCTTATTATGCAACGAAACTTTTAAAATGTTATGTGAGTAAGAAAGGCAGATATGCAATTTGGGGTAAACATAGATTTTATGAAGGATATAGCGGTGGTCTTATATTGAGAGGTGTTCCGTATAAGTCTATTGAGACTATAAGAGATGCAGCTAAACCGTATGGAACAATAGTAGAATGAAAGAATGATTTAAAAGAAGGTGTTTAAAATTAGAACAGAAACAAAAGTAATAAAGTTATTATTAAAAGAATTATATCCAAATGAAACATTTTCAGTACATCTAAAACAACCTTATTCATATATTAGTAACTCAGACAAAATAAAAATAAAATGTCCTAAATCAACAAATAAAAAAGATGTAATTAGTATATTGAAAAAATATGTATATGGTATTGATGTTTATGAAAAAGGAAGTTTTGGGTATATAAAACATATTGATAATACACCATATATCATCTTAATGAATGGTGAAAAAATAGATATGGATATGGTTGAATTTATTGAAGTAGAGTAAGACAATAAAAGAGGTGATTAAAATTGTGGAAAAGGTCTTTAGATATTTTTCCTAGTGAATACATTAATCCAGAACACGAAAACGAATTAAATAACGAATTAGAACTTGGAGATTTTGCAAAAGTTATAGTTGACTCTCAATTTCAAGATAAATATGAAGATGGTTCTCAATTTCCAAGATTTTTAGGATTAATAGGAAAGGTGATTAATATTGATATATCTGATGAATGGTCTTATCAATTATTATTTGAAGATGGATTAACAAATTGGTTTAAAAGATATGTTTTAGAAAAACAAATAATAGATGTTTAAAATAAAAATAGAAGTAAAGATATTGTTAAAATAACCTTTATCTTATGTTTTTTAAAATAAAAGGATGATATATGAAAATTATAGAGACAGATTTGAAAGATTTTTCAGATAATGATACTAAAGCCCTTTATTTAGAAAAAGAAGGACAATATACAATCTCTGAATTCATAGAGCTTTTACAGGTGGCTAAAAAAAAATTTGGTGATAAAGAAATTTTAATCCACGATATGAATGATGGATGTTTATACGGATTTTCTCATATATATTTAAATAAAGGAGATAATGAAGAAGATAGTGCTATATGTATATATGCATAAATTTAAAAGGAGAAAAAATGGATTTATAGATATATTATAAAATAGATAATGATTTATATTTTGATAAATATGAAGTGACTTGTTCTTGTTCTGATAATTTGTATTACACATCTAATATAAATGATAATCAGTATCGTATAAAAACATAATAATATTGATTTAGACTAATAGTTTGGTTAAGATTGGAGTATCATATGGATAAGTTAGATAAAAAAACATACATAAATATTGTTAGAAAAATTATGAAAAGACCTTTAGATATTTTCCCTGAAGAATGGATAATAAGTGTTTTATAATAAGCTGATGATAAGATTTATAATAAAAAGTGATAAAGAGAGATTTAATACAGGTTTCTCTTTATTTTTTTTTACTTTTTCACACTATTATATATAGATTAAGAAAATTAAGATTTATGGAGAGTCAAAAGTAAGCCAGCAATTTAGATTTGAAAGATATTTCGGATGATAATAATAATAAATTAAATAAAAACTGAAACCATTAGAAACAAGAAAATCTTATCTAACAGAAAGGAGAATCGCTTCTCCCCTCAGCTAAAGCTAAGGGGTTTCAGCGATTAATTGATGGAGTTATGAAAAATATAAGTAAAAAGAAATCATTCTGGAAGGAATTTTTTAATGAGTGTCATGGAGTGATAGCATTCGGAGCAATTACGATATCTATTGTTTTATCTGCCATTGTAGGAAATCTGATATTGCCATGTATAAATAATGGAGAGGCAATAAATCCGTATATAGAAGATGTAAGCGGTAAGTTTACATTATTTGTAATAAAAACAGCCATAGGCGGTTTGTATTTATTTGGTGTTATTTTCATACTATTAACTGCTTTTTCTATTATAGGCATAATTGTAATAAACTTAGTAACTGGAATAACGCATATACTAGCTGTAAAAAGATATACATACCTGCCATTAACAATAGATGAAGTAAAAGAAGCTATAAATGTAGGATTATTTGAAGATACTCCTGAAAGCTATACAGATTATCTTGCAAAACAGATGAAGTATTTTGGTGGCAGTGTAACCTTTTCAGTTGATGATATAAAAATGATAATAAAAACAATAAAAGCAATATGGAATCAATCCTTTAAGCTTAATAAAGATTTTCTTATTAGAAATAAAATAGAAAGTTATCATCAGCTTCCATTTGGACTTAAGGATGACAGAGCCGATTTATTTTGCAAATTAGAGAAAAACCAAACAGTATCTTTTGATATGAACGACGTTTATTTCATTTAGAACATCAGGTGAAAAGCTGTTTGCACTTAGGTATGAAATTAAGGAAGTTCGTGCTTTTGTTGCTAGTAAGAGAAAGGAGAAACAATATAAAATGATACATACTTTATCAAAGATATTTATGAATTATGGAGAATCTAATTGGACCGTAGGCGTATTAATAGGATTTTTAATGATTACAGCATGCATTATTTTATTTGCAATAGGAATATGTAGTAAAGGAAAGTTAAATATTGCTCTAATAGGACTAATGTTAATTATAATTGGAGCAATAATTCTTATTATATCCTCTGTAAATTGTGAAAATGATAATACAAAAAATATAAATGAAGCAATTAGAAAAGAATATGAAGACGCTTCCTTTATTAAGAGAGACAACAAGTTTACAAGCAATAATATAACATATATTTATTACGTTAAAAATAGAAAAATAGTTGTATATCCATTAGTAGATAATGCAAATATTAAGATTATTGAGTGATTTTCATAATAGAAAAGAGAAAAGTTATTGGAATGATTTCATTCATTAAATAAGAAAAATTATAAGAATATTAAAAACCAACTAAATAATATTAATTCAAAAAAAGACTGCTAGAAATAGTAGTTTTTTTTATACCTACAACACTATTATAAATATAGTTAGTTGCTATATTTATTAAAAAAGGAGTTGATAATTTGCAATTAAAGCAAAAACTAAAAGAATACAACAAATATTATAATGATATATTGTCTAAGCCTAATATAAACAAAATTTTAAATATTGTTTTATATTTATTTTCCTTTATAGTTCCATTATGTTATCTTCAACGATTTTTAGATAATGATACGTGGTTTTTACTTAATAGTGGCAGGTACATACAGAATAATGGATTTACTACAATAGAACCTTTTTCAATACATCAGCTTTTATTTTATTTTTATACACTATTATTATAAAGATATAAATTTGAAAAATGAAAGGAAAAATAATGTTTGGTAATATTTTATATGTTCTATTAATATTATCTTTGATATCTTTTGTTATAAAAGGTATTAGAGATAAAGATATTATTATTTGTTTGTTTAATGTGATGGTCGCTTTTATGATAAGTGTTATATACTTTTGTATATTTTAATAATAGGGGTAAGAATAATAAATGCAAAAATTTGTAAAAATTAATAACGATATACAATTATACATTGATAAAATCCTTTTACAGTCCTATTTTCCAATAATTTTTACCTGTAAAAATGATAAAAATAATATTTATATGTGTGTATGCTGCCAGAATACAATTAAGTGGCTTGTAGGTAAAATAGATGCAAAGAGCATAATAAAAGTTCTTAAAAACGAAATTACAATATTAGAATTACTACTACATAATAGCACTAAATATATATCAATAGCATACATCAATGGAAAATATAATATTAAGTATGATAATTCAGATTGGAAGGGAAATAGTAAGTATCTTCCTAAAAAGGATTCATATATATATTCTGATGAAGATGAATTTGATGAAGAAATTAAATATTTTTTAAATCTTGATAAATAGTTAATAATAGAGGTAAAGCATTTATGAAGGATAATTATAAGTATGTGATAGATAATAAAAGCAGTAATGATGTAGCAAAAAAATTAGTTATTGGAGCAGGATTTGATAATTACATAAATTTCTTGGATTTAATCATATATACAAATAAAGATGAAAACATACAAATTAATAATAAATGTGAGTTTGTTTGTGATATTATTCAAAAAATGTGTGGAGAAAAAGTAATATTGACTAATAACCAAAGAAACATTGTAAAAAGTATATGTTTAAAATTATATAAGGAGTATGTTTTTAAACTAAAATTAAGAAATAAAAATGATGATGAAATTCTTTATGATAAAGAACTAAATCCGACACTCAAAGATTTATATAATTATTTAAAATATGTTCCTAGTGTAGAGATAGAGCTTCTTGTGTGTATGTTAGATGTATTTGTGTATAGATTGGATATATATAATAGACATACAAATATTGTTTTAGATAAAAATAAGGTTAACGCCTTTAATTTAGACTATATACCTATTTTTTTAAAAGATGTTACACAAGATATTATATTAGAGTTTGTTAAAAATGAAAATATGATTTTAGAAAGTAAAGGGGATGTAAGGTAATTATGAAAAATAAGAATGGTATTAAAATTAAAATTAATAAACACAACAAATATGGAAATGAACCCTGTTGTTGTGAAAAAGGATACTTAACTAAGTTTGGTTCATCAACATTATTTTGTTTTATCTGTAATTTATTTTGTCTTAGAAAAATATTAAAGACAGAAAGTTTTTGTAAAAAATATGGCTGGAATAAAACTTGTAGAACTTGTCAGCAAAAAGGAAGTTATAAATTATTTGAATAATAGTATAAATGATAATAGGTGTTCTTAAGAATAAGGACATCTTTTTTTTATGACCTTATTTTTATAAAGTGTTTTATAAAAAATTATTCATCAAAATATAAAAAATTATAGTATAAAGATGCTAACTTTTTATTATTAGGATAAAAAATAATATATATTTTTCTTAAAAAAGACTATATGTAAATTTAAAATTTATTACACAAAAGGTTATTTTTAATATAATCACAAAAATCATTAAACACGCTAAATAAAACATAAGGGATTTTATAAATAGACATACTTTAAAATCTATTATATTAAACATTTAAGGCTACTAAAATTTCAACAATATAATATCTATTTGTGTAATAAATTTAATAATATATACTCTTTATTTTT
>ERZ773168.559-NODE-559-length-36244-cov-4.408909_pt1 | contig 36244 bp, 20 predicted proteins | sample MGYA00511261_ERZ773168 | MGnify/ENA primary metagenome ERZ773168 (study PRJEB29015, sample SAMEA2737855) | human gut metagenome | biome: human gut; feature: human-associated habitat; material: faeces | place: China | collected 2012 ... | reverse complement strand
TGAGGTTATTCAGGATTTGAGTTTGAAGGTGTTTTTGACACAATGTCAGTTGGAACCGGATGCCCCTGGTGTTTCAGTGAATGGCACTACGACCTCGGACGGACGTATTTTGCTGGATGCCAATACCGGAGCTATAGAGACAGGATTGCTAGGCAGTGTTTCAAAAGTATCATTGGTAGCGGCTAACGCTTCGGCTAATAATACGGGAACTAAAGTCGTATTAATGATTAAGGCAAAAGGAGGAAATTGGGAAGTTTATGCTAAAAGCCCGGTTCTTTCAGGCACCAATGCTTATGAATGGGTATTGGATAGGAAAATAATGAAATATCCTATTTATGTGAAGGTTGTTGCAGATGAGGCAGCTTCTTCAACTGCCTTGGCAATCTATGATTTTAGCCTGGAAGGAACTTTGTGTGAATCTCCTGTTGACCCGGGGCCATCTCCGGAAAACACATTGTTCAACGAAGGATTTTATAATGATGGTGAAGGTATAAAAATCTTTAAGGCTAGTGACGGCTCGGCTTTCCCCGGAGGAACTTGGAATACTAAAGACGGGCACTTTGAGAGAACGATAGGAGAACAAACATTGAAAGTACAACTGCATGGATGTCGTATTGACTATACAGAGAACAGAATTTCAATCTATGGAGAGAGTACCTCTAAAGGACGTTTGCAGATAGGAACAGGGGGCGGATATATTGAATTTCCTGTACTGGGTTCTATTAGTAAAATCTCTTTGGCCCTTTCTGCCGGAACTGGCGGAGATGTTGCTACCCGTGCTTTGATACAATACCGGGATAAGGGAACTACTGACTGGAAAGACCTTGCCATGAGTGAAGATATTACAGCAAATTCGCCTATGAAGTGGGTACTGAACGATGTTTCTGCCAATCCGGTAGCTATTCGCATCATGCAAGATCCGGCTATTACTAAGGGAAATTCGTTGGCTATTTATGATTTGGTGATAGAGGGTGTGACGGACTTGTTGCCGGAAGAAGCGGTTGACATCACTTTAATGGATGAAAGGTTTAGAGATTTGGCTATCTATGTGGTAACGGAGACAGGACAGGCACCGGATCGATACACTTTCTATGAAAAGTTACATTATGATCGCGTAGTGGAAGGAAGGACTTTACGTACTAAGATTTATCAGGGACGTGTCCAGAATACAACCCAACCACCAGCGAATGCGAATGGTGCGACACAAGGGCGTCTGTTATTAAAGAATTTTGCTGATGGTGGTGCTTTGGAAACTCCTATTTTCGGTAGAGTTAAGTCGATAGTCGTGAAGATAATTGCAGCAGATACCGGGCAGAAAAGTAAAGCCATACTTCAGACAAAAGGCGTAGGCGATGAAGAATGGACGGATTATGCCGTTACTGATGAGGTAGATGAAACAACAGTTTTGTCATGGGAGTTAGAGAATGTTTCGGATGAACCTGTTGCATTGCGGATTATACAGCATCCTGATTACACTCATAATATGGGTATTTATAATCTCACAATAGAAGGTACACTTTATTAATCAGATACAATATGAGAACAATTAAATTTCTATTATTATACATACTTCTATCCCTCGTTGGAGGGATAGAAGCAAATGCCCAGTTGAAGCATTTGGATAAAACAGCGAATTTTGGAGAGCATCCCCGATTACTGTTATTTGATAGTGATATTCAACAAATAAAAAGTAATATTGAAAAGAATGAACTATGGCGGAAGATAGATGATGTCATTCAGTCGGAAGCTCGTAAACTCTTTGAAGTGGATGCTTTGAAGAGAGTACAGAAAGGACGTAGAATTCTGGAGGTTTCACGTGAGGCTTTGCGGAGGATCTTTTATCTGTCTTATTCCTATCGCATGACTTCGGATGAACGATTTAAAGCGAGGGCAGAGAAAGAAATGCTGGCCATTGCTGGTTTTGAAGACTGGAATCCTTCTCACTTCCTGGATGTGGCAGAAATGACCTTGGCTATGGCAATCGGTTATGACTGGTTATATCGTGATTTGCCGGAGTCTTCAAAGAGTGAAATCAAAGAAGCCATTATCAAGAAAGGAATAGACACCTCATTCAGTACAGATAACAATAGTTGGCTTTCTTCCGGTCATAACTGGAACCAAGTGTGCAACACCGGAATGGCCTATGGAGCCATAGCAGTTTATGAAGATATACCGGAAATAGCAAAAGTAGTCGTGGATAGAGCTATCTCTTCTATCGCTTTACCAATGAAGGGATATGCTCCGGATGGTGCTTATCCCGAAGGGTTTACCTATTGGTCTTATGGTACTAGTTTCAATGTGCTGTTCCTGTCTGCTATTGAAAAACTCTTTCATACTGATTTCGGGCTGTCTTCAATGGAAGGTTTTCTGCCTTCTGCCTATTTCATCGAGAATATGATAACTCCTTCGAAAGAAAGTTTTAATTACGGCGACAGTGGTGATGCCACTTCTTTGAATCCTACTCTTTTTTGGTTTGCAGATAAGATGCATGATTCGACTGTGTTGTGGAGTCAATATTATTACCTGACTAAAAAGAAAAGCAGTTCATTTACAAAAAACAGAATCCTTCCAGCATTGATGATATGGGGAAAGAACATCGACCTGGACCGTATTCTTCCACCATCCCGGAATTTATGGGTTGGACAGGGTGTAACTCCGGTAGGTTCTATGAGAACTTCCTGGACAGATTCCAATGCCATCTTTGTCGGACTTAAAACCGGACGTGCCGGAGCCAACCATTCCCATATGGATATAGGGTCATTTATCATGGAAGCAGATGGAGTGCGCTGGGCAATCGATCTTGGACCACAGGATTATACTTCTTTAGAAACGATAGGAATTGATTTGTGGAACAGAAAGCAGAATTCACAGCGATGGGATGTCTATCGATATAATAACTTCTCCCATAATACATTGGCATTTGATAAGAAAAAACAAGATGTAGGCGGATATACTCGTATTAATAGCTATGGCGATTCTCCCGGATTCATGCATCTTATTTCGGACTTGACGAATGCGTATAAAGGGCAGGTGAAATCTTGCTGGAGAGGGATTGCCATTGTTGATAATCGCTTTGTGGTAGTGCAGGATGAAATCGAGTCATTGGATAAAGCGACAGAATTGACTTGGTCAATGGTTACCAAAGCCACTGTCAGAAAACTGGATGATTACAGTCTGGAACTGACTGAAGGGACGAAGAAAATGATTTTCAGAGTAGAGACTAATCAGAAAATCAAACTGAAAACTGCTCCTGCTAAATCTTCCAATTCTTACGATGCTCCTAATGATGGTGTAACCATAATTGGTTTTGAAACTCTAATACCTGCCTCTACGCAGGTGAACTATTGTGTGAAACTGATCCCACAGAAAGCAAAGGCGAAGTATAAAACAACTCCGTTGAAAGAGTGGAAGTAAAATATTAAAATATACTTGAGTATGAATAAGATTATTAGATATTTGGCATTTTTATTATTATCCTTCACAGTGATGAGTTGTGATTCATCCGATGAAATGAAAGATATTACTATTTCTCCGAAGGAGGAAGTAAAGCCGCAAGTGGTCAAGGTATTCTCACATCCGGGTATCCTTTTTACTTACGAAGATATGGCCAGGATAAAGGAGCAGGCTTTTTATTATGCAAAACCTTGGAAACTGAGTTATGAAATGTTGAAAGGTCACGCTAATGTGAATTATGTAGTACAGGGTCCTTATGCGGAAGTAGAAAGAACAGAAGGAGTGAATAGTCCCGCAGCGGGAGCAATGAGTAGTGACTCCCAGATGGCATATCATTGTGCCTTAATGTGGGTTATAACAGGTGAACAGCGTTATGCTGATAAAGCTATTGAGATATTGAATGCCTGGTCGGGTACATTGACGGCTTTGATCGGGGGAGATGATATGCTGATGTCAGCATGGTATGGTTTCAATCTGATAAATGCTGCTGAAATATTACGTTATACAGATGCGGGATGGAAAGAAGCGGATATCATTCAGGCTGAAAAAATGTTTAAAGAGGTCTTTTATGACTTGATAAAAGACTGGAAACGTGGGCGCGCGGGAAACTGGGATACTGCGATAACCAAAATGCATTTAGCGGTTGGGGTATTTTTGGATGATAAAGAGATTTTTGACAGAGCTATCGCTTTTTATAATTCAACGACCGAGGGTAGTAACGGAACGTTGTCGAAGAACATCTATGATACCGGACAGAATTTTGAAAGTGGGAGAGATCAGACCCATGCGCAATATGGAATAGGGGGATTGGCAGAATCTTGTGAGGTGGCGTGGAAACAGGGAATTGATCTATATAAAAGTATGGACAATCGTTTGTTGAAAGGCTTTGAATATATGGCAAAATATAATCTGGGTAATGACGATGTTCCCTTTCAGGGGAATGTGTATGGAAATTCTATTTCAACGATCGACAGAGGAAATCTTCAACCTATCTATGAAATGGTGTACAATCATTATTATAATAGGAAAGGACTTTCAGAAGCAGAAGTGGAATATACTAAGAAAGCGGTAGATAAAGTGCGTGGACAGGGTGGTGAGAGCTGGAATGCGCAATGCCTGGGATTGGGAACGCTTTTATTTAATGAAAGTAAGTAGGAATATTATTTTATAAGAATCAAAATGAGAAATAGTAGATTCATTTTTGGTAGTTTTATCTTTATTCTGCTGGTGGGGTGTACTTCTGTAGACAGTAGAAAGCAGTTTGTAGAAGAGAATATTATCTATGCGTGTGAACAGACTCATTGTATGCTGACATCTTTAGGTGAAACGCAAGGGCGATATCCAAGAAGTACGAAAAAAGATGGCAGTTTATCTACGACAGATATCTATGGATGGACAAGCGGTTTTTTTCCGGGTACATTGTGGATGCTATATGAGCTTACAAACGATAGTTGCTGGAAGGAGAAAGCAGTGGAATGGACATTACCACTTGAGCCGAATAAGTATAATACAAAAGATCATGATGTCGGTTTTATGATGTACAATAGCTTTGGCAGAGGTTTTGCTTTGACGAAAGATAAAAGTTATAGAGACATTTTGGTACAAACGGCGAATTCATTAATGACGAGATTTAATCCGAATGTTCATTCAATCAAATCATGGGAAGGAGGGAAAGCACCCCATGACACAATAGTGTGGCAATTTCCTGTAATCATAGATAATATGATGAACCTTGAATTGCTTTTTTGGGCATCCAAAGAGACGGGGGATAAAAAGTATTATGATGTGGCTGTTACACATGCAAACACTACTATCAAGAATCATCTCCGGGAAGATTTCAGTTGCTATCATGTAGTCGATTATGATTCCATAACGGGAGAAATCAGGGATAAGGCCACTGCTCAAGGGTATGCCGATAATTCTGCCTGGGCGAGAGGACAGGCTTGGGGGATTTATGGATTTACAATGGTGTATAGAGAAACCGGAGATCCGAAGTATTTGTCTGTAGCACAAAAAATGGCTGATTTCTTTTTGAATAACCCGTCTTTGCCGGAAGATAAAATACCTTTATGGGACTTTAATGTTGGGCAGGATGGATATACAAAGGGATGGAAATTTGATGATACAAAGCTAGGTTATATTCCAAGAGATGCTTCTGCCGCTGCCATAGCTGCTTCTGCTCTTTTAGAACTATATCAGTATACAAAGAGTCCGGAATACTATGATTCGGCTGCCACGATGATTCACAGTTTGGCATCTGATCTGTATAGAGCAAAACTGGGCGATAATGCTGGATTTCTTTTGAAACATTCGACGGGTAGTCTGCCACATGGAAAAGAGATTGATGTGCCCTTGGTTTATGCCGACTATTACTTCCTGGAAGCCCTATCACGTTATTTGAATACTGATAAAGCGTCCTAGATACTAAAGAGTCGGTAGAGAATGAGCTTTTTAATCAGACAGATGTGGTATGAAATTACCACATCTGTGGTATTTCCCCTGAACAGAATCTGCACTATCTTTGTCATATCTTAAAACAAGAAAATTTAAAAACAGATATATATGGAAAAGATTGCAAAAAAATTGACGGATCTAGTAGGTAATACTCCGTTATTGGAACTTAGTAACTATAATAAAAACAATGATTTGAAAGCCCGTCTGATTGTAAAGATTGAATCTTTTAATCCTGCGGGAAGTGTTAAGGACCGTATCGCATTGGCTATGATTGAGGATGCCGAAACGAAAGGTGTCTTACAACCCGGAGCAACGATCATTGAACCGACTAGCGGCAATACCGGTGTGGGATTGGCTTTTGTTTCAGCAGCGAAAGGCTATAAACTGGTTCTGACGATGCCTGATATAATGAGCATTGAGCGACGTAATCTTCTGAAAGCCTTAGGAGCAGAATTAGTGCTGACTCCTGGTGCGGATGGTATGAAAGGGGCAATTGCCAAAGCGGAAGAATTAAAAGGTGTAACTCCGGGAGCTGTCATCTTACAACAATTTGAGAATCCTGCTAACCCCGCCATGCATTTACGAGCTACCGGTCTGGAAATATGGAGAGATACCGAGGGGAAAGTCGATATCTTTGTAGCCGGTGTAGGTACTGGCGGGACAGTTAGCGGTGTAGGTGAGGCATTGAAGATGCGTGATCCGAGTATAAAGATAGTGGCAGTGGAACCATCTGATTCTCCTGTACTGTCGGGAGGAAAACCTGGTCCTCATAAGATTCAGGGAATCGGTGCAGGATTTATTCCTAAAACGTACAAAGCTTCTGTCGTAGATGAAATTATTCAGGTGCAGAATGACGATGCTATTCGTACGAGTCGTGAACTGGCCAAACAAGAAGGTTTATTGGTAGGTATATCTTCAGGAGCAGCTGTATATGCCGCTACGGAACTGGCGAAACGACCGGAAAATGCAGGGAAGATGATCGTTGCTCTGCTTCCTGATACTGGAGAACGTTACCTGTCTACCATTTTGTATGCTTTTGAGGAATATCCTTTGTAAAATACAATTGGTAGAATAAAAATGTGAGGTAATCTAAATCTTTGGAAGTTACCTCACATTTTTTATACAGATATTATTTTGGCTTCTTTATTGAACCTCGAAACTTCCCTTCAACCGAATATCCTCCGAAGAAGCCCCCACCATCACCGAGAAACTTCCCGGCTCTACTGTAAAATGATTATTCTTATCCCATAACCCCAAGTCTTGAGGAGTAAGTGTAAAGCTAATCGTTCGTTCTTCTCCCGGTTGCAAATGAATACGTTCGAAGCCACGTAATACTTTATCGTAGGTTGTTACACTACTAAAATCATCACGGATATAAAGCTGGACCACTTCATCTCCTGCTTTCTTTCCTGTATTCTTTACAGTGCATGAAAGAGTGATATTCTCTTGTGCCCCGATAACCGGTTTGGAGACTTTCAAGTCTGAATATCCGAAGGTCGTATAGCTTAAACCATATCCGAAAGGATAAAGCACACCGGCAACACGGACTTTTCCTTTAGAATCCGAACCCGGTTTGAATGGGAAAGCGAAAGGTATCTGTCCCACAGATTTCGGGAAAGTAACAGCCAGACGTCCGCCCGGGTTATAGTCTCCGAAAAGGACTTTTGCGATGGCATCTCCCATAAATTCGCCGGGGAACCAGGCATGAATGATGGCAGGAACATATTTGTTTGCCCAATTGATAGTAGCTGCTCTTCCGTCTACCATTACCAGAACAACAGGTTTTCCTGTGGCATAAACAGCTTCCAATAATTGCTGTTGGCGCCCGCAGAGATCGAGGTTGGTACGTGAAAATTCTTCCCGAACCGTTTTCTCATTTCCACCTAATACAAGGATAGCGGCATCCGAAGCCTTTGCTAATTCTACGGCTTCATTAATCATCGCTTGCTCCTGTGTATCTAATGGAACATTGTACAGTTCACTCTCCGGGAAATACTTATCAATAATATCACAACCTTTTGCATAGCGAACTTCTGCATTGGGCAGATATTCTTTGATGCCCTGATAGACAGTCTTTATAGATGCATTGGCCGGACCGTATCTGCAAGTCAGTTCTTTCACTTCTTCCGCATTTGGACCGATAACAGCTATTTTGTTAAAACTCTTGGATAGCGGAAGCATCTCTTTTTCATTCTTCAAAAGCACGATGGACTCTAAAGCTGCTCTCATAGATACGTCCTGATGGGCGGCATTATGCACTACCACTTCCGGGCGACGGTCATCACCGGGATACGGATTATCAAAAAGCCCCATCATAAACTTGACACGGAGAATCTCACTAACACGTTGATCGAGCGTATGCAGAGAGACTTTGCCCTCGCTAATAGCACGACGCAATGGAAGAATAAAATCCTGTGGCGGAGTGAAGTTCGTGCGGATATTCAATCCGGCATTTACCACTTGTGCAGCCATTTCTTCTTCAGTCGGAGTGATACGATGTTTAGTGTGTAGAAATTCCACCGCTTCACTATCCGAAACTACATATCCTTTAAATCCCCACTGCTGACGCAGAATTTCCGTGAGGAAATGATAACTTCCGGAAACAGGCTCCCCGTCATAGTCATTGTAAGAACTCATGACGCCCAATGCACCCGCCTCCTGAATACCTTTACGGAATGGTTCCAGATACAGAGTTTTCATCTCACGCGGAGCCACGTGCGGATCGGTACGTGTACCTCCATCGCGTCCACCGACCGGAATACTATAAACGGCAAAATGCTTCGGAGTGGCAACGATTCCTTCACTTTGCAGACCAAGAATCATTTGCTTACCCAATTCGCCTACCAGATAAGGATCTTCTCCGTAACTTTCAACTACACGTCCCCAGCGAGGATCTTGTGCGATGTCCAGAATCGGAGCATAAATATTGGTATATCCGAGTGCTTTCGCCTCATCAGCAGTGACTTTCGCAATTTCCCGGATTAGTTTTTTGTTCCACGTGGCACCTTGCCCGCATTGAGCGGGAAACATGGTAGCCCGGTCGTGGCACAATCCGCGTATTCCCTCATTGGTAAAATCGACCGGAATACCCAGTCGTGTCTGTTCCACAAACCAGCGCTGAACAGTGTGGCGATTCTTCACACTGTTAGCATACGGATAGGAGATTTCAGAACCGAACTTACCCAGTCCGTTGGCCTGCTCGTCGATATTCCCGATACCGTCTTTCCAGATTTCTGTCGACCATCCGTCGGTAGGCCATGCATCTTTCAGTACCCGTCCCGAACCGTAGAGAGTAGCCATCTGACAGGTCTTCTCCTCCAGTGTCATTTGCGAAAGCAAATCCGCAATACGGGCTTCGATAGGCGCGGAAGGATCTTCATATACATCCTTTTTCCCATTCTTGTTGAAATCTATCCAGCCATTCCGGTAGATAGACTTGTTCGTTAATTTGTAAGTATCCGGTATCCGAATTTCCTGTGGCGTTTTGTTTTGCGCCTGCGTACAGAATGTCCCTGACAGGACAAGGCATGACGTAAGGACGGCGAGTTTGTTTTTCTTCATGGATTATAATTTGATATCGTTTAGTTCAACTAATTTGTTAACAATGGCGTATACGGTCAGACCACTGGCACTGTGTACCTGCAATTTCCGGGCGATGTTGCGTCGGTGTGTAACAACGGTGTGTGTGGAAAGGAACAGGCGGTCGGCTATTTCGCGGTTTGTCATCCCTTTGACGACACAGACCACGATTTCTTTTTCGCGTGCGCTAAGCGTCTGCTGTTCTTCGTTTTCGGTTTCCTCTTCCGGTGACGTATGGAGGCGCTCCAGCTTGTGGCGGATCTCGTCCGGGCTGTCATAGATGTTGATCTGGTCGTCGTAAGGTCGCAGCAGGGCATGATCAGCGACGGCATACAGCAGGGCTATGCATTTCATTTCCGTACAGCCGGTTTCTTCCTTGAGAAGCTGAATGGTATAGTAACCGGGAAGTGACGGGTTAATAATTAGCATGTCTGGTTTGTGTGAGCGAAGTGTCTCTTGCAAAAGCTCCGCAGTGGCAATTTCGATGATCTGGATGCGGAATCCGGAAATTCGCTTTAATACCGCTTCGAGCCCACTGCGGATGATGGCAGACGGTTCGGCAACCGCTATGTTTAATAAGGCGCTCATAGGCATCACTGTATTGTTTTTTCAAGAGTCAGGATCGCCGGGACGAAAAGATAGTCTTCTACGTGGTTATGGGAGGCCAGATCTTGTTCGGTCGCGAAGATGTCAAACAAGACGCTGTTCAGCAGGTTGCTTCCGGGTCCCGGATAATACTTGATCAAGATATTTTTCAGTTCGATAATCTTCATTTCGATCTGATCATGATGTTTTCGGAAGATCGTTATGTTGTATTTCGGGTCTTTTATCCCTTTTAATAATCCCCGGACGTATGGAAATACTGTCTTTTCTTCATACGACATGTGTTTGTGGACTTCTGCTGCATATTCGTCGAAAAATTTAGTGATAACGAACGCTACATCTTTCGGGCAGTCTGCAATCGCATCTGTCAGTTTACGACGGATATGGGGCAGCCGGAAGTCCAAGAAATAGGCGTGTGCATTATGCAGATAAGTGATCAAAGCCTCGATCGACAGACATTTGTCAATGTTTGTCATCGGCGCGGATATCTCTTCCGTCAGAAAGTTTACGACGGTCAGGAACGTGCAGGGATCGACACCGTTTTGGCGGCATACTTCTCCGATATTCTTTTCTCCGAATCCGAGTGCAATACCGAAGCGGCTCATGACGAGCACCATCGGATAATTCTCACAGATCAGATCACTCATTTTATCGGTTTCCCGATATTTACCATTCTTATACATAGGCTTTTCTCTCTTGTCATGGTGTTTGAATAGCCAAAGATACATAAAAAATAGATTCCGCAGACTACGCTTACAGAATTAGTAAATTCGGTAAGTCGGATAGTTTCAGCTAAAAAAGTTAGAAACTAAAGTTTCATATAGTTACTCGCTTTGGGACCTTGATTCCACCATGTAGAAACTTTAGTTCCAACGATTGAAATAAAAGTTTCGACCGCAGACACATTTGTTTTGCGGCAGGAAACGAATGATTAGTGGATTTTAGGAAAATATCCGTCTTGCCTAGGGACTGAAGAGGGCTGTTTTGGGTAGTAATTCGCAAAAAAGGTGTTTTTTACATTTTGACAGTTTTTGTAATGGGTTGATTAATAGAGATATACTGCATTATACAATGTACGCGTAAATGAAGAATTTTAAGAGTGAAATCGGGTGTGTGATCGTATTTAAGATGTTGATTTATAGAAAAATAAGAGGAGCTTTAGAAATGACTAATGAAAACGTACGTTTTTTTTCGTCATTTTTCAGCTACAAAAATACATATACTTTTTAAACCTGCAATTCTTTCTTCAAAGTTTTTTTCTTTTCTATATTCTTTCTTATCAATTAGATAGCTTAACATGTACAAAAAACCTTCTTTTGCTCACGAACTTACTGAATGCTCCCAAAAAATGACTAAAAAAAACGTACGTATTCGATTTCAAGATACAATAGTTAACAAACGTACGATAAGAACTGAACTTTTATAAACATTAGTATTAATATTAAATTTAGAATTATGAACAAAAAGTTTTCTACTCTTTTGTGTGCTAGCTTACTGTTCTCTTCAGCTTTCTCAGCTGTAAATGCGGGCAATATTAAAGGCTATGCACAAGGAAGTGATGCTGCTGCAATTTTAAAATTGGATAAGGCAGCGCTGAGTGGAGTGTATCAGTTGAGAGTTGGTACAAAGGGACAAGATGGAGTGCTTGCTATTAAAGATGGTAAGTATGTTATTCAAAAAACGACTGCAATTACAGATCTGCAAAGTTCTTTATGGTGTATAACAATAACAGAAGAAGGACAAGGTAAGGAGCCTATTTACGATTTTGTAAATAAAGCAACGGGTGAATTCTTGGCTGTTTCTGAAGCTGATGTTCAAGATCTGGTACTTGGCAAGGAAACAAATATTAGTGGTGGTTTGTCTGTTGGTGAAACTTTTGGTGGTTGGGCCTTTTCCAGTACTTATGCAACAGATTTGGAGCAGGAGCAACCCATGTTTACCTATCAAGAAGCTGATCATGTTTTAGTTTTGACTAATAATAAAGGTCGGTTACAGGTGAAAAAAGTGTTGGCCAAGGAGGTCGATAACGTTTCTAATGCGGTTAAGTTTACTGTCTTTAACGCAGGAACTTATGTGTTAAGTGCAAACGAAATCAACGCTTATTTGAAAGATAATAAGAATGTTCTTACATTTACTCCGGATGCAAAGGCTGATGTAAATCCGTTTACTTCAAATGCATTTGTTGCTAAGCCGTTAAACAAAGGTTTGGCATCCGACCATAATTTTGTTTATGTAACATCAAAAGCAAATGAAGAATTGTATTTGAAAGTCGATACTGCTGCTAATAGTACTGGTATTGGTTTCTTGAAATTTGGTTGGACTGATAACATTAAAAATAAGGTTGAAGGTAGCTTGTTGGACGCTCAGCATCAATTCTTGTTCTCTTATAAGCCGTCTGTTGACTCTTTGTTTATTCAGGTGAAAGAGGCTCGTTATAAAAATGAGAAACAACCTGAAAAATATTGGAAGGATGTTACAGATGTTAGAAAGTATGGCACTTTATATGCAGATATAAATCTGAATGATAGCGAGATGGATGCTGTTAATACAAAGTGTGTTCCTTCTAAATTGTTCGTTAAATTGCAGGACTTTACCACATCTTTGAGTGTTGCAACTATTGGCGAAAGACCTATTAATACAAAGATTGGGTTCGGTCTGAAAGGTTGCTTTGTAACTAGTGATAAGACTTCTGTTGACAACGGTTTGTATATCATCAAGAATGCAAAGGGTCAGGTATTGGCTGCTCCTATTCATAAAAATGCAGAAGGTAAAAATCAATATGCAATCGAATGGGTGACATTGGACGAACAGGAGCCGTTACATATGCCTGCATACCAGTGGGTTATTACAAAAACATTGAATGCAGAGGTGTCTCAACCGGTTTCTCCGGTTAAAATTGTAAACCGTGAATTCCCGAATGCGAAAGATTGGGATAACGTTCAGTTCCGTTTGAATGAAGATGGTGAAATCTATACACTTACAACGGGTGCTGATATGTTGAACAACGTAACGTTTGTTCAGATCAAAGACTCTGCAATCATCAAAGATAAGAAGTTAGGTTACAAACATATCGACTCAAAAGATTTGTTGGTCAACAGATATAAATTCAATTATCTGAACCCGTTCTCAATGGAATATTGGATTGCTAACGGTACAGGTAAAGATTCTTTGATCTATGTTAAGCAGGATGCTGGCGATTATGCTTTGGTTGAAGGTTCTACATACGAATATGGTATCGATGTTGATGCCGCTCTTTTGAAAAAGATTCCGGGACTGGCTCAGTTGGAAAGAACGAATTATGTCATTGCTAAAGACGAACAGGATCGTTTGGTTGAGGCTTATGGAAGCAAGTATTCAATGGGTGTAGCAAACTATAATACTAAGATGGTTGTTGATACATTCTTCTTTAAAGAAAACAACCACTATGATGGTAAGGACTTCTATGCTATCGTCGAATCTTATTATAATAGAACTGCTCATGCTACTGAATTTCAAAATACAGGTGTTACGAAGAAAGTCGGTATCGCTGATGACGGTATGAGTGCTGGTCTGAAAGTTCAGTTGCTGAATGAAACAAGAACTTCTGCTTTCACTGTTGAACCTTCTACAACTCCGTTGTATCGTCGTTTCAACAACGTTGCACTGAGTGAAAGCGCAACGGACGGTCGTGACAGCTTGAGATTCTTCGAAACTATCCGTAAGGAATACTTGATGGATGAAAACAATAGCAACTTGACTGATGCTAATGTTGACTATCTGGGTATGTGGACAGCTGACAAAGCAACAGGTTTGTCATTCCAGATCGATACTGCTTGGGTTAATCGTGGTGCTGGTTATATCAAACCGCAATACTTGATTTCGGTTGCACATAACGACTTTGCCGGAACTCCGGGTAAACCTTGTACGGAAGATGGTCCTCACGTAGACAAAGACGGTAATATTACAGACGCAGAACATTGTGTTCACGCTACTCCGGCTATCCCTGGCTTCGAAAGAGCTAAATATTTGGTAAGTTTCCAGGATTCTGTAGATGTTTACGGTCAGGACAAACCTTATGCAGATATCAAGGGTGGTTATACTCGCGTAGGTTTCGTTGAAGGTATCCGTGTTGCCGATACGTTGTGGATCCTGCCGGCAGAATTCGTAGCTTTGGCTAACGATAAGATTAGCTTCGATGCTTTGGAAGCTTATAATGATTCTGTGAAAAATCTTGCTTCTAAATCATATTGGATTAAGAATAGACTTGACGGTGACGACCATAAGAATTACACTTGGTCATTCCGTTATGTACATCCGGAAAATGCAGGTAATGTAACGGAAGAAGGCGTAGAAAATCAGTTCTTGTTCGAATCGAACAACTATGACAATAAGATTATTGCACCTGAAAATGCTGCATGGTTGAAGATTCAGAATGGTTGTGTGGTTTTGACAGACAAATCATCTACATTCTCACATGCTGCAACAGGTGGCGACGGAGCTTTGATCTTCAATGTTGAAAATAAGGTTGACGATCAGCTGGCAACAGACAACGAAGAAATTGCAACATCTGAAGTTACAGTAATCGCTTTGCAGGGTGCTGTACGTGTAGCTAACGCTGAAGGTAAGAAAGTTGTTATCACTAACATCTTGGGTCAGACAGTTGCTAACACAGTTATCACTTCAAGCGATGCAACAATTGCTGCTCCTCAGGGCGTAGTTGTAGTAGCTGTTGAAGGTGAAGAAGCTGTTAAAGCGATCGTTAAGTAATAATGATCTCCCGTAGAGACACAATGAAACAGTGTCTCTACTATATTGAAATAAAGATTTTATAATCAAATAATGGCCATGTGTCCGGTCTTTCCGACCAGTCAATTACCCCGCGAGGGCGAACAAGTGGTACATTAATACTAAAGTAAAAAATAACAATGCTGCCTGTACTTCCGTGAGGAAGGAGAGCAGACACAAAACAAGCCCCGACGGAATTACTCTGTCGGGGCTTCGTTGTTATTATGATAAAAGGATTCTGCCCAAATGGCTAAAGTGCTGCAAACCGTTCATCTCCTTTGGCTGTCACCGCTGTACATTCCATTTCGACCAGCCAGCCGGTTCGGCAAACCGGAGCACGTACGATGATATAAGGGAGGCTGGGATGGTGTTCGTCTATGTAACGTTTGACCCGTGCATAATCCGCCGTATCGCGGATATAGATCACAGCTTGCATGATGTCATTCAAAGTGGCGTCCGCTTCTTTCAGCAGGGCTTCGATATTCTCGATCATGCGGGAAGTTTGTTTTATGACATCGCTAGCATGCACGATTTCTCCGTATCGGTCGATGCTTGCCGTGCCGGAGATAAAGACATGGCGGCGGTCGCCGTATGTGACAGCTGTGCCCCGTTCGAACGTTACGCCGTATTCATATGTGCGGTTCAAGTGTTCTGGTGCATATAGATAGCGGATTTGTCCGGGGCAGATACCGGAAACAGCATATGTGTCCATTGTCACGAATACCATCGGGTCGAAATAGCGGCCCTCGATTCCCGTACTGGCGATGAAATGAGTTTCTTCTGTCAGGTTTTGTGTCGCGAACACTTCTTTGCGGGCTTTTACCACACCCGGATAATTTACGTCTACATTCTGTACGAAAATCCACGTGCGCAGGCAGTTGGCCGCCAGTGTACAATTGGCTTCCGTCAGTTGCAGGATATAATCGCGGAAGATCAGGCGGGTCTGGTATTCCGAATTGGCCGCCCTGTTGCACTGGTTGGCACCTAAAAGCTGGCCGTATGCACCGTGACGCGCCTCAAACAACCCATTTGACAACACCTGTGTCTGTACACCAGTCTGCAGCCAAGCCCACAATGCAATCTTCGTGCCGTTCATCGGAGCCTGCTGTACGATTGATAGTGCGCAATAGGGGGAAAGCCGTTCCCGTTCCATCAGTTCATCTGTCTGATTGGTTACGTCACTCAGAAAATAACGCCGGAAAATAGCGACCGGATTACCCGGTAACTCTTCCACTGAACGGGCGTAAACATCTTGTATGTGCTGTAACTGAGTGTGAAAATCCTCCAGGCAGTTCGTCTGTTGGAAGAAGATATGGTATTCCGTTATGCCTTTGGTGGATTGAAAGGAGGTGATTTGCACCTCCGTCGTGTCGTATGTTTTCCTTATTAGGTTCATATTTATATTGTGTTTTTGTAGTATAGATCGTAAAAATAAGGCTATTTAATTGAAATCAGAAAATTGAGAGTTGAAAATTACTTAATAAAGTAAGGAACGGTACTGTTTGTTAGCCGTTCAAGTCCTTCAACTCTATCAATTTGTTTACGATGGCATAGACAGTCAAGCCGCTGGCACTGTGTACTTGCAATTTTCGGGCGATGTTCCGGCGGTGGGTAATAACGGTGTGGGTGGATAGGTATAACCTGTCTGCAATCTCTCGGTTTGTCATGCCTTTTACCACACAGACGACAATCTCTTTTTCCCTGCTACTCAGTGTCTGCTGGTCCTCGTTTTCCCCTTCTTCGGACGGAACTTCTTCGGTGTTGAGGCGTTCCAATTTATTTTTCAACTCATCGGCATTATCGTATATTGATATCTGATCGTCATAGGAGCGAAGCAGAAACGGGTCGCTTATATTATATTGAAGGGCAAAACATTTCATATCCGGGCAGCCGCATTCGTCTTTCAGATGTTGTAGGTTGAAGTTTCCCGGAATGGAAGGATTTACGATCAGGATGTCCGGCTTATAAATGCGTAAGCCCTCTGTCAGACAGTCTGCTGCTGTTATTTCGGATATCTGGATACGGAATCCAGGTAAGCGTTTCAGCAGTGTTTCCAGTCCGCACCGGATGATGGAGGATGATTCGGCTATCGTTATTTTAATGTTAGTGGACATGGCAAGTGGTTTTATTGTTTTTCTAAAGACAGAATAGCAGGTACGAAGATGTAGTCTTCTACCCGGTTATGAGAGGCAAGATCTTGTTCTGTTGCGAAAATATCGAACAGGACGCTGTTGAGCAAGTTACTGTCCGGTCCCGGATAATACTTCAGGATCAGGTTCTTCAGTTCCGTGATTTTCATCTCGATCTGATCATGCCGTTTGCGGAAGATGGTGATGTTATATTTCGGGTCTTTCTTTCCTTCCAGCAAATTGCGGACATACGGGAAGACGGTTTTCTCTTCGTACGACATATGTTTGTGCACTTCTTCGGCATATTCGTCGAAAAAGCGGCGGATCACGAAGGCCACATCTTTCGGGCAGCTCACGATTGCCTCTGTAAGTTTGTGACGGATATGGGGAAGACGGAAGTTCAGGAAATAGTCGTGTGCATTATGCAGATAAGTGATAAGCGAAGAGATGGAGATATCTTTATGGACCTCCGCTGCCGGGATTGTCTCCGTTTCCGTCAGAAAGTTGACGACAGTCAGGAATGTATATGTGTCGATCTTATTCTGCCGGCATACTTCCCCGATGTTTTTCTCTCCGAACCCCAGGTCGATACCAAAGCGGCTCATCACAAGGACCATCGGATAATTCTCGCATATCAGGTCACTCATCTTGCTTGTTTCCCTGTATTTTCCGTTCTTCATGTTTCCCATATCTTTTATCATTTGTATAGTAGATTATTATAAGCATGCATATTGAGGTGCATCCGCCGGTACGACAGCTATGCATTCCGTTTCGATCAGCCAGCCCGGACGACACACGGGAGCATGTACGATCAGGTGGAGAAACGACGGATACCGGCTTTCGATATATTGCTTGACCACGACATAATCGGCCGGGTCGCGCAAGTAGACGATTGCCTGCATAATGTCTTGCAATCCGCCTCCCGCCTCCTGTAGCAAGGTGTCGATGTTTTCCAGCATGCGTTCCGTCTGCTTCAGGATATCCCCCGGATACATGATCTCGCCTTGATTGTCGATACTCGCGGTTCCGGAAATGAAGATTTGTTTCCGGTCGCCATAGGTTACAGCTGTCCCCCGCTCGAAAGTCACTCCGTATTCGTATGTCGGATTCAGGTGGGTGGGAGCATAGAGGAACTGGATTTGTCCGGACTGCAAGCCTTTTACGGCATAAGTATCCATCTGGACAAAAACGTTCGGATCGGCATGGCGTCCTTCTATTCCTGTACTGGAAATATAATGGGTCTTTTCCGTCAGGTCTTGCGTGATGAAAACCTCTTTGCGGGCCTTGACGACGCCGGCGTAGTTGACATCCACGTTTTGAACGAAGAACCAGGTACGGATGCAATCGTTTGCCAACTTGCATCCCTGCTCGGTCAGTTGCAAGACGTAATCGTTCAGCAAAAGCCGTGTCTGGTACTCGGAGTTGGAAGCCCTATTGCAAGAGCCCCCGGTCCAGTATTGTGTATAACGGTTGTGTTTGGCTTTCGACATTCCGTTTTTGGTCGTTTCGACAGTGATACCGGTCTGAAACCAAGTCCACATGGCTATTTTGCTCCCGTTTAGTGGAGCTTGCTCCACGATGGAAAGAGGGCAATAGGAATTTTCGCATTCCCAAACCATCACCAAGTCGGCTTGGTTGGCAGCGTCGCTCAGGAAATAGCGCCGGAAGACGGCAGTCGCATCGTCAGGTAACACCTCTTGGATAACTGCCACATAGGCCCGTTGGATGTTCTGAAGTTGTCCGGAAAACGGCAATGTCCGGTTCGTAATAGTGAGCAGAACGTGATATTCGGTAACCCCACCTTTCCCGGCAAAGGAAGAAATTTGAACTTCGACAGCTTTGTCTGTGTATGTCTTTTTGATATAATCCATGTAATATGTGCTTTCTTATTCTTTAGCTCCGTTATTGATCCAATCGTCGAGCAACGTCAGAGTGCTGGAGGTCGTGATGACGTTGGTATGATCGTACTTGACAATGTTCTCGTGCAAGATGACGTGCAGGAAGCTTTCCTCCGCGCTTCCCGGCTTGACCAGTTTCAGCCCTTCCTCGCTTTTATCAGCTACGACATCGACTAAGGCTTTGTAACTTTTGCCTTCCGTGAGGTACAGTCCGGCAGCAGGTTCCGTACTTCCTCCATGGCAAGCCGTACAGGAACGATTGAAAATTTCGGTTTGGATACTGTTGAACATGCCAGCATCCAACTTTCCGGCATCCAGCCGTATGGTATCCGCCTGTTCCGTGTAGTCGGCGATATAGAAACTGGCAATCCTTTTGCGTAGTTTGTTGATGACACAAACTTCGATCTGTGTGACTTCACTGGGAATACCGGCCAAGACCATGTTTATCGTCCCGTCGGCTGTCTGGCTAATCCCTTTTGCCGTTTGTGCGAAAGCATTGTCAGGGGTGAATCCGGCCAGTACGACGCTGTAACCGCCTGGCCAGGAATCTATCCCGTTGATTTGGGCGGTTAACTTCACTGTTCCTCCTTCCCTTTCCGTCTGATTGTTTTCATCATATATCTTGCCATCGTCGCAGGAGATGGCAAGACAGGAAAAGAGCAATAGCCCGGAGATGAATGAATAAACTTCTCTTTTCATGACGTTACGATTAGAAAGTGTACTGAAGTAAGACGGTTCCGGAATGCATGGCTAATCCTAAGTCGTCGTTGTCGCGGTCAAGCTGCGTGTCATGTCCGGTACGTCCGATGAACTGATACATGGCTTGCAGTTTCAAGTTGCAGCTGGTGAAGAAATAGTTAAATCCGACGGCCGGCATATTCAGAAAACCGTTTGTGTCCAATCCGTTGCGGTTGAAGAAGTCATAACGGGCTGTCGCTTGTAGTTTGTTGGTAACGAAATAACCGCCTTGCACGTACCCCCCTAAATAGTTATAGCTCTCGTCAATTTTCTGCCGTTTGGTAAACCCTACATTCATATAATAGATTTCAGCGCCGAGATACAGGCGATTCTTCAACATGGCGAATTCTGCTCCTGCCCGGAAATCGTTCGTACTTTCGCTTTCGCTCTCCACATTCAATGAAGTGGAAAGACCGAACAACATCTTGTCTTCCTTCAAACGGTTCGGGCTGCCCTGGTTGGACGGCATAACTCCTTTCGGCATGTAAGTGATGCGGCCGGCATACAACAATGACGGGATATGCCAGTCGTCGCTGAACGTTTTGGATGCCACGTTGACGGAGCTTCCCGTTCCGTTGAAAATCCCAACTTCGTAGCCGAACTTCTCCTTTACCAATCCGTGCACTTCCACTCCGAGGTCGAATCCCATGCCGATGTTCGGTGTCACGGCATTAAGAGAATAAGGCAGGATAACGGATGAGGTGAGCGATGTCGGCAGTGTCGGCATTAACGTCTCGCCCAGCGTAGTGAGGTAAGCGTGCGAGAACGGAGTCTTGAACTTGCCGACACGTATGGCAAAACTCTTTTTCATCTCTACGTCGAACCAAGCCTGCTGGAGGATGTTTCCTCCGCTTCCGGCGGCATTGATGGAGAGGTTGAATGTCACCCGGTCGAATGCCTTGCCCGTGAAACCGAGGATGGCGTAGGGGATCGAGAAACCGCTGTTGTGTATATTGTCCTGATTGTAGGCCGGGTCCAGCCCTTCATCGTCGTAGTAGTTGATGTTAGCACTGGTCTGGACCAACATATAAGGTTTGAAAACGAAATCCCCCTTCTTGGTAGCGATTGTAAAACCTTCTTTGCCGTTTAGTGATACGACACCGTTTTCCGTATCTTCCTCATATTGGGCCGTGACGGTCAACGGCAATAGTAATAATGCTGCAATTGTGATTATCAGTTGTTTCATTTTAGTTTGTCTTATGGATAAATTATAAGGAGTTGAGGAATGCGATCACTGCCTCACGCTCTTCCTTGCTCATTTGTTTGAATAAATTTTTGGAGGCTTCCCCTTCGCCTCCATGCCACATGATGGCTTCGGTCAGGTTGCGGGCGCGTCCGTCGTGAAGGAAATAGGTATGACCGTTGACTTTCTCCTGCAGCCCGATACCCCAAAGCGGCGTAGTACGCCATTCGTTTCCTCGTGCCAGGCCGCTGACATAATTGTCGTTCAACCCAACTCCCATGATCTCCGACCCCATGTCATGCAGTAGGAAATCAGAATAAGGATGTATGGTCTGTCCGCCGAGCCATGGCAAACGTGTGCCGTTGAGCAGTGTGGAACCACCCGCTTGCGTATGCAGCGTAGTGACGTGGCATAGATGGCATTTCGCTTCGTAAAACTTTTGTTCTCCTAAGATGACCTGAGGGTCGTTTATGTTGCGCCTTGCCGGTACACCGAGGCTTTGCATATAAAGGTCCACATCTTCCATATCGGCGGTCGATATGTCGAGCTGGTCGTACGAGAGTCCCATCATGCTGCCTTGGTTGATCTGAGCCTGCCCTTCGCAAATCTCTTCCGGATAGCGGCTGTTTGTCACGCCCATATCGCTTGAAAAGCCCAGTTCGACGGTCAGGTCAAGATGCTGTGCCTTGTTCCCTGAAAGGCCGACACCGGTGACACCCTTCTCGGTGATATAGTTGCAACGTCCGCTGATACCATATTCCGGATAATTGCTTTTGGCAGCGAGCGCTTCGATTTCCCTGCGGTCGATCGCCATCATCTGTCCCATACCGACGTGGCGTAACGGGATGCGTACGGTGCAGAACAAATCTTCCGGGGCGATACTGTCTTTATACCATTCGGTTATCGTGTAATTGGGTTTGCATAGTTCGTAAGTCTCTCCGTCGGGGAAGGAAAAAGTCTGCTTGTCGTATGTGACGGACAACTTACCTTCCGGTTTGACGCCGTAGATGGCTTGGTCGTGCAATACACGTCCGTAGTCGCGGAAGAAAGCACCGTTGCGGCGGGAGATATAGACCAGCATAGAGGAGAAACCGTAGTTCCCCGATCCGCCGTTTTCCCACAATGTCGGTTTGGTCCTTCCTGCGTTGCGATGGCAACTGCCGCAGGAATAGCCGGCATAAACAGGTCCGAGACCGCCTCCGTCTCCATTGTTGCTGGTGCGTACATCGTCGTAGAGACCGTCGCCGTTGTTGAAACGGATCGAGTTGGCTCCTGTTATCCAGTCGGCGTTCGTATCATAGGCGACCGATGAGTTTAGGAAAATCGTTGAAGTCCCTGCTGACAGCGCATATCCGTTCGGGACATCTATTTTATCCATATCCATTTTATCGTCCTCTTCACAAGCTGCGCATGCAAAGAGCAGGAGTAGCGAGGATGTTAACAGGTAAGATTGCTTCATATCATTTTATTGGTTTTCTGAATTTATTTCCGAATAACGCGAGTCGCATTGTGTAATAACTCTGAAACCCTGAAACAGCGGGCATTTGTCTGCTGTTTCAAGGTTTGTCATGATCTATTATCAAGTTTTATGTCTCAGAGGCATGTTTATTTTGCTCCATCGACAGTGCGGGGCTGCCCGTCTTTGAATAGGAGATATTCCAATGTATGGTAACCACGTACGCTCTGTGCGGCTCCGATGGCTTCATCTTCTTCGTCAAAGTTTCCGCTCCATTCCAGGTCATCCCAGTTTTGTGAATTCAATACCTGTACGATACCGTTCTGGTCCAAAGGCCAGCTGTCCATGTTGGGGTCCAGACCTAGGTTGGCAACCGGGCCGATAAGGAAAGCTTCGCTCTTTTCCCACGGTTCGCGTGCCGTGATCCATAAATTGCAGGCCTTTTCGAAGTTGTCGTTGCTTGGGTTTTGTCTGAACTGGTTTACCGCATCCAGCAAAAGCTTGTTCTTTTCCTGCAAGTCTTTATACGTAGGAAGAACGACCGCATCGACAAACTGTTCGGCTATTGCATCAAGGTCATCGTCGTATTCAGGATCGCCGAATGTTTGGTTTACATACGGTTTTACTTCATTTAACAACAGGTTGGCCAGTTCCATGCAAGTGTTCATTGCGGCAACGGACTCTTCGCTGTCGATGTTGTTGCGGAACGGTTGCGGAATAGCCTGAATCGCCTTTGCAGAAGCGAAAATCAGCGTTTTGATTTCTTCGTCGAGATCCGGGTTGGTTGAAGCGATCAGTTTTGAAAGCGAGTGTTCTGCGATGTCTCCTTCATCGTCGAAATCCTTGTAAGAGTTGAATGCACTCAGGTTTCCGTCCACTTTAGACACGTCGTTGTCGTCGATGCGGCCGTAGTATGTGTTACGGATGGAGAAGATATTGTTCGTATAGTCGTCGCGCGAATGCCAGCTATACCATGATTCGACGGCATAGAGACCGCCTTCCTTGTCACCGCTGGTGTATTTGGTATACGGGTCTTTGATCTTGGCGTCACCTACTTCGTTGGCGATGTTCCACATACCGCTTTCGATCATTTCCTCGATACACGAGAGCGGGCTTTGGTAAGCTCCGGCAGTCTGGTCTTTGAAGATCGTGGCATATGGGCCGTGTGAACCCTGCTCATCGACGTAGTCGGTTACCCAAGAATTGTAGAGCATGGTTGCATCGTCGTTCAGCAACATTGCAACGTTATACATATAGTTACCCCATGCACTGGCGTTTTCAGAACTGTAATCCAGGTTGACCGGATCTTTTCCGCCACCATCCGGATTGGGGTCGTTGTTGTCGCTACATGCTCCCATCGAGAATGTCATGGCGAGCGATAAGGCTGCCAGATAGAAATAATTTTTCTTTTTCATTTTTATTGATAAGTTATTAATTTGTTTATATTGTTTTTATTTGCTGAGGAACCAGCCGATATAGGCGATAGCCAAGCTGAATTCGTTTTCGCTGTTATATTTGCCGCCTCCGATTTTGCGTGTTGTATAGTCTGCTTTCACGACAAGATTAGGTAAAGCATACCAATTGGCTCCGGCTGTCCACATGCTTACTTTGTTGCGTAAATCCATCGTGTGCTTGCCTTCGCCTTTTTCCTGTGGGTTGTAGTATTCGTAGCGGACGAACGGATAGATTACGGGTACGCTCATATTGTCTTTACAAACCGCACGCAGGTTGAACCCCACTTCACCACCGTAGCTGACCGCACGTTTGGCGATCGGGGTTGTCTGTGTATAAGGAGAACCGCCGCTTTGGTGGTTGTTGACACTGCTGAGGTCGTCGGCTTTGCTCAGGTTGCCGTATATCATGTTTGCGCGTGCGGTGACATATTTGTTTTTGTATTGCAGGTCAGCCGTATAGATGCGCAAAGGTATGTTTCCATATTTGACGTATGTTTCCGGTTTGTCGGAATTGGCTCCCGTATTGTGGCAATAGTAGAAGGAACCGCCTATTTTCAATCCCGGTACTCCTAAATAGTTCAGGCGGGCCACATAGCCCGGTGAGGTGAAGTTGTCTGTTTCGAATAGTCCCTGCTTGCCGCCGGCAACCCATGTATTGCGGTCGAACCCGTTGGCGTTCAATCCGGCAACGACCAAAGCCTGGTAGTTGAAACGTGTGTAGCCTCGGCCGAACGTACCGAACACTTCGATACCGTTTTCGTGCCAGGTAGAAGGAAGGATGGTCGTTTCGCCTTCCGGACGAGAAGTTCCGAAGAAGTTGATCGGCTCGTGATGCTCGTTGGTCAAACCGACCGGGACGATCAAATGACCGGCACGGACATTGAAGGCCGGATGGATAAGACGTGTGATGTGGAATTGTTCCAAAGCAACTTCACCGCCTTTTTCAACTTCCATTTCGTATTCTCCGTTTTCTGTGTTTTCTATCTCATAGGCACTTCCCGTACCTCCAGCCTCAAATTCTATTTCTGCTCCTAATACCCATTGGGAATTGAATTTGTAATCGAAAGCCAAGACAAAACGGGGTATGGAGATCGAATTGCGATGGTCTTTCTTGCTTCCGTTGTCCGTACCTCGGAAACGATTGATGCCGTAGTCCATAAAGTTTGCGAGGATCTCCCCATATCCGCCGAAGCGGAACTTGTTATATCCGGCTGCATAAATGTCTGCGGATTGTTCCACTGCGGATTTTTCTGTCGTTGTTTCTTCTTGTTCCTGTGCAAATGCCGTTACACAAGAGGTTAGTAGAGTGATTGCTAATAAATTAGTTAACCTTTTCATTGCGTTTTTTAATTTTTGGCAAAATTAGAAGGGCTGTCAACGGTGTGCAATCGCAATTAGTAGGTAAAAAGGTGTCGATGTTACCTATTTGTAGGTATTGTGTGCGTTTTTACAGGAAAAATATCATGAAATCCCTACAATTGGGGAGGGTAAAGACAAATATACATATTTGTAGGTATTGTGTTAATGATTGTCCACTCATATCTTTGCCTTTGTCAATTATGTATCATGATTAGGTATAATCGTCGACCGGAACCTTATTGATAGAATGTCAATGTAATGTTTATTTTAAAGTAAATAACAACAGCGGGGATTTTTATTGGTTTTCCTTGCGACAAAAGAAGAACTGTTTTGAGAAAAACGGTTCTTTTTGTTTCAATATCACCCTGATTAGGTAGCAAGAGGCGTTTTTTTACTCACATATAGGTATTGTAGGAGGCCGGAGGTACCCGTATCTTTGCAATGTCATTAAGAAAGTAACACTATTAGTATAATCGCTATATCAAAACCTTTTGCTATTTATGTAAGCATATAAGATGATTAACTATATCGGAAAGTTTTTATTGGTTATTTTCGATATAAAAAAGAAGCCTCTCTGTGAAGAGAGGCTTCTTTTTTATGTTTCCGTTTCCCATTAGCTTCTGTCCGGAATCTGTTCGGCGTCGAGTCTTGGACTTGTTCCCGCAAGGGTATGTTTGCTACTTCGGCTGTGCCAAAACAATTACATCGGCTTGGCACAACCGTTTCCTCGGCATGAAACGGTCGTTACATAGGCATGAAACACTGGTCGGTTTGTTTCTCTTGGTATTTAGGGCTGATGACGTGCCACAGTTTCACCTCGTCGCCGATCTGTTGTTCTGCGATCCTTCTCAAGCAAGTGGTGACTTTGGAGCTGTCTTATTTCATACAGAACAGATAGGAGGCGGGGATGTCAGAAGCATCGATTTTTATATATTATATTAATGTATTATAGTTGTTTGATCCGTCTGTAACGGACGTTGATGTAAAGATACATAATAATGTAAGGTTTTGCAAGTCTTGAAACCGTTATTGAGCAAGCAATCGATATCTCCGTATTTTGTATATCTTTAACAAAAGGGGACGCTTCTCCAAGAGGAAATTACGAAACCAGTTGTTTTTGCCATTTTTTCTTCCGATGCGAGTAAAGGATGTTTGTCTTGTATGTGGCTGATAATCTTTGTTTTAATGAAGATGTAAAGAGGTTTGGCGAATGATTGAAAACAGTTACTTTTATATATGGCTTTAGCTACTTTTGGGTGCTATAAATTGTTGTTAATAAGAAGTATAGGTGTATGAGAAGAAAAATGGTGAAAAAACGTACGTTTTTGTTCGCCATTTTCACTGCACAAAAATACAACTACTTTTTAAACCTGCAATCCTTTCTTCCAATTATTTTTCCTTTTCTATATTCTTTCTTATCAATCAGATAGCTTAACAAGTACGAAAAACCAGCTTTCCAACACAAACCCTCCAGAAAGCCCCTCAAAAATGACTAAAAAAAACGTACGTTTTATCTCGTCAAAATACAGGAATTTGGTAAAAACCTGTTAAACAGGAAGTAAGAACGATATTCAATATACATATTATTATTAATTAAACATTTTAGATTATGAACAAGAAGTTTTCTACTCTGATGGCAGGGTTCCTGCTGACAAGTGCATTCGCTTCTGCTCAGGTAACATTGGATCCTGCAAACTTAAAAATTGCGGAAAAAGTAGAACCTGGGAAGGAGTATCTCGTTATCCAAAGCGCGGATAATAAAATTGATGGTGAAGACCGTGTATTGTCTGTTGTGGCAGATGAAGAAGGCAATTTGACTTACAAAGCCTACAAATTGAACTCGTATGATGGAGAGAAGACAGAAACGGCTACTTCTGAAAAATCCAACTTGCTTTGGGTTTTGGGAGAGGCCAAAATCGGTTTGGGTACGACGAAGTCTTATTACACATTAAAAAACAGTGAGGCTGGCTCCTATTTGTCTTTTGGTAAGAGTAAAAAATTAATCAAGACAGTGGCGGATTCTAAAGACGCTCTGAACGGTGTCGGTACGGATGGAAAAGCAAAGGATGTATATAGTTATTTTATCAATGCAGTGACAGCAGATAAGAGTTCCATCCTGAAGCAAGGTGATTATTTGTATTCTGAAAATGGAGTATATAGTGCTCACCAGTTACAGTTCGGAAGTAAAGCATTGGTAAGTCTGAACGGTCAGGATGATGATGCCAAATTGTATTTCTGTGTTTACAACACCATCGAAGCCGACCTCGATGACATCATTGAGATGAACAAAACAATGGGAGGCGAAGGCTTCAACTTGAATTTCACGAATGACAAACTGAAAGATTGCGAAGAAAACGTAATTTACGAACAGAAGTTCAAGGCTTTCTATGTTAAAAATGAATTAGAAGTGGATTTAGGAGATAAAGGTGTTACCCACGTGATACCGGCTGGTTTCTATTTGGCAACCTCTTATCCTGAAACATTGATTGGCACAGCTGAAATCAAAGATGCAAAAGATTTCTTGGCTTGCTCTTTCTTAGCTGTTAGCCCGACTGAAAACGACAAGATTAATGGTTTGGCTCCGAAAGATGGCAAGGGTTTCAAATTGGCTATTGTCAAAGCTGAAGATATGAACTATGTGGAAGATTTCGACTTGGACCAGGCAGCCGTAAAAGGACAGACTTATGTGGGTAATGCTTGTTTCACTATCGAAATTCCTGATTTTGCGAACAACGAAGAAGCTTACCAGTTCAAAGCTAAAGATATCCGTGTTTGGGTAGATGGAGAATTGGCGAAAGCTGACGACATGTATATCTCTTCTGTTACATCTGAAGGCAAGTCTCGTGTTGTAACCAATGATTCTGGTGTAACATTCGAAACAGACAATTCTTCAATTCTGAATCCGAAAAAACTGTTGAGTACGGAAGATAGACCTTCTATCTTTACAATCCAATTTGTAAGTGGTGAGAATAAAGAAGAAAACAGCGAGTATGGTCAGTACCTGACAGTCGGAAATCAGACTGCAAGTGGTAAATTCACATTCTTCTCGACAACGGATGAAAATGTAGGAAGCGACCCGTTGTATCAGTTTGTTATTGCTGATATCGATACGGTAAAACACACGATTACGTTTGCAAACCGTCAGACTAAAAAGATGTTGACAGCTTCTTTGTATACTGAAGATGCTGATAATATGATCTATACAATCTATGCTGAAAACGTGAAATACCAGCAGGAAAATGTAACGGATAAGAGTAATGAAAAAGTCAAATTCGACAGTAAGGCTCTGAGCGTAAAGAAAATTCAATTAGCTCCTGTGACAGTAGAAGACAAGTTCGCGACTTTCAACGCTGCTGAATCAATCAACGGTTTAGTTCGTTTCGAATTGGCAAGAACAAGTGAAGCTGACGCTAAGTTCTTCGTATATGCTCCGAGAAAGAAAAAGGCTAATGGTGATGTAGTTCTTAATCCGGGAGCGGGGAATGTCATGGTTGTTACCGAAGATGTTGCCGATCAGTTTGAATTAGTTAAAGTATTAAAAGCAAATGGCAAGCCTGATACTCAATACAGCGAACTCTCTTATGTATTTAACAAAGATGGTAAAAAATATACTTCTTTGAAACGTGACACGGTTGCTTATGACACATATAATATCAAGTTATTCGCTCCGGAAGAAGCAGAAGCTTATTACATCAATGGTACAAGTCTGATAAAAGGACAGGCAACAGATGAGAATGCAACTTTCGTGATCAAGACAAATCTGGATGGATCCGTTTCGTTGATCTATGACAATGATTTGAAGAATGATGCTAATTATTTGGAATTTGCGGATGCAAAGAAAGAAAAAGAGGCAGCTTGGGCATCTGGTAACTATTACAACTTCGGCGAAACTTTCAACAAGGTAAAGACTTTCATGGTTGCAGAACCGGAAGCTATCAGTTTGGAAGCTAAACCGCAACACCTCTCTATTGAAGCTGTTCGTGGCGGATTCATTTCAATGAATGCAAACAAAGATGGTATCTTGGCAATGAACAATACAGATACAGAAGCGATGACATTGTGGGTTGATACTGTGAAATCAGACGAAGCTGTTCCTTCATTCTATATCGCAAAGGGTGGCAATTTCTTGTATTTCGCAAAAGACTCTGCTGAAAGTTCGTTGGTAAACAAGGACAGCTACAAGTTAGAAGATAAAAACTATAAGTTAATCTTCAAAGCTGCCGAATTGGTTTCTTCCGATACGCTGAAGACTGTCGTTGACGGCAAGGAAGCATTGGTTGCTGCTAAGGCTAATGCCGGCAAGAAAATCAAGGGTGGTTTGGGTAACTTCCAGTATCAGATCATTAAGGACGAAGAAGGTAGCGACGAATATGTGATTCGCCTGACTGACGTTTATAATTATGTACGTGTCATCAACAACATGCTGACACTGGATGCAGACAAGAAGAAGGCCGCTCGCTTCACGATCGAATCTCAGGAAGCTCCGACAGCCAACGAAGGCGTAGCCGTATCTGAAGTGAAAGTTCTCGCCGGCGAAGGCAATGTAACAATCGCAGGCGCTGCCGGTAAGAAAGTTGTTATCAGCAACATCTTAGGCCAGGTAGTAGCTAACACAGTAATCTCTTCTGACAACGCAACTATCGCTGCTCCGGCGGGTGTAGTAGTTGTAGCTGTTGAAGGCGAAGCTGCTGTAAAAGCTATCGTTAAGTAACGATTGATACTAAAAAAACAATACTGTCTATCGTAAGGGTGGTTAGTGAACCACCCTTACACAGGCACAATGACATTTTATAATCAAATAATTCTAGACAACCTGCGTGAAACCGTATGTAAGAGGTTTTCTTGATCTACGGTTTCAATTACCCTGCGACAGGCGAACGAGCGGTTGGATTTAATATTAATAATACTAAAGTAATGAAATTAAAAGTTCTACTGCTTTTCCCTCTGTGAAGACCGGACGGCAGACAAAAAACAGGCCTCGGTGGTATTCGTACTGCCGGGGCTTCGTTTTTATTTCCCTTATCCCTATTTGTAGGTATTTTCCCCAGTTTAACATTCCTCGTCCTTTACGATCCTTTTCAGATAGGGGGAAAAGACGTATCTTTGCACGCCTAAACCGAAATAGACAAGATAAGCTTATGAAGTTTGAAAACGAGAACTGGGCGCAGTTCAAAGGAGAAACCTGGAAAAAGGAGATCAATGTAAGAGACTTTATCCAGAACAATTACAAACCTTATAACGGAGACGATACGTTCCTCGTACCCTCTTCGGAAAAAACGAAGAAAGTGTGGAACAAACTAACCGAGATGTTTAAGGTTGAAAGGGAGAAAGGAGTATATGATGCCGAAACGAAGCTTCCCCAGGGGATTGACACATACGGACCCGGTTACATCGATAAGGAAAACGAAGTAATCGTCGGCTTGCAGACAGATGCCCCGTTGAAACGCGGTATCTTCCCGAAAGGCGGTATCCGCATGGTCGAAAACAGTCTGGAAGCCTATGGTTATCATCTGGACCCGATGACAAAAGAGATCTTCACCAAATACAGAAAGACGCACAACGAAGGCGTTTTTTCAGCCTATACAGACGAGATGATTGCGGCACGTCGTTCCGCCATCATTACCGGGTTGCCTGATGCCTACGGACGCGGACGTATCATCGGTGATTACCGTCGTGTACCTCTGTACGGAACCCAGATCCTGATCGAAGAGAAGAAACGTTTCCAGAAACGTCTCGATATACAGGAACTGACGGAAGAGATCATTCAAAGCCGTGAGGAGATAACGGAACAAATCAAAGCGCTGAAAGCATTTGAGAAAATGTGTGCCGGTTATGGTTTCGATGTGACACGTCCGGCAAAGGATGCCCGAGAAGCCGTGCAGTTCTTGTATCTGGCTTACCTGGCAGCCGTAAAGGATCAGGATGGAGCAGCCATGTCTCTCGGACGTACTTCTACTTTCCTCGATATCTATATCGAAAAAGATATTTGCGAAGGCAAGCTGACGGAAGAAGAGGCACAGGAATTGATCGACCAGTTTATTATCAAACTGCGTATTGTCCGTTTCCTGCGTACTCCGGAATACAACGACCTGTTCTCCGGCGACCCTGTTTGGGTGACTGAATCACTGGGCGGACAAGGTGTTGACGGCCGTTCGCTGGTGACAAAGACATCTTACCGTTATCTGCATACCTTGTATAACCTCGGCCCGGCACCCGAACCCAACCTGACGGTGCTTTGGTTCAACAATGCTCCGGATAACTGGAAAAACTTCTGCGCAAAAGTATCGATCGATACCTCTGCCATCCAGTACGAGAACGACGATCTGATGCGTCCGGACTATGGCGACGATTACGGTATCGCCTGCTGTGTGTCTCCGATGAAGATCGGTAAGCAGATGCAGTATTTCGGAGCTCGTGCCAATCTGGCAAAGTGCTTGTTGTATGCGATCAATGGCGGACGTGACGAGAAATCGGGTGTGCAGGTGGCTCCCCGTTTCGAACCGATCACCAGCGAGTATCTGGATTACAACGAAGTGATGGAGAAATACGAGCAGATGATGCGCTGGTTGGCAAAAGTCTATGTCAATGCTCTGAAGATCATCCACTACATGCACGACAAATATGCGTATGAAGCTTTTGAGATGGGGCTTCATGACGGAGATGTGGAACGTATCCGCGCAACCGGTATCGCCGGCCTTTCTATCGTTGCCGACTCGCTGGCTGCCATCCGTGACACGAAAGTGAAAGTGATCCGTGACGAACGTGGTTTGGCTGTCGACTTCGAACGCGAAGGCGAATATGTGCCTTTTGGAAACAATGACGACCGCACGGACAGTATTGCTGTCGACATTACCGAGAAGTTCATGGAATATCTGCGCCAGCATCAGACATACCGCAAGGCAACTCCGACACAATCTATCCTGACGATCACTTCAAACGTGGTTTACGGAAAGAAAACCGGAACGACTCCCGACGGCCGTCCGGGCGGTACGCCGTTCGCTCCGGGAGCTAACCCGATGAACGGACGCGACACGAAAGGAGCTGTTGCCGCTTTGGCTTCTGTTGCCAAACTGCCTTTCCAGCATGCGCATGACGGTATCTCCTATACATTTGCCGTTTCACCGGCTACATTGGGTAAGGAGCGCGATATTCAGATAAATAATTTGGTGAGCCTGTTGGATGGCTATTTTACGCCTGACGGTGGCCAGCATCTGAATGTGAACGTGTTCGATAGGGACTTGTTGTTAGATGCAATGGAGCATCCGGAGAAATACCCGCAGCTTACGATCCGCGTTTCGGGCTATGCCGTCAACTTCGTGAAGCTGACACGCGAACAGCAGCTTGACGTCATCTCGCGCACCATCAACAGCAGTTTATAATTGTCCATTGATTAATATGTTGGGGCGTATACATTCTTTAGAGAGTTTCGGGACCGTTGACGGTCCCGGAATTCGCTTTGTTGTTTTCATGCAGGGATGTCCGCTTCGTTGTCTGTATTGCCACAATCCGGATACTTGGGAGGTAAAGCGTGAAACGCCTTATCTGCTGGAACCTGAAGCGTTGCTTGCCGAAGTGCTACGCTATAAGAATTTTATCGCTAAAGGTGGTGTTACCGTGACCGGTGGTGAGCCTTTGTTACAACCTGAATTCCTTAAAGAGTTTTTCCGCCTTTGCCGTGAGAACGGTATTCATACGGCGTTGGACACTTCCGGCTATATCTGTTCCGGTAAAGCATTGGAGGTGCTCGAACAGGTCGATCTGGTTCTGTTAGATATCAAGACGATCGACGCCGGTCTTCATCCCCGTTTGACGGCCGTAAAACTCGATAATACTTTACGCTTTCTTGATGAACTGGAGAAACGCGGCATCCCTGTATGGATTCGCCACGTGATCGTGCCCGGCCTGACGGACGATGATGAAGCCTTGAGCAAGCTGGCCGAATATATCAGTTCATATAACGTGGTCCAGAAAGCCGAACTTCTGCCTTATCATACAATGGGAGCTTACAAATATGAGGCACAAGGCCTGGACTATAAGCTGAAAGGTGTGGAACCGCTTTCGGCAGAACGTCTGGCCAATGCGAAAGCGATCTTTATGAAACACGGAGTAACCGTATAAGCCTAATCGAGTGTCTGCTCTTTGATGATGATCGGTTTACGGCTGATCCGGTTGACTGTGCGGACGCTGTCGCTTTCAATACTGGTAACATCTCCCTCGCAGTTGGTGAAATAGATGTAATGTCCCATATCCATGAAACGATAGACCTTACACCCTTCGTGTTCGAACAGATATTCGACTTGATAAGTGGAATTGTTTACCGGTTTTTCCTTTGTAAGGGGTATTTGTGAGACACATGAAGAAAGACATGCGTTGCAAACGAGCAATAGACTTGCTGAAAATGTATTATACAAACTAGCTCTTCTCATCTTCGAATATTTTTAAGTTAACATCCAAAGTTAACAATTAAAGAATCACATGGTATGATCGAAAGGTATTTTACCTACAATTAGGTATATTTTTATTGTTCCGGAAAACATTACTTTGCTTCCTATTGTCATAGTAGATAAGTATGCTTGCAGATAGAAATCCGTCTATCGGCAGATAAAAATTATCAATTTGAAAAATTCTTTCAATCAGTATCTTACGATTTACCTTTGTAGGGTAAACAAAAATAGTAGTAACAAATTAAATAGTAAAAATCATGGAACCAATTATCAATTCACAAGTACCCGAATTCAAAGTTCAAGCTTTTCAGAATGGTAGTTTCAAGACAGTAAGTAGCGAAGATATCAAGGGCAAATGGGCTATCTTTTTCTTCTATCCTGCCGACTTTACGTTCGTATGTCCGACCGAATTGGTCGACATGGCTGACAAGTACGGCAAATTTCAGGAAATGGGTGTCGAAGTATATTCCGTAAGTACAGACTCGCACTTTGTACACAAAGCATGGCATGATGCTTCCGAAACGATCCGTAAGATCAAATATCCGATGCTGGCAGACCCGACAGGGGCTTTAAGCCGTGCATTCGGTGTGATGATTGAAGAAGAAGGTATGGCTTATCGCGGTACGTTCCTGGTAAATCCCGAGGGAAAGATCAAGATTGCCGAAATCCACGATAACGGTATCGGCCGTAATGCAGACGAATTGCTTCGTAAAGTTGAAGCTGCCCAGTTCGTTGCTTCTCACCCGAACGAAGTTTGTCCTGCAAAGTGGAAAAAAGGCGAAGCAACCTTGAAGCCGAGCATCGACTTGGTTGGTAAGATCTAAAAAGAATGATGTGCCAATTGATTAATGTGCCAATATGCCAATTATTTATGAGGCAATACATCGCTTTAGTCGATTGGTACATTCTTTAATTGGCACGTTAATAAATTGACATATTATTTTTATGTTAGACTCAGCAATGAAAGACCAGCTTTCGGGTATTTTCTCCGGACTGGTATCCCAATATGTATTTGATATACAAGTCGCTCCCGATCACGAAAGCCGTCAGGAGCTAATAGACCTGCTTGGTGATGTGGCATCATGCTCGGATCATTTGTCATGCAGCGTTGCGGATGGCGAAGGACTTCAGTTTACAATTGTAAAAGACGGTATGCCTACCGGTATCCGGTTTCGTGCAGTACCTAACGGACATGAGTTTACATCCTTGTTGTTAGCTGTCCTGAATAGTGATGGAAAAGGTAAAAATATACCGGACGAAAGTATCTGTGCTCGTGTCAGAGCCTTGAATGGTCCGATCAAGCTGACGACTTATGTTTCTCTTACTTGCACCAATTGTCCGGATGTAGTGCAAGCACTCAATGTCATGGCTACTCTCAATAGCCGGATCACCCACGAAACGGTGGATGGCGCTATCAACCAAAAAGAAGTTGAGGCAATGAAAGTACAGGGGGTCCCTTCTGTTTTTGCCGATGGCAAACTGATCAATGTGGGGCGTAGTGATTTGGGAGAATTGCTTTCCAAACTCGAAGCCCAATACGGAATTAATGAAGGGGGTGTTGATAACTCTGTTGAAAAACCTGTTAAGAACTATGATGTGTTAATAGTGGGGGGTGGACCTGCCGGTGCAGCTTCTGCTATCTACTCGGCACGTAAAGGCTTGAATGTCGCAGTGATAGCCGAACGTATCGGAGGACAGGTCAAAGAAACGGTCGGTATCGAGAACCTGATTTCCGTTCCTCAGACTACTGGAAAGCAGTTGGCGAACGACCTTCTGATGCACATCAACGACTATCCGGTCGATATACTGGAGCATCGCCGTGTGGATAAAGTCGAACTGGATGGATCGGCGAAATTTCTGACCACTTCTACCGGTGAACGTTTTTCTGCTCCTGCCCTTATCGTGGCGACAGGTGCAAGCTGGCGCAAGTTGAATGTTCCGGGCGAAGCGGACTATATCGGAAAAGGTGTCGCTTTTTGCCCTCACTGCGATGGTCCGTTCTATAAAGGTAAGCACGTAGCGGTTGTCGGCGGTGGAAATTCGGGTATCGAAGCGGCTATAGATTTGGCTGGCATTTGTTCGAAAGTGACGGTTCTGGAATTTATGGACGAACTGAAAGCCGACCAAGTGTTGCAGGAAAAAGCAAAGAGCTTGCCGAATGTAGAAGTTTTCTTGCATTCCCAATCTTTGGAAGTGGTTGGTAATGGCGATAAGGTGACAGGTCTTCGTGTAAAAGACCGTAAGACGGATGCGGAGCGGGTGATTGACCTGGACGGAATCTTTGTCCAAATCGGCTTGGCAGCCAATAGTGGCGTTTTCCGCGACGTTGTCGAAACGAACAAACCGGGTGAGATTGTAATCGATGCGCATTGTCGGACGAATGTTCCCGGCATCTATGCGGCGGGCGACGTCTCGACCGTACCCTATAAACAGATAATCATAGCAATGGGAGAAGGGGCAAAAGCGGCTCTATCTGCTTTTGAAGACCGCATGAGAGGTTCAATCGGTTAATATTTAGTATTTGCTATGAACGACGAAGGTGTGCAAATTGAACTACACGAATGTGTGTTCAAAATTGCACACCTTTTCTTTTTTACGCACAAAGTCCCGACTTTCACAACAGGGCAACCGCATCAAAATTTTCCAAGGTTGTGATCTTCATACGAAGTTTCTACAAATCCTCTATCACTCTATCACTACGAAGGTTGTAGCTATTAATATTCAAGCGTC
>ERZ773168.526-NODE-526-length-37136-cov-7.847954_pt1 | contig 37136 bp, 43 predicted proteins | sample MGYA00511261_ERZ773168 | MGnify/ENA primary metagenome ERZ773168 (study PRJEB29015, sample SAMEA2737855) | human gut metagenome | biome: human gut; feature: human-associated habitat; material: faeces | place: China | collected 2012 ... | reverse complement strand
TTGAGATTGAAAAGTGCAAGAGCAATCCGAAATTTGAAACGGTTGCGCTGATCTCGGAAGAAATGGACATCAGTCTGGACGGAATCGTGTTCCACGACAGAGCGCCGCAGACCGTTGCCAAATGCGTGGTCGATTACTTTGCTGGGAAGAGTGAAGCCGAGTCGCAGAAGTACATAGACCTGTGCATGAGCGCGGACAAACTGAAATGACACGCTGGAGAAAAACAAAAAAGAGGGCCGATAACCCGTGCTGCCTAATGGCTCACGGATTATCGGCCCTGCGTCTATGCGTCTGGCTCGAATTGTTAGAATTTGAGAAGATATATAAAATCCCAGATATTCTAAAAGATGACGGTTATCCTGATGTGCAGGCGTTTATTGCGCTTATATAAACCGAACTCCTAAAAGTGTCTTCATATCTCACCTGCAACTTTAAAATTGTGGTTTTCAAATTCTACTTGTCGGTTCCTTATCTGTGAGATTTTCTTCCGAGGTATCTGTGTACCTGTTCCATGTATTTCTGATACGCTGTCCCAAACGCACCGGTGAGATACTGTTCTTCCTGCAAAATCTGCAAGTGCAGCGTTATGATTGCAAACAGCGTAAAGATTGCTGTCAGCGGATTACAGTACATCAGCAGCACGCCGATGTACATAAAGTCAAAGCCGAGAAATGCCGGATTGCGGCTATAACGGTAAATGCCTGTCGTGACCAGCTCTGTTTTGTCCTTGTCAGGAATGCCCGCCCGCCAGTTATCCTTCATGCACAGTACGGAGAGCAGAAAGATGGCATCGCCCAGCATTCCGGTGCAAAAGCCGGTAAACCGTGCGTTTGCAGGGAGATGGCTCCAACCGAACGCGATGGAGAGAAGCTGTGCGATCGGTGCACCCAGCGTCGCAGCGTTTATCAGCAGCTCTACTGTGTGGATGGATTTTTCCTTCCTGCGTCCGATCTGTCGGGTCTGGATACCGCGCTGCTTTTGCGCCAGCATCTTGGCAAAATAGATACCGTAAAATAAGACCAAAACGGTCAATGCCAGCACTGCATACGGCAAATGGCCTTCCAATGGCAGTTTCATAGGTGTGTTCCTTTCTCCTGAGCAGGACATTCGCACCTGCGGAATAGTGTGTACGGCAGGTTTCCGTGTGCTAACGCGGAGAGCAGCATAAAAATGTCCGAAACGGGGATGAACAAAAATGACGGCATCAGGCAGCGAGTGAACAGATTTTTGCGGCAAGCACCGTGTTTGATGTGGTGTCCCATAATAACAAGGCAGATCACTGCGCCGAGGCTCATCACAAGCGTCACGAGCATACTGCTGTAACAAGAAATGATCATGCGCACAGTCAGCGACGCTGCCTGCGCCGCCAGGATCAGTCGCACAGTATCTAACACGGCGAACAACGCTGTCAGCATACACATCCAGCGCAGGATCACTCCGCCACCGATTCCCAGTCCGCCACCCCAGCAAACGCCGGCACGCTGGCACCACGCCTCATAAATTCGCAAATGCAGTTCATTCTGATGTCCCTCGATAAAACCACAATTGGAAATAGCATAGAGTTTGAAATGGCATAGCTGTTCCTGACAGAGCTGTTCTGCCTGCTCTAAAAAGGCGGTGACGTGTGATGGCGCAGCGTCCACATAGACCGGAGCTGAAATCACAACAGCATCCGCCCACGGAAGCAACGCAAAAGTCTTTTCATAGTCTTTTGCACCACGGAGCGGATTGACCTTGACCTCGCACCCTGTCAGAAACAGCCGCACCAGGGATGAATAAAATGCAGAAGCGCTGCCCTTGGATTTTAGACTGGCATTCAAAATCAAGATGTTCATCTGCTTTTTATCACCTCCGCCATGAGCTCCGGCTTTTCCGCAAAGTACACCTGCGCCGAAGAAAAGCCCATATTGACCCGGTTGGCCTCAACCAGCCTCATGGCCGTTTCACGCTCAAAGTCTGTAACGGCACCATAGAAGCAAACTGTAAGCGTGGGGCGATTTTGATAGCGCAGCGGATGATGGACACGCCCGCTGCGATAGGTGAAAAACGGCAGACTGAGCGATATGGCACGATCCAGCACCTTTTTGACGCCGGGGCTGAATCCTCCGTAGCAGCATCGAGAGAGAATGATGACCTTTTTGCAGGTTCCTATTTGCGCGCCGACCGTTTGCAGATCGTCCTTCATAACGCACTGTCCCGGCGATGCCAGCCAGCAGCGAAAGCAGCCTTGACAACAGGCCGCTTTCTTGGTTGCGTCAATGACGGAAAAGCCGCTGGTGTCCGGCAAAACAGCGGAGAGTACGGCTGGTATTAAATCGTGGATGAAAATCGCCGCCATGGTGTGTCCAGATGATCCTTTCCTTAGAAATAGCGTTTGCGTCCAGTTCACTGCTGTTCATTGATTTTCGGTTTGAATATGAATGAAGCCTGTTGCAGACTGTGCTTTTACTGTCATGGTGTAGCTTCCGCTTTCAGCAATATTCACGGTAAAATCCTTTGCGTTTTGTCCGTTTCCAGAATATAGAACGTTCCCATCCGGTGCTTGGATTTCCAGATGAAGCGTTCCTTTCTCCGTCTCGAAGCGGATAACCAGCACATCACCTGCGTTCAGCGTCATCGTGTGCCCATCGGTTCCATTCATGTACTGTGCGTCCAATAAGTAAGAGTCCGCATTTTTAATGGTGCTGCCTGTAAGATGTGGCAGACGACAGAAAGCCCAATATGCCCCCCCACGACAAGCAGTATGGCGGCAAGCGTGATGCACACAATCATTCGCCTTTTCATAAAATCGCTCCTGTCCATTTGTAAGTTAAAACGAATCTCCCGATTTGCGTCGGCACAGCACTGCACTGAGTATCAAAACTGCACCACACAGGCCAAAACACCAGCCGATCCCTACGGCGACCAGCAGAGAGGACGCAAACAGAGAAAGAATTTCAACCAGATTGACACCCATATTCATGACGGACAGTGCAGCAGCCCGATCACTCTCCATTTTCAGTGTGTCGATCAGGTGATTTTGCTGCTCCTCAACATAGAACGCTGCAAGGTCGAGAAAAAGCGGCAAAAAGGCCATCATCAGGATTAAGACCCACGGTTTGTGCAGCAGCCCAAAGCCTACCAATACAGCGCCGCTAAGCAGGCAGAAGAAGATCGTCAGCTTCTGTTTTGCGCATTGCCCCAGTAAATGAATCAGCGGCTCTGCCAGCATCTGCGCAAGGGAATAGCCGATGATAATCGCAGACAGCCAGACAAGCGGGATGCCGCACTGCACCAATATCTCTGCATAGAAGAAGTTGACCAGCAGCCATGCCACACTGAACAGGGACATCAGCACGGTGAACTGCCGTGCACACCGGTCGCGCAAAAGAAGCAAAAGCTGTGACAGACCGGCTCTCTCCGTGCGATCCGCTGCTTTGATGCTGACACAGGAATCCCTGCGCAGGAGCAAGGCGCAGATGAAACCGGCTGCACCGGAAAGAACGGTGGCAATCAGCAGGGCTTTCAGGCCAAAGCGGTGATAAATCAGAGCGTAGCTTGCCGTACTGAGCAGAAAGCCTGCTGTGCCGAAATTTGCTGCATGTGCTGTCTTTGGAAGATAATCGCCCTTCCCGTAGGCTGCATAGAGATAGGCGCTGCCTGTGCCGGAGGACAGGCAGGCCGATATGCCCTCGATCACGGCTTCCAGCACGAAAAGTGGGAGAGAGCGAAACAGATATGCCGCCAGCAGTGTGCCCCTTGCTGTGAGCAAAAGAAGCTGTGAAAGGATCAGCGAGCTACGGTAGCCAATGCGGTCTGTCAGATACCCCGTTGGCAGCTCTCCCAATGCGATGACGGCGGAAAGCAGCACTTGCAGCAGGAAAAACTGTCCTTCGCTGATCCCAGCCTGCGTTCGCACCAGAAGGGCGACCGGCGCAAAGAACACCAGTCCGCCGAAGAAGCACATGCCGTCGTAGGCGTCCACCTTGAGATACTTCATTGCACTTTACACCGGTTCAGTTTGTCTCGGCGGCAGTCGCGTCACCGGGTAGGCGGGAAAATTCCTCGTTATAAATCAGACCGCCATCGGCATAGAACCAGACAAGGCTGGCTGTGCTGCCATCGGTAAAGGTGAATTCTACGGTCAAGTCGCTGTTGCCATCTTCGTCAAGATCCGTATAATCGCAGCCCTTGAGCGCTTTGGCGGCTCCGGCGAGCGTTTCGGGATATTTTGCAACGGCGAGCAGCTTTCCACCGGAAGCGCTGTCCCAGAAATTGATCTCCGTATCGCTGACTTCCGGATACACGGTCGTTTCTTTCCCGTCCAGCAGCATTGTGCCGGTTGCAGTGCGCTCTGAGGCGGGAGCTTCACTGTCCGAAGCCGCTGTCTGCCTCTGCTGATTGAGAGAGTCCGGTGTCTTTGTGATAACTTCTCCGCCGCAGGCCGTCAATGACAGAGCCAGAGTCAGCGCAGCAACTAAAATAAGAGTGTTCTTTTTCATTTCCATTTTCCTTTATCCGTGATAATCGCCGGTTGCGGAATCCACCGTGACGTAAGGAATAACCTTGCCGTCAATCTTTACGTAGACCTGATAAATGCCGTCACCCAAATCTTCATAATGATCCGGCGCAACGCCATAGTTTTCCAGCAGGCTTTTCTCAAACTCCGTTTTCCACGCCTCATCATTGGTCGAGGTGTCTGTATCTGCCGGAGCGCTTTCATTGGCTGGCGCTTCTGCCTCATTCGGCGATTCAACCTGTGTATCAGTTGAAACCGATAACTCACTCTTGTCGGGTGCCGGTGATTTTCCGCAGGCCGTGAGGGAAAGTACCATCACGGTGGTGAGCACGACAATAATAGGCTTATATTTCATGTTTTTATAGTGTAAGTGTTTATACATTCTTATTTATACCTCTTTTACAGTCTATCAAGGCTCATGTATGCTGCGGCTTCGCCATGTATTTGTGTCGTATCAAAAAGCTTTACGGAGGTGTCCTCCTGATGGATCAGTAAGCCAATTTCCGTACAGCCCAGAATAACGCCTTGAATACCATTAGCGGACATTTTATCAATAATTTCCAAATACTTTTTTCGCGACTCATCCTTGATTTTCCCTATGCAGAGTTCGTGAAAAATAATGGAGTTTACAGCTTCAATGTCATCCGCATCGGGAATCACAACGCTGATTCCGTTCTCTGCCAGCTTCCCCTTGTAGAAGTCCTGCTCCATCGTATACTTGGTTCCAAGCAGGCCAACTCTGGTAATGTTTTCGCACTTCAATACATCGGCAGTCGCCTGTGCGATATGTATGAAAGGAACGTTCACATAACGCTGCACCTGCTCGAAAACCTTGTGCATGGTATTCGTACAGATCAAAATAAAGTCTGCGCCCGCGGCCTCCAGACTCTCGGCGGCCTTGCCAAGAATTTCACCACTCTTTTCCCACGCACCCGTAGACTGGCACCGTTCTATTTCATCAAAATCTACGCTGTATAGAATACATTTGGCACTATGTAGACCACCAAGTTCTTTTTTGACGATCTCATTGATGATTTGATAGTAGGTGACGGTACTCTCCCAGCTCATGCCGCCAATTAATCCAATCGTTTTCATACTGCATGCCCTCTTTTCTAATCGTGTGTCATGCTGCGTCGAATGTATGGATATTGCTACCCATTCGTCACAGACAATGACATCAGTTTTGTTGTTGATTATTAACACCGCAGCCTCAATTTGAGTGCGGTCTGTACTTTCCTCACTTTTGCATAATCGTTTCGCTCGATTATTTTCACGCTCATATTTCAACCTGTCTCTGTTCTTACTTGATTAACACCCTAACAGCAAATATTCCGCAAGGATGCACAAAAAGGGAAACACCGTCCCCGGAAAGCCTTTGTAATTTGGCCTTTTTGCTAATTGGACAATCAGTGCATACTGTATCGCCGTGCCCAAGAAAATCAAGCAGGAAGCACCGACATAGGCATAGATTGAATCCGACACAGCGTGCATTCCAGCAATCCAGATGGCATAGTACAAATAATCGCCTATGCCACAGGTGGGAATCAGCGTATCTCCTTGTTCCTTCCCATAGACGAACAGCTTAGATGTTAGCCTTACATTGGACATTGCTTTTGCATTTACTGTTCTTTTTCCGATTTTGGTAAAGCTGATAATGTCCATTGCGGTAACTGCTGCACCGATAGACAGCACACCCTCTAAATCAAGTTGTTTTCCGATCCACACACCGCCGTACATAACTCCAAGCACAGAAATAATGCCACCGACAAAGAGCAATTCCCGCTTAAACGGAAGGAGAAAGATATTTATAAGAACAAATATGCCACCAACAATTCCGATTGTCGCAAGGGTTTGTTCCGATAAGAGAAAACAACTCGCAATGGTCAATACGCCATAGAGCGAAATATAGAGAAGCGACCATATTGCACTGTGTCGGATCCTTACCATAGTTTCTTGTTCTAAATTACTGTGCATTTGTATGGACTCCTTCTATTTAGACTTTGGGATTTCACGTATATAGCTGCACTCTTTTCACTGCTCACTTGTGATTGATAAACGCAAGGCCGACCAAACAGATCGCTGTGCCGATAACCTTGTTCCAAGTCAGGGCTTCACGATAAAGTGGCCACCCGACGAAAAACAATGCGACCGCCAAAAATGCGCTCTGCACAATAGAAGCCGTGCTGACCGGCCATCCGGCTTTATAGGCATACACCCAGCCGACCTCCAATGCAACAAGGACAATCCCAAAGAGAAACGGCACATAGTTTGTTTTCATATACTCATGGAGCAGATTCCCATTCCTGTTCAGGACAAAATATACGCTTTACATTTTCTTCGTCCCAATCCTACCGGCGCAGGGAAACCACCTGCTGATCGTGCGGACGGGTATAACGATTATTTCTCATTGCCACGATCCTCGGTTCCTTTTTTGTGCATACAAAGGCCGATCACAAGACCAAACAGCATACCGAGCGATGCGCCAAGTCCGCTGTTGCTGCTGTCGGACAGAGAGCCGAGCATAAGGCCGAGGCACATGCCGACGCACATCCCCTCCTCTGCGTAATCGTCTTCTGCTTTACCCTTGCGGATTGCTGGCCGCACACAGAGAAAGGCGATCAGCAGTCCCATCGAGATCCACGGCGCTGCCGCGCGCATAAAAGACAGAACATTTTCCATCATGATTGTTTTTCCCTCTTCTGTGAATGTGATTTCTACCGCATTCCATTGTTCTTTCGTTTTTGTTTTGGTAGGGTGCTTGCGCACATAGCAAAGATACTCCCAAGATAGTGTTTCTCCGAAATCCGTGGCGATTTCCCGCTTTTCTGCAAGCGCTTGTTCGGTCACATTCGACCATTGCATCATATTGCCAATCAGGTTTTCCATATCCACCACCGGAGAGACAAAGTAAGCCCTGTCCACCAGCGTTTTATCCAGTGCGGACATGGAAAAGAAGGCGCCGATGCTGCCCGCAATCAGTGTAAGGCGATCACAGCGCTGCCGTTGCTGCGCAAAAAAGACCGGAAATTCCTCCTTGGCCTCCCACGGTGTTTGGGAACGGTAGTCGAAGCCAATGACTTCGCAATTCGGAAAGAGGGGCTTGTAATGGTCGACTTCTTCCGCCGAGCCGCCCTTTCCGTGAACATAAATCAATATTTCCCTCATTTCTATCTGTTTTCCTTTCTTGGAAATGTAGATTTTGGAGGCCCGTTTCTGCTGTCCTTCTTCAATAGATGCGTGGAAGCAGTCTGTGTGTACTGCGTTTATAGCCTTCGTATTCCGCGCCGAACTGCGCCAGCAGTGCTTTTTCCTCCACACGAATTCTTGCACTGTAACAAATCAGGCAGCAGAAAAGAACAATGCAGACAGCGACAATATTCCGGAATGTCAACGCAACGCCCAGCAGACTCAGAATGCTACCCGAGTATGCTGGATGGCGAACCGCATGATACAGTCCGGTTCTGACCAGATGTTGTCCCGCTGCCGTCTGCACATGAAGCGTAAATGCTTTTTTCAGGGTCAGCACAGCGCTGAGCCGAATCGTGATCCCCGCCGCAGTAAACGCAGTTCCAATATCCGCAACAAATGGTGGGAACACCATCTGCCGCAGCAGCGTCGGTGCCGTTTGGCTGACAGAGCAGATGCTGACAAGCAGACAAAAGGCAAAGTTGCCATACAACAGCCATTTTGTGCCGTGGTCGCGCTTTGCGGTCTGCGTGCAAGAATCGCGTTGTCTTGTGTAAAAGAAAATGAACAACTCAGAAAGCAGCAGACAGGTAAAGACAACATTAAAGGCATAATATTCCCACAGAGAATGAAATTTTGTCGGATCTCCCATAATTCTTACTTCCTTTTTCTCAAAACAACGGAATCTCACCGTCAAAATGCGCCGCCTTTTCCAGCAATGGCCCTTTCGCCCCCATGGTAAAAGCAATGTCGCTGCTGCGGATAGACAGAAGCCGCATTTCCGGCTTAAGATGCAGAAACACCATCATTTCTTCCGTCAGCGTGATCTCGCCGAACGCTGAAATAGCTGTCCAACAGTACGAACGCCCCTTATAGGGAAGAAAAGTGCCGTCAGGAACTTCATAATGCAAAAGTGACGGCGTTTCGGTCAGAATATGTCCCAGCTTGGACGGCAGGAGCAGTCCCTGCCGTGTCACGCAGAAGCCGCCTGTAATTTTGCTTCCGGTAAACAGATAGACCTTTCCTTCCGAAGCAATGCGGTATTCGTCCACGGCCTGCGGCGGAAGCTGCACCCGTCCGTCGGAATGAACCTCTGATTCTCCGAAAACGAATTTTCCGCCCTTGTTCATTTGCGGCATAAGTACACTTCCTTTTCACTTCAAAGAATGATTCGTGCGATCTCCATCGTCACGATCTTCAGCACTGCGCCGCCGGACATCAGAAAAAACCAGATCTCCCGTGCACGCTGCGTTTTGGCGATGGGTGTTGCAATGGCGGCAACGATAATCAGTAACGCCCCCACGCAGCCGATGATGGTGGGTACGCTGACAAGCGGGAAAACTCCCGGCGCGCAGCTTCCGTCAATAGCGTGCTGAATGGTTTTGTCCAGTCCGTCCCGCGCCGCTGCGAAGCAGCAGACCACAAGTCCAAAAACAAGCAGAAGCACACTCCTGCGTCCCCAATACTGAATGCTCGAACGGTTCACGAACGAATAGCCGATATAGCCCAACAGGGCAAGAATCATCACCGTCGTGACGGTTGTAGTTGTGTTTCCAAAATAAAGTTTCATGGTTTTTCCTCTTCATTAAAGTTTTCTTTTCATCCGAATTTTTCGAATGTGGCTGCCGGGAATTATATATTCAATTCGATTTTTCACCATAAATTCAAACGAAACAGCATTTTTGTGTAGCCTCATTTTTCGGTGATATACGCACCCACAGCAGATCGACATTTACAGCATAGTTAAAGCTGAAATAGCTTACTCGGTAATTTCAATCAGATTCCCTTCGATTCCTGCAATACAGCTTTCATAATAACCGTCGCCTGTCATTCTCGGTTCGCTCACAACAGGGTAGCCATCCTCACGCAGCCTCTGTGTCAATTCGTCAACAGCCTGTTTGCTTCCAAGACGGAATGCAATATGAATATAACCTGTATGCTCCAATGCTTTTGAATCCACCTGCACCTGCATCTGCGGCTTGGTCATAATTTCCAGCCTTGCGCCGTCATCAAAGCTCAAAAAATAGGAGCGGAAACCGGTCTGCTTATTGTGATAATTCTCGTCTGCTTCTGCATTGAAATATTTAACAAAGAAATCTTTTGCTTTCTCTAAATCGGTCACATATATTGCAATATGCTCTATACGCACAGTTAATCCTCCTATCCAAACTGTTCTAAATGCGTCCTGTTTTAGTTCAATGCTACTTTATATCCGGTGGTTTTATCACCTGTGATCGTAATAAAGTACGATTCTCCAAAATGTGCTTCCCACGAAATCGGTTCTGCGTATTTTGTAATATCCTCCGTATGGCAAATGCCGTTCGGAAATTGAAATGAAAGCAGTGGCCGCTCATTTTTCTACAACTCTCGGTTCAGCAAATGCCGCCAGCAGTGCTACAATCAGCAAAGGGACAGCCAGATAAGCAAGGCCAATAATAAGCAATACAATCAGCAGAACGGGAAAGCCAAGCACAAACAGCAGTGCCTTGGTAATACCCCATGCGGCTTTAATGCCGAGCAGTGTAACTTTAACTGCGAATACTATTAAGCCAATAACAAAGAGAGTGATCATTCACAGCTTTCCTTTCCAACAAGGTAAAGATTCATCAGATCGAAATCAATGTATTGCCCGCTAATTTTGAAAAATGCCGGGAAAGTACAGAGCTTTTGAAAGCCGAACTTCTCATAGAGTCGAATAGCGCGGGTGTTATCACTGCGCACTTCCAAATTCAACTGGTCAAAACCGTTTGCTTCCGCAAATTTCAGAATCTCCTGCATCAGCGCAGAAGCAACACCGCATCCCCACCATGCTTTTCGGACGGCAATACCAAATTCTCCCCGGTGATTCATCCGCCGCGGCATACGTTCCAGACTGGCATCGCCGATAATCGCTCCCGCAGCTTTCGCAACAAACAGCACATTGTCCTTGGATTGTTGCTGTGCTGCAAGCTGTTTGGCTTTTCCATCGGCATTGATGTGGATGTCCTCTGCGCCGAAGCTGAGGTTATCTGTCTCTCCGCCGATGGCCTTCATGTAGTCAAGCAGCAAAGCCGCATCTTCCGGCTTTGCCTGTTCAATTAAAAATTGTTTCATAGTCTAACCTCACATCATGCGGTGTCAATTTATTTATTCGTCCTCCAACTGAAACCGGTACTTTTGCGTGACTTGCGGATATTTTTTATGATCTACCTCGGATAGAAACATGACAAGCGGACGGACATAATAGCCAAAGTCTCCGTAAAGCGCCTGATAGACCACCATCGTCTCCTGCGTTTCCGAATGAACCGCCGTAAAAAGAGCTTTGTACTTGTTGCCTTTGAAATGTGTGTAAATCGCACCGGGATGTAGCTCACGCATAACCATATCTCCTTCTATTTTCATGATTTATGGTACGATGATTTCAAATCCGCGCTTCATCGCCTCCGCTACTTGCGTAAACAGAGCGGGCAGGTTGTCAGTCTCATCGCACTTGCCGGTAAGGTATGTAACAATTACTTCTTTGATCTGCGCAACGACCGGTGCAGCACATCCGAAAAGCTCTGCGGCACGCAGCATACCGTCATCGTGATACTCGCTTCCAATGCTTTGAAGAACGACTGCCGCCTTGTCAAAGCCGCCGCAAAATTCCATCGTGTCAGGTTCGGTAAGGAATTCATACATACTCCGCGTCCGTCCATCACCCAACGCAACCATCCGTTTCAGCTCTGCTTTTGGCGTTTTCATGTAGCAGAATGAGCCAAAACTCGCAAGTACAAAGAAAAACTTCGGCGGCAGTGTTTCACCGGTCGCTTGGATATACAAATCCTCTATGCCGTTCCACATACACGCATAGTCGTCCATGCGGTGCGGCAGCTCAATTATTTTTTCATATCATTCTTCTTTCCGCTGCGCAAGTCAATACTCCAGAACCACTATTCTGCAATCTTCACAGCAGTTTGCGGCTACGCTTGTGCGGTGACCCGCTTTCAGCTCCGTGATCTGCACAAAGCCTTCTGCATTGCGCGCATTTTCAAAAGCACCGGGTACTTTCTCTGCAAAGCTGAACGCACCGTCCTTGCTGGCAAACAGGTAGCCCTTCTTCATTTCTTTTCCACACTTGGGGCACAACATCTTTCATTCCTCCAATTTTAATTTTGTGTATGGTACCAGTTAAGCACAGCGCTCAGATTTTCAGCTTTGACCCGCTCACCGCCGTGGAGCATCATGTCCAGCATATCGTCCTCATCTGGCGTGCGGTCTTTCTTTTCGGCAAGAGCTTTGCCCACCGTTTTGACCATGATCTCCATCATGGGGCGGTAAACACCGTGCAGTTTTTTGACATCAAAGTTCCCTTGCAGGGTGAACAGCGGAATGTCAACAGAGATCCCCGACTTTTTCCGCACGCTGTCCGTTTGTGTCCCGGTCTGTCCCATACCAACAGCGCAAACCGCTCTGATACGATATAGCTTGGCTGCATTAGCGAAGCCTTTTACAGAGCCTGCCATGATCCAGCCAAGGTAAATAACCTCCGCTCCGGCAAAGACTCGCTTCTTTGCTTCTGCAAGTGAATACGCAGGAAGCCCGGTTTTCTGCGCCAGCAACTTAGCATAATGTTCTGTGCTACCGGTATTGGTGGTGTAAATAATTGCGTTCATAGAAACATTCCTCTCAAAAAAGTGAGACGCAGCGCATGATCGGCTTTGCGATCAGCACTGCGTCTTAGCGTCTGGCTTCTTTCGTCTCAATCGTGAAATTTTTTGCGTTGATGATGCTTTCGTGTCTGCACTTTGGGCAGAACAAAGGAAAGTCTTTCAACTCAGTTTCCCGAAATATTTGCAGCCGCGTTTTCGAGCCGCACCAAGGGCATAAAACCCACTGTTTTTTCTCTTCACGTTCCTTCATATCGTCTCCCTCTCCTTTCTGCAACAGGATTCGACCTTGGCAATGAACTGCTCAATATGTGCATCCAGCAAAGGAGCAACGGAATCTTTATCCTGCGCACCGTCGTAGACGCTGTAGAGTAGGTACATTGGCCCATAGAATTCCAGCGCCAGCTGCATGGCGGCTTCGTCAGTATCTGTCAGCTTACGAAAAATTGCCGCCATGTACTCCAGAGGCCCGCCCGCCAAGTAGTCGTGATGGAGCTGCGCCAGCTTGGGATCACGGTATTGCTCCAGCGTCAGCATCTTGCGGAAATTAGAGGAAAACGGTTCCTTTGTCCAATGGTCAAACTGAGCCATACTGTATGCGCGGATTTTTGAAATCGGCGTGTGCAGGTAAGCCTCCGCAAAGCCGTCCGGCTCCGTCTCCGGCATTTCATAGCTTTCCGCACGTTCATAGTCCATCTCATTCATGCGTTCTACAATCCTGTCCAAAATCTCCTGTTTGTTGGTATAGTGCTTATACAGGGCGGCTTTCGTGAACCCCAACCGCCCCGCAATATCATTCATAGATGTTCCAAGGTAGCCGTTCTGAGCAAACAATTCCAGCGCTGTTTCCAAAATTCGTTCTTTCGTATCTCCAGCCATAATATCCTCCTTATCACAGTAACCACTCGGTAACTCTCATTATAGTTACCGAGTGGTTACTTGTCAAGAGGCAAAAATAATTTTTCTCCGAGGTTACTCGCCTGTTTCAATGGAGTCCACAATGTTCATTCTGGAAATGGCACGCAATGGGATGGCTGTGGCTGCGAGGCACGCGGCTACCGAGACGGCGGCAGCCTCCAGAATGGCTGCAACGGGGACTGCCACCATCTGCAAGGTGTCTGTCTGCGCCGCACCGACGAAAATGCAGCAGACATAGCCCAGCACTGCGCCGATCGCTGACGCGAAGATGCCGTAATATGCGCCCTCCCACAGGAAGGTTTTGTACAAGCTGGCGGCGCTCATGCCGATGGCGCGTTGCATCCCGATCTCGCCGATGCGGGTGTGGATGTTGCTGTAAACGGTGTTAATGATGTTCAAGACGCCAATCACACCGATCAGCGCGATCAGCACCCAGCAGAGCATTTTGATTTGGGCGAAGCTCTCCGCCATCTCCTGACTGCTCTGGCGGTAGGAGAGCCACTGCGTGCCGGGATCATCCCCGCACCAGCTGTCCAGCCATGCTTCAAAGGCGGTGGTATCTGCATCCTTTTTCAGTGTGGGGCAGACCTCCGCATAGCGGTCGCTGCCCGTCAGCGCACAATACAGCGCATCGCTGACAAGAATCTGCACACCGTTGGTAAAGCCGCTGCTGCCGATGGTAACGGGGCTGTCCAACAGAGCGGCCACGCGAAGCTCCTTATCGCCCAGTCTTACGACATCGCCGACGGCGAGGCTGGTTTGCTGGACGGTTTCTCCGCCGTAAGAGAGGGCGATGGGATTTTTAACAAGGCAGCCCGTCCCGTCCAGCAGCGCCTGCTTGTCTTGGGCGGAAAGTGTGGGCGCAAAGCGGGAAAGCTGTGCCTCATCTACGCTGGCCAGCTGCAAGGTCTCATGACCCTGCAAGGAGAGATTCGTATCGAACGGCAACGTCTGGTCGGGCATGAACACAGACAGCCGCGTGGTAGAGAGCTGCGCTACGGCATCGTTTGCCCGCAGCTTTTCCACGGCCTCTGCCGAGATGCCCGCATCCTCATTAGTCAGCGCATAATCGCCAGTGTACATGCCCTGTACTGCGCTGCTGGCATCCAGAAGACCTGTGAAGCTTTGCAGGGCGACAAATACCGTGATGCTCATCACCAATGACAGGATGGTAATGACCGTTCTGCCGCACCCACGTTTCAGGTTGAGCCGGGCGTACCATGCCTCGAAATGACGGATGGTACGGGACTTTCTGATGCGGCGTTTGATTTTTGCCGTCTGCCCGGACATGGCGACGGTGGGCGAAACGCGGGCGGCGTACTGCGCCGCCGGGAACGCGGCCAGCATTGCGAACGCCAGCGTTACGGCGATGCTGGCAAGAAGCATGACCGGCTTTACCTCCGCTGCGCTGCTGATGGCGGAATTCAGCTCTTGCGCACTGTTTGCCATGAAAATATCCGGATTCAGTGCGCCGGTGGCGGCAATCAGCACGCCTTTGGCAGACAGAACGCCCAGCAGCAGTCCGACAGGGATACCAATACTGCACAGGAGAAGCAGCTGCACGGACACCAGCCGGTAGACCTGCCCGCGCTGCGCACCGATGGCGCGGAGTGTGCCGTACTCCTGCACCCGCTTGGCGATGGAGATCTTCAGAATGTTATAGATGACAAGTCCGGCTGCCAGCAGGACAAGTACGCCGACGATGACGCAGGCTGCCGCCATAAAGGGAAAGCCGGAGTCGGTATCGCCGCCCTCGTCCGCATCGTAGGCGATGCCCAGAGCGTTCAGCAGCACTGGATTGTACTGGATGAACGCTGCATCCACCTGCAAGGTCTCTGCCAACTCACGGACAATACGTTGGAAGTCCTGTTTGCTCTGTGTCTTGAAGTCCGTGGAAATCAGCCGGTATGCCGCAGGCAGCAGTACTTCGGCACTGCCCTTGCCAACAATGCCCTGTACAGTTCCGGAGGAATAGCCGAGATAGCTGCTCTCCAGAATGCCGGTCAGCGTAAAGTCGGCGGTGTATTCTACTTCCGGCAACAAGCCGTCCATGGTGGAGACGGTCAGAGTCAGGCGGATGGTATCGTCCACGGCGGCATTTTTATCCAGATATTGCAGGGCGTCCTCCGGCAGGGCCACTTCCTCTGCCGCCTCCGGCAGACGGCCCTCCTTAATCTTTCCGATAGACGGGTACATGGCAAGCGCATCGTCGTGGTACTCCCGCAGGGAGAGCTTCAGACTGCTGCCAAGCCCCATGCTGCCGAGATAGAGCACATCGCCCACATCTGTAAGCCGCGGATCGTCGTGCAGCACCTGCGCCTGCTGCTGCGTCAGCTGGTGAAAGGTGGCATAGCGGCTGCCGTTCAGGCGCTCCGCCTGCTGCACCCGCATGGCCTGCAAAATGCCGATGGACTGACCGATGACGGTGGTCATCAGGCTGGACAGGATCACGGCAATTAAAATCAGAATGGCCGTGACTCTCTGGGCCTTCAGTTCCTTCCACGCAAGGGACAGATAGCTTTTCATTTTCCCGTCACCTCCGAAAGTGTGCCGTCCACGATGGTAAACCGGTGCTCGGCCATTTCCGCAATGCGGGGGTCGTGGGTGATGATGACCAGCGTTTTGTTCATCTGTCGGCGCAGATCGCAGAGCATTCGCATTACCTCACAGCCGCTTTTGCTGTCCAGATTCCCGGTGGGCTCGTCGGCAAAGATAATATCCGGCTTTGCAATCAAAGCGCGGGCGATGGCCACCCGCTGCTGCTGGCCGCCAGACAGCTCGTGGGGCAGATGCGTGAGCCGCTTGTCGATGCCAAGAAACGCTGCGATCTCCTGCAAATACGCTTCGTCCGGCTGCCGCCCGTCCAGCAGCAGCGGCATGGTGATATTCTCCTGCGCCGTCAGCACCGGAAGAAGGTTGAAATGCTGAAAGATAAATCCAATCTTCCGACGGCGGAAGGCGGACAGTTCCCGATCCGAGCCGTGGTGAATGTCGGTGTCTCCGTACAGCACCTGCCCGGAGGTCGGCGTGTCCAGCCCGCTGATGATATGCAGCAGCGTACTTTTCCCGCTGCCGGACGGCCCCATGATGGAGATAAAATCACCGGGACGGATCTGCATGTTGGCGTGGTGCAGTGCCGTGACCCTGCTTTCCCCTACGCCGTAGATCTTGGAAATGTCTTTGACCTGAATGTCCATAAAAAACACTCTCCTTATCGCTTTGATAGGGAGAGTGTAGCAGGCATTTCTCAAAAAACGCTCAAGTGTTATGAAATTTTCAGAGAGGCGCAGGCTACCGCACCATTATCATTCCTTAGCGTCAGAGAGCCGCCGTGTTTGCGGCAGAGCAAGTCGCAGATATACAGTCCCATGCCAAAGTGGCCGACCTCATCCGTCCCCTTGTGAAACGGCTGCGCGCCATCTTTCAGCAGGCTCAGCGGGAAGCCGCTGCCGTCGTCTGCCACGGTGAGCGCCAGTTTCCCGTCCTCAACGGAAAGCGTGACGGAAACGGTTCCCTTGGCAAACCGCAGGGCGTTGGCTGTCAGATTCTCCGCTATTTGAAACAGCAACTCTTTGTCCAAAAGGATTGTGGCCGGAGGCGCTGTCAGTCCGTGGAAAATCAGCTGCTTTCGGCCATCGTCCGCCGCAAACGAGAGAGCTTTCTGCAATTCGCCGCTCAACGCGGCGGCATTTACATCATTAGGCTTCGGCTCCAACTGCTCCAACCGCTGTACGGTGCTCATTGCCTCCACATAGTGCTCGATGCGGTCGGTGTAGGTGTCGATGCGGTCGAGGTTTTCTTCGAGCTGTGCTATATTTCCCGCCTCCGCGCACCGCCGTGCCAGCTTAGCCGAACCTTTCAGTACGGTCACCGGATTGCGCAGGTCGTGTGAAAAAGCGGCGTTCAGCCGTTTGCGCTCATCTGTCTGCCGCCAAAGCAGGCGGTTGTTTTCCAACAGCGACTGCCGCATGGTCTCGAAAGCGGCGCAGAGTCGCCCCAGTTCATCGTTGGAAACAGCAGAGACGGTGAAATCCAGATCGTTTTCCATGATGCGGCTTGCACCGTCCGACAATATGGCAAGCGGCGCTTTCAGTTTCCAACGGTAAAACAGCGCGGCGGTCAGCAGCAGTGCCGCCACAAAGAACAGCATGGGCAGCAGAAATTGCAGCACCGTCAGTAGATTTCCAGCGGCGGATGCAGCGACTTCCGGCTCCGGCAGCACGGTCTCTGTCATGCCTTCTGCACCGACGATGATCTGCGTGTCAGAGGGTGTCAGTGTGTCCCGCAGCCGCATACATCCCCAGAAGACCGTGACGGACAGAACGAAGGCCGCCAGCAGATTTCCCAGCGCCAGTGTAAGCAGCGCTCTTTTCAGGCTCATATTCCTCAGCCGTTCCACTTGTAGCCCACCCCCCAGACTGTTTCAATATAGCTGTACAGCGACGCGGCGGCAAATTTGGCGCGTATCTTGCGTATGTGCTCCATGACGGTGTCGCTGTTGCCGTCGCCGTCATAGCCCCACACCCGCTCATAGATTCGTTCCCGGTCAAAGACCTGTCCGGCGTTGATGGACAGCAGCTCCACGATGTCAAATTCCCTGCGGGACAGCGGGATTATCTCGCCGCGGATCGTGACCTCCCGCCGGGAATAATCAATGACCATGTCGGCGAAGAAGCGAAGCACCGACCGTTCCTGCCTGCGGTTCTCCCGCCGCAGGTGGGCGGCTACTCTCGCGCCCAGCTCGTCCATGTCGAAGGGCTTCACGATGTAATCATCCGCACCGGCCTGAAAGCCTCGAATTTTGTCCGCCGTCTCCACGCGGGCGGTCAGGAACAGCACAGGACAGTTGATGTATTGCCGTAGCGTTTCGCAGACGGTCAGCCCATCCATATCCGGCATGTTGATGTCCAGCAGTACCAGATCGGGCTGGCAGCCAGCCTGTTTCAGCGCGTCTTTTCCGTTGCAGGCGGTATATACCGTATAACCGCTCATTTCAAAAAAGCTTTTCAGCAGTCCCACAACGCCTATTTCGTCATCCACGATCAGCAGCCTTTCCCGCATGGCGCTCGCCTCCTCTCTATAGAGGTCATTTTATCTCATAAATCTCAAGACTTTCTCAAGCCTAACAGAAACACCTCTATTGATATTCTACCAGCGTACAAGAGCAAACGCAACGGCGGCAATCACTTTACCGGATGGCGGGACTTTTATCGGGCAAGGTTGAGAGCAATCGCGAACCCAACGATTACCGCGATGAGAAGCAGCCAAAGAAAGCTAATGACCAGCGAGATCACATTGATCGCGCGGCAGCTCTCCTTGCTGTGAACACAAAGGATTGACAGAAGCAGGCCCAGATTGCGGCTGCACATAAAGGAACCTTCGGGATAGAAATCATATCGCCGCACGGATGTAAAGCAGCATTGGAATCTTTGCTTCTCCCATCTATCCGTTAAGGAAAACTTATGCACATAATAGACAGACGCATCTCCCGGATAGCGGGGGCAAGAAAGCGGCAAGCAATGCAAAGCGGTACCCACTTTGCAAAAACAGGCGGATTCCGTTTACACGGAGCCCGCCTGTTTCATGCTTGTTGGGGCGCTGCCCCAATCCCCGCAGAACACAAAATTGTGTTCTGAAACGACGGATAAATCCATCGGCTACGCGATTTTGTAAATCGCTATATATGAGACAGTTTCCATCCCACCGCCTGCTCACGCCCGCTGATAAAGCGGCGGTAGATGCCGTCCTGTTTCATCAGTTCATCGTGTGTGCCGCGCTGAACGATTCTTCCCTTGTCCACCACAAGGATCTGATCTGCGTGGCGGACGGTTTTCAAGCGATGGGCGATCATGATGACGGTTTTCTCCTGCGTCAGTTTTTGAATAGCCTCCATCAGCTCCTGCTCGTTCTCCGGGTCCACATTGGCTGTGGCTTCGTCCAGAATAACAATCGGGGCGTCCTTCATCATAGCGCGGGCGATGGAGAGCCGCTGGCGTTCGCCCCCGGAAAGGGAGCCGCCTGCTTCGCCGATCACCGTATCATACCCTTGCGGCAGTTTCATAATGAAGTCATGGCAGCGGGCTTTTTTCGCCGCTGCGATGACCTGCTCTATCGGCGCATCCGGCTGGCCGAAGCAGATGTTGTTGGCGATCGTGTCGTGGAATAGATACACATTCTGAAACACGAAGCTGAAATTCCGCATCAAGCTGTCCATGTCGTACTCGCGCACATCGTGGCCGCCCAGCGTGACCTGTCCGGCATCCACATCCCAGAAGCGGGAGAGCAAATGGCAGAGCGTGGTCTTGCCGCCGCCGGAAGGCCCGACGATGGCCGTTGTTGTCCGCTCCGGAATGTCCAGCGTGACTCCGTGGATGATCTGCTTTTCGCCATAGGAAAACGTAATGTGATCTGCATGAAGATCATGGTGCTCCGGCGTAAGTTCCGCGCCGGAAATATCCATGGCGGGCAGATCCAGAATGTCCGCTGCCTGATCCACGCAGGTATCCACCACCCGCAAAAGGCTGGACTGTGTGCCGGCTTGTTCCAGCCCTTCCGTGAGCAGGAAGGAGCAGATGCAGAGCATGACGCAGTTTAATAGTTCCATTCTGCCGCCGGTATAGAGAATAAGCGACAGCACCACGACACCCATATCAATGAGCTTGGCAACGACATTCTGTGTCAGCATCAGCGGCAGAAGCTTCAGCTCCATGTCTGTGTTGGCATTCACATTTTCCTCGATGGTGTCTTCCAGCCTGCGGTTGTACCGGCCGATCAGGGAGTAGGACTTCACTTCGGCAATTCCCTTGATAAACTCCAGCACCTGCTCCACCACTGCCGTGTCTCCGGCAAATTTGCGGCGGGTCGTTTGCTCGGATCTGATCTGCAATGCGTGATTCACGGCGTAGTAGACGGCAAGACCGGCAATAATGAACAGTCCGACACGCCAGTCGAACAGGAACACCGCCAGCGTCATCACTGCCGTGGAGAAGATGCCTTCCGTGACGAGCATGACCACGCGGGTGGACACGCCGGAGAGGTTATCCATGGTGTTGGTGGTGACGGAGGTGATAGCGCCGAGACTGTTCTCGTTGAAATAGCCCATGGGCAGATAGCGCAGATGCTCGGCAATCTGTACGCGCTTGTTTGCTGTGGTGGAATAGCCGCCGTCCGTCTGCAAGGCGGTGGCGCGGTATTTGAGGATCGATGAGCCGATGACGGATATCAGCATGACAGCCAACGAAAGCAAAATCGTTTTTGCGGTCACGCCTTCCACCAAAATTGCTTGCAGCATTACGCCGATGGCCGGAATTTTCAGCGCTGAAAACAGCGCCGCCAATACGCCAAGAACGATGGAGCGGTAAAACTCGCTGCGCTCCCGTTCATCACAGAAGCGGAAGAACTTTCTCAAAATCTCAAGCACGGTCCGCACCTCCTTCTGCGCTGTCACGGGATGCAATATGCGCGTTCCAAAGAGTTTCATATAACGGACAGGCTTGCAGCAATTCTGCCTGTGTCCCTGTAGCCTCAATGCAGCCGTCATTCACCACGACGATCTGGTCGGCATCCACGATGGTGGAAAGCCGGTGGGCAATGACAATCAGCGTCTTGCCTCGCACGAGTCGTGCCACGCTCTCCTGAATGATGGCTTCGTTCTCCGGGTCGGTGTAGGCGGTCGCTTCGTCCAGAATGACGATAGGTGCGTTTTTTAGCATGGCGCGGGCAATGGAGATTCGCTGCTTTTCGCCGCCGGAGAGGTGTCCGCCGCCGCTGCCGACCTGCGTGTTAAATCCGTTTTCCAAACTCATGATGAAATCATAGCAGCCGCAATCGCGTGCCGCCTGTTCCACCTCGGCGTCCGTCGCATCGGGTCTGCCCATGCGGATATTTTCTCGCACGGTGTTGTCAAACAGGAAGTTATCCTGCGACACATAAGCAACGAGCTTGTTGTAATGCTCTGCGGAAATGCTGCGGATGTCCGCGCCGCCCACGGTGATGCTGCCGCTGCCCACATCCCAGAAGGAGGCGATGAGCTTGGCAATGGTGGATTTGCCGCTGCCGGAGGGACCGACCAGCGCGTTGACCGTTCCTTCGGGGAAGACCAGGTCAATGCCGTGCAGCACCTCGGCGTCATTGTAGCCAAAGTGAACGTCACGCAGCTCCACGGTGCTGCCCTGCGGCGATTCTGTGTCCGTTTCGGGGCGAGACAGCTCCGGGGCGGTTAGAATGTCCGTCACCTGAGAGATGATCGTGCCAACCTTGGCCAGATCATCGGTGAACTTCATGCAGCCGATGATGGGCGTGATAAGCCCCATGGAGAGAATCACAATGAGAACGAATTTCTCCGGCGTCAGCGTCCCGTTTTTCAGCAGCAGCCCGCCGATGGGCAGCACGCTCAGGAGTGTCGCGGGCATGATGTTCATGGCAAAGGTGAAGTAGAAGTTGCTCTTGTTCATCCAATCGATGTAGCTTTGGGCACACTCTTTTGCAGCAATGACGAACTTTTCATAGCTGTTTTTTGCTTTTCCGAACGCCTTGATGACCTCGATGCCGCCGATGTATTCCACCGCTGTATCGTTCAGGGTGTTGGTGGCCGCAACGGTTCGGGCGTAATTCTTCTCGTATCCGGCCATCATCAGCATAAAGAACACCATACCGAGCGGAAAAGTAATGAGTGAAGCAAGCGCCATACGCCAGTCGATGACAAAGAGATAAATCAAGGTTGCCAAGGCGACTGCGGCATTGCTGCTCATCTCCGGAATGGCGTGCGCCAGCGTCGGTTCGATGCTGTCCACCCGCTCGACGAGGATGTTTTTCAGTTCGCCGGAGCCTTTGGCCTGCACATCCCCCAGCGGCATTTTGGCCAGCTTCGCAAGCCCCTGCTTTCGGATATTTCCCAGCACGGCGAAAGTTGCCTTGTGGGACTGCGCCGTAGACAGCGAGTGGAACAGTACACGCAAAAGCCAGAACGCCGCCATCACCGCACAATCGATCAAATAGCCTGCAAGGTCTTTGTTTCCGGCCAGCAGCTTGCCGATGACCTGCGCCATCACAAAGAACGGCAGAATCTGAAACGCAGCACCGATGACAGCCAAGATCACACTAGCAATATAGCCGGACTTCTTCTGTCCGGCGAAGCTGAAAATCCAGCCGAATGTGCTTTTTTTCTCTTTCACTTCGTTCGCCTCACATCGAAAATTTCCTTTATCATTGGAATCGATTCTTCCGTCACAGGTAGATTATCCTGTATCCGGCCATCGTCCAAATGCAGCACTCTTTTGCAGGTACGACAAACGAACTCATAATCGTGGGTCACGATAAAAATAATCTTCCCAAGTTTGGAGAGTCTCTGAATCAGTGCCGCCAGCCGCACCATGCTGTCGAAATCCAAGCCGCTGGTTGGCTCATCAAATACCAGCAGATCCTTCCCGCAGACCATTGACGTCGCCGCCGCGAGCCGCTGCTTCTGCCCACCTGAAAGCGTATTCGGATGGCGCGCCCGAAATGGAGCAAGTCCTAATTCTTTCAATGTGGTTTCCGCAAGCGTTGCGTCTGGATGCTTAATGCCAAAAGTACACTCTGCTTCCACGCTTTCAGCAAAGAGTTGATAGTTCACATCCTGCATGACCATATAGGAACTCTTCATGCGCTCCTTCGGCTTCTGCGGATTTCCATTCCACAGATATGAGCCGGACGTTTCCTTGTGCAGACCGCAGAGCGCACGGGAAAAGGTGGTTTTCCCCGCGCCGTTGTGTCCGACAATGGCAATGATATCTCCGGGCGCAGCCTGTAAGGAGAGATTGCGCAGCACGGGCTGCTTTTTATAAGCCAGCGACACATTTTGAAGTTCCAACACCGGCGGCTGTTTTGGCACGGCTGCACATATTGGCTTTTCGTCTTGCAGGTCGAGCGCCCGTAGCCCCATACTCTGCCGCTTTTCAGTAGACAGCAAACGGAACTGTTCCGGTGTCCAATCCCCGGCAATATGTCCGTTATCAAGATAAATGATGCGGTCAGCTACATCCATCAGATAGTAGAGCCGATGTTCCGCAACAACAATCGTTTTTCCCTGTGACTTGATAAGACGCAGATGCGCCCGCAGATCATGAATCGCTGCCATGTCCAGATTGGAGGACGGTTCGTCCAACAGATAGATCTGCGGATTCATCGCATAGACGGAAGCAAAGGCAATTTTCTGCTTCTCCCCGCCGGAGAGAGCAAAGATATTGCGGCCCAACAGGTTTTCGATACGGAGTGCCTTGGCTGTTTCCACCACACGTTGTCCCATCTGTTCCTGCGGCACAGCCTCGTTTTCCATGCCGAATGCGATTTCACTGTCGGTGTCCACATTGAAGAACTGTGTCCGAGGGTTCTGAAATACGCTGCCGACCTTTTCCGCGATGCGGTACATAGGAAGATCAAACAGATTCTCACCGTCCAACAGTACCTTGCCCGTCAACTCTCCTGCGAAAAACTGCGGGATCAGGCCGTTGATGAGCCGCGTTAATGTGGTTTTCCCGCAGCCGCTCCGTCCGCAGAGCAGCACGCACTGCTCATCCGGGATGGTGAGGTTTATATTTTTGAGTCCGCCATCTGCGCTGTCAGGGTAGGAAAACGACACATTCTGCATTTCGATCATATGCCCACCGCCTTCCACACGATCTCAGCGGCAAGAAACGCCGCAAAAAACACCATTGTCAGAAAGTCCGCTGACCTCATTTGAATTTTTACAAGGCAGGTTCTCGGCTTCGGATTTTCGATGCCTCGGGTCACAGAGGCGATGGACAGCTCGTCCGCCGTCTTGCTGGCCGCTGTTAGCAGCGGCACATAGATACAGTTTATTGTCATAGCCGGGGCCTTCAGAAAGCCCCAAGGTGTCGGCGATGCATCCCGCAGGCGCATGGCGTCCTTGATATAATGCCAGTCCTCCCGGATGGTCGGTAGATACCGCAGCATGACAGCGATGGGAATGGTCAGCTTTTTCGGAATGTGCAGGTGCGCCATCGCGGAGAGAAATTCCCCCACCTTGGTGGTGGAGATCACAAGTCCCGCCAGCATCCCGCAGGCATAGACCTTATGTACCAAACCGAGAAACGCTATGAGCATCGTCCGCCAGGTGCCTGTCAGCACACCCATGCACCAAACGGTAAATACGCAGATGAGCGCATAGGCAATCATGCCGCGCAGTGCATACTGCCATTTTCCGCTGAATGCCGCCAGCAGACCGATGAGCGTCACCAGTGCAAACTGAAAATACAGATTCGGCGCAAACATGGCGCTCAGGACGCAGAGCAGGATAAGAAACAGTTTTGTGCGTGGGTCAAGATGCAGCTTCATTTGGTGATACCGGCTTTTTCAAATTGCTTTTTCATCATTTTGCAGCCGATAAAAGCGCTGACTGCGGCGGCCAGAATCGTTCCTGCCAGCATGATAACGAGAATCCACGTTGTGCCGGTATTGCGCATGGTGTCGATATACGACTGCTCCGTGCCGTTGCCGAGCATGGTTTTTGCCCAGCCATCCGGGTCAGCGAAGAACACAAGATAGGAGGCCGTGCCGCCGAGGGAAAGGAGAATGTAGGAAAGCGAGTTGATCTTCTTGCTCCTATACCGACCCGCTCCTGCAACGAGGTCGGCAACGATGCCCATGATCAGATAACCCAGCGCCATGGCCCAGTGCATCCCGGTCACGAACCAGATGATGCACATAATTGCACCCAGAATCGTCGCTGCCCAGCGCTTCTGAACCTTGGCCAGCATGAGGAGATAGACAGGGCCGCACAGCAATGCGCTGCCCACCGGCATATAAAAGGTCAGGACAGGGTTGGGGGCGAAGAATATGCCGCCGACCAGAGCGAACACGAGAAAGAGTGCGGAAAAGATACCAATGGTGACAAGATCCTTTACCGTAAGACCCTTTTTCTGAATGGTTTGCATGATTAAAAACTCCTTTGCAATGATAGTCTGCTTGACGGATGCGCCGCCGTTTGCTATACTTTGGTTAGAGCACGCTAACCGAAGTATAGGCTATCATACCACAGCAATTCTTTCAATCACCGGCAGGCGCTTCTGGCTAATCGTTGCAAAGAATTGCCTGTTCGTTGCAAGGAGCAATATGAAAAACGATATTTTGTCAGAATACTACCGACCGCTTCTGGAACGGAATAACTTTCTCCCGATTCCATGTCCGGAGAAATTCAGTCCTGCGGGACAATGCTGGAAAATTGAACCAGAAGTAGGCGGAGGTTATTACTGGGTCTACGGAAAGCAAGACCTGTATGACATCAAAATTCATGATTTCTTTTTCCACGAGGACTTTGAGCTGGATATGGAGATCCCGGAGTGCATCAGCATTTTGCGCTATGATTCTATTTCCGGCGAAGAACTGAGTCCATACCGAAGACTTTCGGCAGGCGACATTCAGACCATTGTAGGCGGGAACTATCGCTACCGTGCGCTGATTCATAAACGTATCCCTGTTCATTCCGTGGGAATTGAAATTCTTCCGGCCTATTATGAGGACTTTCTGAAAAAGCAGTATCCGGACGATTATTTTAATCTGCCCGCTGCGTTTCAGAGCGTAGATCAGGCAACAGACTTTCCGGCCATGTCCAAACTTCTCTTTGAAGTGGAGAATTATCGCGGCAGCGGGATGGCGGCATCGCTGTTTTTTGACGCCAAGGTGACGGAAGCCATTTCTCTGGTGGTGGATGCGTGGAAAAAACAGAGTCAGAAACGAGAAAGACCCCTATCGGCGGAGGACGCAGAAGGCTTACAGAATGTGACCAGCTATATTGCGGATCACTATGCGTTTGACATTCCGTTAGAACGGCTTGCAAATATCGCCTGCATGAGCGAAAGCAAGCTGAAAAGCTGCTTCAAGCGGCAGTTCGGATGCAGCGTCACGCAGTATATTCAAGGGCGAAGAATGAGTCAGGCAGAGCATCTGCTCATTGATACAGATTTCACCATGGGGCAGATTGCACAGATGATCGGCTATACCACCTCCAGCCGGTTTGCGGAGCTGTTCAAGAAAAGTACGGGCATTTTGCCCATCGAATATCGAAGGATTGCAAGAAGTAATCATTGACGAAAAAGCGTGTTAACATGAAAAAGGCTCGTATCAGCGATTTGGTTGATACGAGCCTTTATTATGCGAGTGTTTACAGCTTCTAGCCTTCAACTTGACAGTGAATCTCGGTAAAGCGCTTATCAAGGCCGTCCTGCGTGGTAAGCTCCTCGCGGGGGGTAGCATGAAGGGCTGCGGAACAGGACGGCATTTACCGCCGCTTCATCGCGGAGCCTCCGCAGACTGCTGCGTGGAAAATGTAACACGGACTTCACACTGTACATGACACTGTATAAGTTGTGGCAGTAGTGGATAGGAATTATATCCAGCAGAACAGCGCTGAAAAAGAGAGGGATCAGCTCAGCGCTGCTCCGCCTCTTGTTCCCGTCGTTCATTCGATTCCTCCTGCTCCTTGTCCAGCTCCAGAATACGGTCGATATTGGCCTTGGCCGTCAGCAGCTCTTTCATTTCCTCACGGGCTTTTCGGTAGTCGGCGTAGGCCGCTTTCTTCTCCGCCAGCAGCTCGGCGTACTCGGTATTCAGCGCCTTAATGGTGGGCAGCTTCTTGAGGCCAAGCCCATCAAAATAGTTCTTTGCGGCCTTGTGGATCGTGACCTCACTTTCATGCTCTGCAAGAAATTTCTTGGAGTACCCGGCCTTGCGATAGGCAACGTAGGTGTCACGGGTCTTGGCGTAATTGACAATATGCTTCCGCAGTACGGCAATCTCAGCCATGCGCGTTTCCGCAGACTTGATCTTTGCGGAAAGGTCGTTGAAACGAGCGGACGCTGCCGCCGCTTTCTCCGAGAGGACGGCGTAATCTAAAAGCTCGTGATCTTGCAGATAGGCCACCGTCTGCGCCATCTGTTTCAGGTTAAATAACGTCGCCCAACGCGCATAACCGGCACCCTTGCCCGCACGTAATTTGGCCTGAATGTCCACCAGCAGATTCCCGCTGCGCTTTTCCGGTTTGACCGGCACGGCGGCGTTCTTTCTCGGCGTATGCGCCTTTTCACCTGCAATCATCGCACGGAGATCTGCGGGAGTATAACCGTCACCGAGGGTATCCATGCGAATGGACTTTTTCTGTTCGCCGCCTAACAGGGACGGGACTTTCTTGCCCTTGACCTCATACCCGGCCTGCCTCAGCAGCTCCAGCAGCGCTTCAAAGCTGTCAGGCTTTTGTGCCAGCGCATCGTCAATGGCTGCGCAGATTCGCTCCCGGTGGGAGGGCTTCTTCTTGTCGCCCAGCCACTTGTTGTAGCTTTTGCCGTGGCGCTTCGGATTCTCCACGATGGAGTAACCATTCTCGATGCAGATGGTATCGTTGAGCCGCCGCACAGCGCGGCTGCTGCCCCAAAAGTTTCGGAATTTCCGAGTCTGATTGAGCGCGGTGGAGTTCCAGATCACATGATTATGGATATGGGATTTGTCGATGTGGGTGCAAACGATGTAAGCATGGTTGCCCTTGGTGAACCGCTTGGCCAGCTCACAGCCCAAACGGTTTGCCTCCTCCGGTGTGATCTCTCCGGGGATAAAGGACTGCCGCAGATGGTAGGCAATCACATCATCCTCGCCGCGCATTCTGCCGGTCTTTTGGATGTACTGATTCTTGGTGAAAAGAAACTCGGCATCGGCGATCCGGCTGTCGCATTGCCAGCTCGTAATCAGCCTGCCGCCGTCCGTCTTTTGCGGATTTTCGGTGTAGTCGATGATGGCGCTGATGGCCTGTCCCACCGTGCGGCCTTTGCCGGTGTGCAGGGGCATCAGGCGCGTGGTTGCCATGTTGGACACCTCCTTGAAAAGTAAAACGGCCTGCCGTAGCAGACCGCTTTACACTATTCTATTTCTTCTGCATCATCCAGCTCATCACAAGTGTGCGTGTATCCAAAACGCACTTCGTATTGCTGCTGGGCAAGTGCTTTGACCTCGGTGCGGCGATCATGCGTCCTGCGCCTTAACCAATCTTTTTGTTCTTTGGAAAGCTGCCACGGAAGATTCAGCAGCCGGTTGATTGCCAGCATCTCAGCTTTCTTTTCCGGTGGCAGAGTAGAACAGGCTTTGCAGATATGGGCGGCATGACCTTTGCCAGAGAATTTTTCGTTTGCCTTATACTCGCCGCAGATTTTACAGTAATGTCCGTGCTTCTTCATACTGGCCTCAGTCCGTTTCTGCTGCGGGCTTATTCTGCCTATCGCTGCATTTCCAGAGTGCCATCGGATGCTGCCCGATACGTGCGAGAATATCTGCGTCTTGGAAAAGCAGCTCCGGGCGATATTCCTGCTGGCCGAACGAAGTCCAGAAGGAAAGCTCCCGTTCGTCCGGTATCAGCAGTTTTTCCAGATAGGCGATGACCTGTTCATGCGCCTGCTGCGCATCGAACCAAGCGCCACGGCGCAGTACCGGGATAAGGTCGGTTTTGACACGCTGCTGGGACACCGAGGCGATCTGCTCGAAATGGAATCGGTCTGGAACGCTGTCGGAGCCAATGGCGCTATAAAACATGACGCACTTTTTCAGCATGGGTTCCTGCGATTCGTCAAACAATCCATACTCCATCATTGTATGTATGTCGTAGAGGTCGCGGGGAGCTGCGCGGTTGAGAAGTGCAACGATCTTTGAACCGTAGATTTCCAGCGGATCGACGCTCAAAACAGTAAGCTCCTGTTCCAGCCAAGGCAGATTGACCGTCCTGCGCACCGGCGCTAACACATGGCAGCGAAGCATATAATTGATCTCGATTTTGAGGTTGTCTTTCATCCCGCCAGTATTTTGATACTCATAAACAAAGGAGTCCAGAGCGTGATACGTTTTGGATTTCTGGCTCAGATGATACCCTGCGGCGGTCATGTATTTACTGATCCGCTCCGTGATCTGCTTCCGTATTGCAAGCATTTCTTCACGGGAAACATTCTCAGAAAAGTCCATGTCGATGTCAACAGAGAGCCGGGGTAAATTGAAGATAGTCAGGTTAATGGCTGTTCCGCCTTTCAGCGCCAGCGCGTTGGAAAGCAGCTCATCCTTTTGAATAAAATCCAGCACATCGGCCAGACGGCAAACCTTTTCAAAGGTATCACGGACGAAGCCCAATTCACGGGCTTTCTTGCCCAAGGTCATTCTGTCAAATTGCATCATAGTCTGTTACCCCTTTATCTATCATGTGCATCAGATTTTTCGGTGCATACAGCTTCCATTCCTCGTGCCAGATGAAGCCTTGGCTCTCGCTTGATAAATAGGATTTTCCTTTCGGGAGGTGCGATTTGCACATGGCAAAAAAACTATCAGAGAGGCCGAGACTGGCTGCAAAGGCGGACAGAATATAGCCCGTTTTTTGATAGAGAAAGCCGCTTTCATACTCCGCGAGGCAGGCTGAAAGCGCTGCTTCATCCAGCGCGGGGATCAGCGCAAGGCAGCGCAAAAGTTCTTCCAGCCCACCGATTTTCTCAAACAGATTGATAGAATCAATCACCGTCCGCTCCAGCGTTGTGACACGGGTTCCGTTTATCTCGGTGATACCGCCAGTAATGCGCGGGGCAATCCGCCGGTATGTCACGCCGTCGTATTCAAAATCCCGGAACCGGCTCTCGCTGGTCACTTGCGTTTCGTAAAAGACCTGATTGCTGTAACCGTAAAACTCGAAAGCGCTGTGATACGATACGGCGGCATCGTTACTGATGTGAGAGGCTATCACATAGCGGTTGGCAATGGGCTGTTGAGTTTCCAGACTGATAGCAACATACAAATCCCGCTTTACGCGCTCAATGTAGCCTTTCTTTTGATACTCCCGGCAAAGCCATTTGGCCGCAGCTTCGCTGCCGGTGATCTGCTCCAGATCGTTTTTGCTGAAACAGCCTAATTCCAGCAGCTTCTCATAGTGCTTCATAATGCTCACCTCTCTAACGTTCGTAGACATTGTAGCACAGAGAGGTAGTTTTTACAATCTCTTTGAGTAAAATCAAAAACGAGATTTATGAGAAAACAAGCCGAGGCGTTCGCCCCGGCTTGCGCTTTAACTATGGATGAAGTTTTTCATGGCAGCGTTCACGTCTTGCAGCTTGCCAAGTCCCTGCACCGCCAGCAGCGGAAGTCCCATCGGGCTGATTAGAAACGCCAGCACAAGGAGGATAATGCCGTTTTTTACAGAGTAGGTAATCATCACGGCGATGGCCAACAGGGAGAGCAGGCCGCTTGCCAGCTTGAACACGAAGCCGGAGCAAGACAGCAGCCCCGCGCACAGCCAGACGAACAGGGACAGGATAAGCGATAGCGGCACAAGGATAATTTTCAGAATAGACATTTGACGGCCTCCTTTTCAAAGACGTTATGCTTTTCTAATATCAGAATACCATGACAGCGCGCGCTTTGCAACAATGCGAGGCTTTTGCTTTGTGTGAACAGGGGCGGCGGAGTGACCGCCGCCCCTGCGACTTATTTCAGCGCCGCCAGCAAGGAAACGATTTTCTCTGCCGCCGTCCATATCCGTTCCTGACTTTGCTGAATGTCCTCCAAATCGGCCTCATAGATGCGGCCTGTTTCGTGAGCGCGGCGGGTAAGCTGGTTGAGGTTGTTGCTGGAATACCGAAGCAGGGACACCAGCTCCCGCAGCTCCGGAAGGTCGAGCTTCACCACATATCCGTCAATCGCCATCTTGCGGAGATACGCCGCCATGTTGGTGGTGCCGAACTGCGCCATCTTCGTTTCAATCATTTCCCGTTCCTGCGGCGTGACGCGGAATTTAAGCTGAATATCCCGCTTGCGCTTTGCCATCGCTCAACGCTCCGGGTCTTTGGACTTCGCCGAAATTTTCGGCGAAGTTGTTTCAGGCAGCTTTTTCAGCATATCCCGGACAGAGGTTTTCTGCCGCTCCTGTGCGTAGGCTTTGCGGGTCTGGCTGAGAAACAGATCCACCAGACCGGGATGGCTGCTGACGGCCAGATAGCAGTTGCGGTCAGTACCCCATGCGTCAGGATTGGCGGGGATGGACATGGCGTTGGCCCAAGCCCTGTTGTCGGGAGAATAGCGTCTGTCCCAGTCCGCTTGACAGACGGTAATGGCAAGGACATGGAACGTGCGGTCATAGCCGAACTGCTGCACTACCTGATCGACCGCTGCTGTATCCAGCCGGTTATCCCGGTAGTGGTCGCGGATGGCGGCTTCGATAGCTTCCTTGCAGGCTGCGTTCGCCTGATTGGAGGCGCGGTAGGCAGCAAGCTCGTCATGCTCTCTGGCATAGGATGCCGGGTGCTTGTAAACGGGGAGATTTTTCATTATCGTGCCTCCATTTCTTTTTTGTGGGGCTTTTCCGGTGCGCCATGAACAGGCGACGCTTTCAGCCTGTCCAGAACGGAAGGCCGAGCCGATTTTGCAATCGCCTGCTCAGGCTGCGGCTGTCCCTTGCCGTCCAGATTCAGCTCCATATCCAACTCAATGAGCCGCGCAGTTTTTGCGGCCAGCTCCTGCTCCTGCGGGAACGGCTTACCGACCTCGGCCTTTGCCGCCGCCTGCTGGTTATAGAGGTTTTCAAGCTGCTCCTGAACGCTGCGCAAACGCTCCGGCATTTTATCCAGCGCGTTCTCGATGCGGACAAGGTTGCCTCTGGCATCCGAACCGAGTTCAACACGATGGGTCATCTGGCCTTTCAGCGTCAGCGTGTACGTTTTCCACATGGAATCAAAAGCAACGGACATGGTAAAGCCGCGATAGCTGCCGATCTGTACCGGGTCTTTGCCCTTGACCTCCTTGCAGGTGTCCAGCAGCGCGGCACCGGCGTTTTCCTTATCGGTGAGCCGGTCGCCGCGAATCTCCATGCCGACAAAGCCCTCTGCCGGGAGCGGATGCGCCGCGAGGGTCTGCATATCCGCCTCCAGCCCACGAACAAAGCCCTTGTGTTCTTCTATCTTTTCCGGGAAGTATTTCAGCAGACTGTCCTCCAAGCGGAATTGCTTGCTGTTGTGGTCTGCTTTCATAATTTTTAGCTTGGACACCTCAATGTCCAAATCCATGCGCTCCTTGATACGGGGATCACCGGCGCATAGCGCTTTGATCTCCGCAAAGGACAGCGCCGTAGCGTCCACGTCCTCACAGGAGCGAACCGGGGATTTTGAGGTCATGATCTGAGAGATGAATTTCTGTTTATTTTCCACCGTTTGCCAGAGGTAGGCGTCAAACGTCCCTTCGGTCACATAGCGGCAGACATGAACGAGCTTGTTCTGATTGCCCTGACGCTCGATACGGCCTTTTCTCTGCGTGAGATCACGGGGACGCCACGGGCAATCCAAATCGTGAAGTGCGACCAAACGATCCTGCACGTTGGTGCCCGCGCCCATTTTGGCCGTGCTGCCCATCAGGACGCGCACTTGACCGCTGCGTACCTTTGCGAACAGTTCCCGCTTTTTGACCTCCGTATTGGCATCGTGGATGAACGCGATCTGTTCCGGGGGCATACCGGCGTCAATGAGCTTTTGGCGCACATCCTCATAGACCGTGAACGGCGTTTCCGTGCTTTCCTCCAATGAAATCGCGCTCTCCAGCGCATGGATTTCCGGGCTGTCCAGCGTACCGGGGGAAGCCTTTGCCGCCCGCTGCGAGGGCGTGGTCTTTGGCGTAGAAATGTCGCAAAACACAAGCTGTGTCAGTTTTTCCTCCTCGCCGTCACGCCAGTATTGGAGAATGTTCGCCACGCACTGATTGACCTTGGTGGTTTCTTCGTCGGGGAGCATGGGATTGATGATGCGCTGGTCAAGCCCCAGCTTGCGTCCGTCCGAGGTGATTTTGAGCATATTGTCCACATCCGGGCTGACCGCACCGCTGTGTACCTTGGACGCTCGTTCCGAGAGGGCTTTCACCATGTCCTGCTGGATCTGTGTGGGTTTGGTGGCGATGGTGTGATACGCAACCTCCGGCGTGGGTAAGTGGAGCTGATCCGCCGTTTTGATGTCGGCGACCTCTTTGAACAGATTCATCAATTCGGGCAAGTTGAAAAACTTTGCAAAGCGCGTCCTTGCCCGGTAGCCGGTTCCCTCCGGGGCAAGCTCCAGCGCGGTGGTGGTTTCACCAAAGCGGCTTGCCCAGCAATCGAAGTGGCCCATACCCATCTCTTGCAGCCGGTCATGCTGCAAATAGCGCTGGATGGTGTAAAGCTCTGTCATGGAGTTGGAAACCGGGGTGCCGGTGGCAAATACCACGCCGCGCCCGCCGGTCAGCTCATCCATGTAGCGGCACTTTGAGAACATATCCGAGGATTTCTGCGCATCGGTGGTGGAAAGCCCTGCCACGTTGCGCATCTTCGTATAGAGGAAAAGATTTTTATAATTGTCCGACTCGTCCACAAACATCCTGTCTACGCCGAGCTGTTCAAAGTAAATCACATCATCCTTGCGGTCGCTGGCTTGCAGCTTTTTCAGCCGCGCCTCCAGCCCCTTTTTCGTGCGCTCCAAGCTCTTGATGGTAAAGCTGTTGCCGCCTGCGAGCTTGGTATCCTGAATACCATCGGTGATTTCCTCAATCTGCTGGTGAAGGAGCTGTTCCTGCCGCTCCGGACTGATGGGGATACGCTCAAACTGGCTGTGGCCGATGATAACGGCGTCATAGTCGCCGGTGGCGATACGGGCGCAGAATTTCTTGCGGTTGTGGGTTTCAAAGTCCTTCTTGGTAGTGACAAGGATGTTGGCCGAAGGGTAGAGCCGCAAAAACTCGGACGCCCACTGTTCCGTCAGATGGTTCGGCACGACAAAAATGGATTTCTGGCACAGTCCCAACCTCTTGGATTCCATCGCAGAGGCTACCATTTCAAAGGTTTTTCCCGCGCCAACTTCGTGTGCCAGCAGCGTATTCCCGCCGTACAGCACATGGGCGATGGCGTTTTTCTGATGCTCTCGGAGGGTGATTTCCGGGTTCATACCGGAGAAAACGATGTGGCTGCCGTCATACTCGCGGGGACGAGTGCTGTTCATTTCCTCGTTGTATTGCCGTACCAGCGTTTCGCGCCGCTCCGGGTCTTTCCAAATCCAGTCCTTGAACGCATCCCGGATAAGCTGCTGCTTCTGCGCGGCAAGGGTGGTTTCCTTGGCGTTGAGGACACGGCGCTCCCGTCCGTCTGCGTCCTCAATGGTATCGTAGATGCGAATATCGCGGAGATTCAGCGCATCCTCCAGCAACCGGTAGGCGCTGGCGCGGTCTGTGCCGTAGGTGGTGAATGCCGCCACGTCGTTGTAGCGCACCATGCTCTTGCGGGAAACCTGCCATTCTGCGGTGTACGGGACATAGCTGATCTCGATCTGTCCGCGCAGATAGCGGGGCGTTTCAAAGGTTTCGTACATGAATTGCTCGATGTACTTCTTATCAAACCATGTCGCACCCAGCCGCACCTCAATCTCACTGGCTTCAAGGTCTTTCGGCTGGGCAGCAATCAGGGCGTCCACATTCCCAGCGAAGAATGGGTCGCGCGCTGCCACGCGCTGCGCGGTACGGAGCTTCTGCCGGACGTTGCCGGAGAGATATTCGTCCGCCGTCTGCCAGCCCTTCGCCCAATGCTCGCCGCCGTCCTCCAAGTCAAACGGGCCACTGTTTGGTTCCTTGTAAATGACGCCCTTCAAATCCTCAACGATCTGCGGGATTTTCTCGCTGCCGCCCATGAGGGTGGCCATAAAGCTGAGATCGACGCAGGCTTTTTCTCCGATGCAGACAGCAAGGGCTTCACTGGCGGTATCCACAGAATCTACGCTGCGCTGCTGCTTGATGGTGCGCTTATGGAACATATCCGCCTTGCGCTCCAGCTTTCCGTCGTCATCCAGCACTTCCAGCGAACACAGGAGGTAGTAAGAGGAATCGTCAGAGAACGCAAGACGGTTCGCACGGTCATTGATCAGGCCGTGTTTTGCGGAGAACGCATCATAGAGGCGGTTTAGCTCGGCCTGCGCTTCCTGAATCCGGCTTTCTGCGCTGTACTCGTCCATTTGCAGGGCAATCAGCTCATTCACACAATCCCGCAGCGCGACCATGCCTTTAATGCGCTCGGCGGCGGTGGCGTTCAGCTCCGGTTTGACCATGCGGCTGTTTTCCCGGTAACAACTCTCTGCGCACACTTTCCATGACAGAACTCTACGACACGACCTATCGGCGATAAAGGCACGTGGTCGGCTACTGCAATACTTCAAGTCAATCCAACAGCTAGACCCAAAATCAATGGAACATGGTCATCGCCTACGAAGTGGGCAGAATATTCGATTGACAAGAAAATAAACTAAATCTTGGATAAAAGATGCGAGAAGGACTTGCCAACTCGCATCTTTTGTTGTAGTTTGGAGTTGAATATGGATCCATATAACGTGAAAATTATGCGGCAAAAGCGAAGTATAGAAAGTGATGTTAGGGCTTGAAAAAAATAAAAGAAAAATTTCTGCGAAAAGGTGAGATAAAAAGAATGAAATAAGCGTCTTTATAAATGGTGGAAAATAATTTAGGGGGGGGGTAATGAAACACAAATGCTAGCATTTTACACCGTAGCTTGGACAATGCACAGTGAAGATGATCGGGCGTTTTTTCAACAGTTATATATTGACTATGAATTGATGATGTTCAAGAAGGCGTTGACCGTTTTGAGAAATGAGGAAGAATCGTTAGATGCTGTAAGTGATGCGTGTCTGATGCTTATGAAACGCATATCGACACTTAGACAGCTTTCCGATATGAGCTTGAGAAGATATATCATTATAACTGTCGAACATGCTTCGATCAATCGTTTAAGACGAATGAAAAGGATAAACCAGTATTCATTTACCGTAGATGAAGAATGCACACAAGAACTGGCGGCAAATGAGATGCCGATTGAGGAACAAATCATTATTGCAGCAGAAAAACAGCGCTTGAAAAAAGCCATTCAAAAACTTTCTGAAAAAGAACAGTGGATATTGTCGATGCGTTTTGATGAAGAACTGACATATAAGCAAATCGCACAGCAGATCGGGGTGAAGCCCCAGAATATTGGCGGAATTTTGGAAAGGACATATAAGCACCTGAGAAGGATACTTGAAGAGGTGGAGTTGAATTGAAAAAAATGAATAAATCGGAGTATCAGGACGATCAAAAGCTGAGAGCCGAATATCAGAAAGTCTTGATTTCAAAAGCAATGAGAGAGATACGGGATGAAGAAGCGGATTCACTGTTGGAAAGTTCACCAGAGGATCAACGTTATTTGGAGTTTCTGGAAGCAAACAGAGAAAAGCGCATGGAGAAAATGATACGTCGTTTGCGGTGGATCAGTCTGAAAAAGCAGTTTTTTACAGTAGCGCCTAGAACGATGCGCTTCGCGGTAGCCGCTTTGGGAATTCTGTGCATCGGGCTTACGACTGCGTTTGCGTCGAGTGAAACCTTTCGAGTGCGCGTGTTTTCGATGTTCGCGGAAGATCATGGACAATATACCGCGATTGGGCTGCGAGAAGATGAGCAAAAAGCCTTTGATGTTCCTAATGGATGGAAAGGAATGTACTATCCCACGTATATTCCAGATGGGTTCGAGGTTATAAACGTAGAGAACTTGTCAGAGCAAATATTCTTAATCAGCTTTGAAAATAAGAATAATGAATATTTGACTTTTGAAGAAATGACGGAAGATGCGGAATCAAATATTGATACGGAAAACGCGCAAGTATATTATACGGAGATTCATGGAAATACTGCTATGGTTTCGGTGAAGGAAGATGTAACGGTAGTTGCTTGGAATGAAAAAGACCGAATATTCGCTGTAATTGTTGATGGAGAAGTTGAAGAAGGTGCTTTAGAAGTGGCGAAAAGCGTTATGAGGATAAAATAAAAAATTTTTTTCAAAATATGGAGATAAAATG
>ERZ773168.513-NODE-513-length-37558-cov-4.551236_pt1 | contig 37558 bp, 32 predicted proteins | sample MGYA00511261_ERZ773168 | MGnify/ENA primary metagenome ERZ773168 (study PRJEB29015, sample SAMEA2737855) | human gut metagenome | biome: human gut; feature: human-associated habitat; material: faeces | place: China | collected 2012 ... | reverse complement strand
CACATCGGTGAATTTCCCGGTCTGGTAACTGTCCGGGTTGATGCCCGCCAACCGCCCCAGAGCTGTCACAAACATTCCTCTGGTCATGCCGGTGCCCGGGCTAAAGGTGGTGTCGCTGGTGCCGGAGAGCAGTCCCCGGCTGGCTGCAAAGAGGATGTTATCTGCTGCCCAGTGGCCGGTAATATCGGTAAAGGTCGGGGCAGGGTTCTTGTAGCCCACGCCGTAAACGCTGAAATGACCGGTTTCAAAAACCACCGCTTTCAGGCTGGCATTGTAGCTGGATTTGGTGATCCATTCCACCTTGCCAGCGTCATCTACATAGACTGCATAGAGATTACCTGTCTGCTCACCCTTTGCCGGTGTGTAGGGCAAACGCACCGATATAGTGTGACCATTTAAGTTGGCAATCGGTGTTTCTTTGCCGCCGGAGAGGTAGACCAGTGACAGGTCATAGACCGGTCTTGTGCCGATGGTGGCTTTGGCCTCGGTGGAACGCAGTGCATCCACCTTATCTGCCCGGAGAATGATGTCCCCGCCAGCGGAGGCGGTATCCAGCTGCTTCAGAGTATCAATGCCGATATTGACTGAAACCAGATGGTCTGTTGCAACGGTAAACTGCCGGACATTTTCTTTGACCAGCAGATCCAGTGTCTGCGCCTTGATGGTCACGTTAAAAGAGGTCTGGCCTGCCGCCGAGGTGATGGGAACGGTAACGGCAATCCCGTTCTCTGTGGTGCCGTTCTTTTTCGCATCCTGTTTGGCCTTGTCGATGGCGGACTGGACAGAGCTGTTGTCCACTGCCGCATTGCCGTTTTTATCCGGCTGTATGGGTTTGGTTTCACCGGTGACAGGGGCTTGAGGCTTGTCCTCCGGCTGGTTGGTGTTATCATTGCTTCCGGAACCGTTAGAACCGCCGGAGGAGGAACCTCCACCGCTGCCCGAACCACCGGAGGAGGAACCGCCGTCGCTGGAAGATTGCTTGGAAACAGTCAACGTTCCAGAAACATAGGTGATCTCATAGTTGTCATTTGACAGCGTACCAGTGATGTTGATTGCGGTTTTTCCGGTTTTGCTCATATCCGGTGTCTGTGCGTAGTCCAGTGTTACCGTGCCGCTCAGGGTATCTGCACCAACCAGACCTTCCACCTTGTAATCCTTATCTGCTTCCGGGCTGCTCAGATCGGGTGCGGTGCTGCCGGTGTAGGCGCTCTGATCAAGCGCCGTAACGGTAACTGACTTTTTCGCTACGGTCACAGTCACGTTCTGTTCTGCCACATCTGCGTACTCTGCGTTTCCCTGAACCTTATACCAAACAGTGTATTCCCCCGCGTTTTTCGCTGTGGGGATCTGCTCACTCCACTCAGAATCGCCAAGCCGGTAGAGCATTGTGCCGCCAGTGGTCTTGCCCGCTGTAACCAGAGCCTGTTCTGCACCATTGTAGGTCAGTGTATTGACCGTAGGTGCCGTAACAGTGGGGACAAGCTTGTTAGTCGCATTGACATTGACGGTCAGCGTGATGTCCTTATAGTTCGTGCTCTTGATCACTACGGTCACTGTGCCCACAGAGCCGGTGGTTTCCACGTCATTTTTCTGAATCGGCAGGGTCAGCTTGCCGTTTTCCACCTTCGCACCGTCGGTGTAGTAGCTGCCATCCAGTGTGATTCCGCCGATCTCATAGGTGAGCGCACCGTACTCTTTGGGCGTTTCCAGCGTGGGCAGGGCGGGGAGCGTCACAGTGTAGGTCTTTTCGTGGCCGTTTACAATGACGAGCCCAGTTTCCTTGGCGAAGTCAGGCGCAGCGGCCTTGATGATGTTGCCAGTCGTGGTGAAGCTGCTCTGCTCCAGGGCGTAATTCTTCGCGGTCTGCTCCATCAAGGTCACTGTGGCAGTGACGTTCTTGCCGCTGCCCACACCGGCATCGTCAAAGTTGGCGGTGACGGTGTAGTCTGTGCCTCGGTTCAAGGTCACGTTGTCGAAGGTCACGCTGGAGATGTCCGCGTTTGTCGTGCCATCATAGGGCTTGGACGCAGCCGTTACCCCGGCGATCGTCAGCGGTTTCTTTCCAATGCTGACCACTACGCTGGCGGGTGCGGTATCATTGTGGTTTGCATCGCCAATCACCCGATACCACACGGTATACGTTCCGGCATCGGTGCCGGCAGGGATGTCCTGGCTGTATGTACCGTTCTCGGTCAGGCTGTACTGCATAGTGCCATACTTCGTCACGCTGCCTGCGGTAATCAGCGCCTGCTCCTGGCCAATATAGGTCAGGTTTTCCTGCGCTATGGGCGGCGTGATGAGGTTTGCGCTGATGTTGGCCTTTTGTACCGTCACAACAATATCCTGGCTCATCTTCTCGTAGCCGTCGCAAGTGGCGGAAAAGCGGAAGGTGTGCTGGCCTGCGGACAGCTTTTGCGTAAAAAGATCAAATTTATTGCTTGTTATCGCGCTGCCGACCGCTGTGGCATTGCCGCCCTCCACCTTGTACCACTGGAAGCTTACAGCGCCTGTGCCGGTTTCCTTCTCTACCTTGACAAGAAGCGTCCCCGCACCGCCATAAGTCATGCTCATCTTGGTCGGATAGTCCATGCTCTTGATGGGGATCTTGGCCATAGAAACGTTGGTCAGCTCCGTACCGCTAGGGTCGCTGATCCAGGTACTGCCGCTCTTAAACACGTAACCCTCCGGCAGCAGGGATGCCAGCGTGACATCTCCGGTGACGGTCAGCTTTGCCGCCGTCTTACCGTTCAGATTCAGCTTGAGCGGGCTGTTGATGGTAATCTCGTCTGCATTTGCCAGCAGCTTCACCGTACCGCCGCCAGCTGCGGCGATGGCCTCGTCTGTCGTCCGATGGTAGGAAATGCTGCCGTCCGTCTTTGTTACCTCAGCGGCATAGCCGCAGTAGGGGCAAACCTTCCCGCCGGAATGGTCATCCGGGTGGCTGCACTTCACAACAGTTACGGCAGTATTCTCCTTCATCTCCGACAGCTTGACCAATGTGCCGTCTTGCTTCTGATAGGCATAGCCCTCTGCCAGCAGGGACTGATAATTTGCGCCATTCCCGATTTGGATGCTGCCAAAGGAGCCGCCGGACAGGGTCACTGGAATACCTTTGAGCGCACCCAATTCCAGCAGATCCGCGCTGCCGCCGGACATGGTCAGCGCTCCCTCCGTGTAGATGCCGCCGATGAACTTGCCGCTCGTTACCACGGCTTCGTTCCCGGTAAGAATGCCAAGCCCCACTCCACGGTTTCTCCCGTCTGTGCTGCCCTCCAGGGTGACATTGTCCAGCGTCAGCTTTGCGCCTGTCTGCTTAGATTTTCCGACCGCCACCGCATGATAGGGGACGCTGGGATGGGTGTTTTGCACCTTGCCGTTTATGATGGCTACATTGGAGCCGAGGATATGTAGAAGCCCCTTCCCAGCGGATTTGCTCAGGGTGTGTCCATTCAAGTTCAGTACAATATTTTTGCTGATTTCGATAGGCTCTGCGTTCTCGATGGCCAAAGGCCCCCGCAGCGTGACCGTATCACCGTCCTTCGCGGCAGCCAGCGCGTTTTCCAGACTGGTGTATCGTGTGCCGCCGATTTCAAATGCCTCCACCAGCATATGGCAGCGGGTGCAGTAACCGGCGCTGTCCACCTTGCCCGCATGGTCGCAGATTCTGCCGCAGACACATTTGCCGTTCTGATATTGGTCGGTATGCGCGACCACCTTGACCGCTCTATTCGCAATATCTACATTGGAAACGTTCAAAATTTCGTTGCTATCAGCGTCTGCAAAGGCATATCCGTCCGCCAGCAGAGCCAGGGCCTCCTCACCAAGTGCTGCATTGATTCCACGTTGGAACGTGCCGCCCCGGAGCTGGGTTTTCCCGAGGAAATTCACCTGATGCTGAAACACGCAGTTGCCCTTTACCGTCAGGGTAAACCGGTCATTAACGAGACCCTGGCCTATTGTAACGCTGTCTAATATCAATACCGTGGGGCCTGTGGTGGCAATGACCTCTCCAATGCCCTCTATCGTGCCGTTTTTGATGGTGACGCTGTTGTACGGGCAATTTTGCAAATCCAGCGCCTTGACCTTGTGGCCCTGCAGGTCCAGCGTAACGTCCGTTTTGTTCGCCACATCGCCTCCCGCTCTCAAGATTGCGTCAATATCCCGCACAAAATAAAAGGTTCCGCCGGAAATCAGCCAGCTCCCAACCATGGCCTGATTGTTCCCGAGTTCAGACGAATAGGGGATACCATCTTCGTCAATAAAGAGCACATCCTCGCTACACGGTTCGCCGCACTGTTGGCATTTGCCTTCGTGGGTGTATTTTGCATGGGTGCAGGTGTTAATGGTAACGGTGACAGTTTTTGTATCTACGGTATAGTTATTAAAGGACAGCTTGCAGTAGACCTGGCCGCTGTACTCCCAGTCCTTGCCCGCCACTGGGGTCAGGTTGGACTTGGTCAGGACGATTTTATTATAACTGCCGCTGCCTGTGCCCTGCAATTCTGTTCCGTTCACATACCACTGATAGGTGATTTTACCGGACTGACCGCTTGCCAGAGAGGCGCTGACATCGACAACCGCTACACTTTCCCCATCTAATTTCTCATATACGACCTCCGGCTGCTTTTTTATGGTAATAGGGTTTTTGGGCGCGGCGGCGACGGTGACCGTTGCGGTGGCGGTCGCCTTGTTAGGATTGGTTCCTTCTACGCCGTCTGCGGTCAGCTTCAGCTTATAGCGGCCCTCCTTGACATTGTTGTCCGCGGTAACGGTGATGGTCTGGTTGTCGGCGGATTTTTCCGCCGTCAGACCGGTGGGTTTGCCCTCCAATTCCACTTTCAGGGTGTCCATCTTGACCTTGCTGCCGGTCACGGAGAAGGTCGCCGTCTGACTGCCTAAGCTTTCCTGCAGGGTTCCCTGCTGCGCGCCGACGATCAGGCTTGCGCGGGGCGCCATCTTGGCGATGTAGATGGTCTTGACGTCCGAGTCTCTTATTGTATCGTCCGCTGTGCCGCCCGACATATCGTCTGTGTTTGCATTCTGTTCGTCCGAATACAGAACGGTCAGGCTGCTGTTGATGTTTCGGACCTTTCCATAACGACTATAAATCGCACTATATTTTCCGGTGGTGTAGAGAGTGCCGCTGTTCATAGTCAGGGATGCAGTCTCAATACCGTCACCGGAATTTAGATTCAGATTTCCATTCTCAATCACGATGGTTTTAGCGCTCAAGCCGTTCACACCGCCGTTGGTGGTTATCTGTACCCCGCCTTTTATGGTAAGTGTCCCGCCGGCGGTTTCGCCCCAATTGCCGTCCACAATACCACTTTTCCCTTTCGGAACAGTGACCGTCAGACTGCCGCTTCCCTGAATGGTCAGATTGGCGGAATACATATCCAGAGCGGCGGTATATGCGGTATCGGTAATCGTAATGGTATTCTCGCCTTTCAGCGTGATTGTTGTGTCGCCCTGCACCACCACCGGGGTAGTTATGTTTCTGTTATCCCAAGTAACCTTGCCGGAGATGGTTTCTTCAGTGCTTGCCGCAGCTGCCATCAGGGGCATTGCCTGCTCTGTTCCCTTGCAGGCAGAGAGGTCTGCATCTTCCGCAGAGCAGACCGGGCAGTCGGAATTGACCGCCTCTTTCTCACAACGGGTTTCGCAGATGCACTCCGCCGGAGCATTCCCGGACACGCCGGGAACAAGGCCGCTGTCCTGAGAATTGCACAGCTCACAGGTATACCCGCAGGGCGTCCCCTCTGTGGCCGGAATGTAGCCGCAGGTATCGTCATGCTCGCCGCGTTCATGAGGACAGCTTAATTTTTTTGTGATACAGCCGCTTTCCTCACTGCATTCATGGGTACACGCGGTCGGCTGGGCCTCCTCTGCTTCAGATGAGGTCGCCGTATTTTCTGATACGCTGCCTTCCAAAACAGGGTAACAGCTTTCGTCATGTTCATGGATACACTTCTTCACAAGGGTGTAGCAATCCTCAGTATGCTCATGTTCACAGGCTGCCCCTTCGGTTCCTTCCGTATATCCGCAGTCCTCTGTATGTTCCGGGTGATGCTTGCACAACCCCGTATGGACGGCGGATACACCCGCTTCCACCGCAGATGCCGGAACTCCCGGCATCGTAAAAATCATTGCCGCCGCCAGTAAAAATGCGGCCGGCCGTTTCCATTTCCATATCATTTATTCATCCTCCTCACGCGGTTCGTTCCTTCTCGTTGTTTTCTGAAGCAGCTGGGATACCGCCTCCCGCAGCTGATATTCTGTCACAGGCTTTACCAAAAAGGTGTCCGCCTGCATCCTGCGGCTTTGGGGTTCAAACTCTGCCTGGTCGCTGATCCACAGGAGAGGGACATCCTTGCTGTACCCTCGTATGCTCATGCAGAAATTCATTCCCCTGGCTCCGTCCTCCATGACCACCACAGCATCATAAGGCCCATCCCGCTGCATGGCATAGGTACAAAATACGCCGTTATCAAAGCGGTCTACTTTGCCCAGCTTCATCAGTAAAGCGGTTTCTTTTTCTTTCTGGCTATAGCAAGAATCCCCCTGCACTTTTCCATGAATTTTTCCTGGATAATTCTTGCCTGTTCTTCTTCTGAAAGCTCTGGCTGTGCAGCTTCCTCCTTCTTTGACTTCTTAGGCTTCTTTGCTGCCACAGCTTCATCTGCTTTCTTTTTAGTTGTCTTCTTAGTTTCCTTTAATTCTTCCTCGTTTAAGTTTTCCTTCTTTACTGCCATTACAATGGTCCACCTTTCGCATGTATTATAAACTAATGTGAATATTATTTAACTTCATCTGTCTGCCTATGATATCCTGCATAGTCTTTGCATCTGCTGCATGTTCAAGCTTATAATCAAGGCTGCTCTTCTTAACCCTTAGCACTGTATCATTAAGTGTTTTTTCTCTTTCTGACTTACTAAGCGACTCGCTTAATTCGGCGCTGAACATTGCCGCTATCTCACTATGCATATCACCATCGCTATATGAGCCAATAATAGCCGCCGGATTAACACTTCCTGTTTCATACTGTTCATATACCTTTGATGCAACATCTTTAAACAATGGATCTATAAAATCATCTGGTTGTATATACTCACTGACTTTATCATATATATCACCATCCTCAATCATCCACGTAAGCAGAATCTTCTCTGCCTGTCTTATTCCATCTTTCTTTTTCTTTCTTGCCGGTTCCATCCGCCTGACAGGCTGTGTCTGTCTTGGTATTATTCCGCCCTGGCTTCCTATCCTTATAACCATTTCACGCATACCATCCTCTGGTATCATAAACTGACGGCAGACAGCTTTCATATAGTTATCTCTTTCAAGCTTCTCACTAAACTGTACAAGCTTATTAGCAACTTCTCTTTCAAATGCTGTCTCACTCTCCGGGTCACTTCTTTTATAATTCTTCTCTATAATACCGATTTCATACATAAAGCTGTTTTCTGCTTTATCTATACGCTCCTGAAATGCTTCAGTTCCTAAAGCCTTGATAAACTCATCCGGATCCTTATATGGCCTCATATTAATAACCTTAGTAGAAAGTCCTGCTTCTTTTAATATAGGTATGGCTCTTAAAGCTGCCTTTACCCCTGCTTCATCGCTATCATAAGTTATAAGAACATTATCTGTATATCTTTTCATAAGACGGGCATGTCCAGGTGTGAGTGCTGTACCAAGCGATGCTACCGCCTGATTAAAGCCTGCCTGATGCATAGATATAACATCCATATAGCCTTCACATATTATAAGATTATTCTTTCTTGAACTTCTTGCAACATTAAGTCCATAAAGATTCTTACTTTTATCAAAAAGCTTTGTTTCCGGAGAATTCAGATACTTTGGCTTTCCATCCCCCATAACACGTCCACCAAAACCTATAACCTTATTGTTAATATCCATGATTGGAAATATTACCCTGTTCCAGAACTTTTCCCTTATTCCCTTTTCATAAGTGAACAGACCTGACTCTTTTAAGAGCTCATCATCATACCCTTTTTCCTTTAGCATTCTATATAAATCACCTGTAAGCTGTGGCGCATATCCAAGGCCAAATGTGTTTATAGTTTTGTCTGAAAGCTGTCTTTTTTTCAGATAATCCAACCCACTCTGTCCTGCTGGTGATTTTAACTGATGATAGTAAAATGTTGCTGCTATCTTGTTAATCTCTAACAGCTTTGTTTTAATATCCCGTTCTCGTCTGTCTTCACCTGAATATTCCATCACAGGTAGAGCTATACCTGCCCTGTCAGCCAGCATTTTTACTGCCTCTGGAAACGTATAATTCTCATATTCCATAACAAATGTTATAACATTGCCTCCGACTCCGCATCCAAAACAGTGATACATCTGTTTTGTTCCTGATACAGAAAAAGAAGGTGACTTCTCGTTATGAAACGGACATAGCCCTACGTAGGAACTGCCACTTTTCTTAAGCTTTATATAACCTGAAATAACATCTACTATATCGTTACGCGATACAACTTCCTCTATTACTTCACTTGAATATATTGGCATATTAACTCTTCTTTCCCTATGTATTCAATATGTATTCAAAAACTGCCTACTTTTAATGTATTAAACACAGATACCTTATTTCCTTTTTTTATTTTAAATTTTTATTCTGATTTTCATTTTAATCTATACTTCAATTTATATCCTGATTCTTATTTCAGATTCTTATCGCTGATTCTTATTTCAGATTCACGTTATAAAATCATATTTAAGATACAATCCCTCCAATTGCACCGCAAAGTATGCATACTATCGCGCCTTTAACCATCTGTGACATATCTATTGATGATATTCCTCTGCTTAATATTATTGAAACAACACATAATATAAGAAAATATATTATTCCATACAGTACTCCCCACACAAGGCGGCTATGCTGCATGCCTTTACCAAGAATGAGACCTCCGCATAAAGCTGATAGCCCATAAGTAACATAAATCCCTATAGATATCACATTACCAGACACCCTGAACTTATACAGGCAGAAAGCAAGCACAAGCAGGGCTAGAACTGTTATAATATATCCTACTATAAGCGTTTTTAATATAATAGATAACTTTTTCATACATTCCTCTGACTTAATAGTCATACATTCTTTGTTCTCTATATAAATATGTAGGAAATCTCTTTCGTATTCTATCTTTTATCTTATATTTATCTTATCCTTTATTCCAATTTTTCATTAAAGCCTGATTATATGCAGAGCCTCCAGCTACTTGACAGTCCTTTACTGATACTGTAAAATGTTAAAATATAACACTTAAATGTGTTTACTATATTTTTATTAAGGATTGGAGGAATATTTCCTTGGACACTGACAGTTATATTCAACTTATAACTATTATTATTTTATTATTTCTTTCAGCTTTCTTTTCATCTGCTGAAACCGCATTTATGACGGTAAGCCGTATAAAAATCCGCTCGCTTATGGACGAAGGTAACAGACATGCTGCTTTAGTAGCTAAGATTATCGATAATTCAGGCAAGATGTTAAGTGCTGTACTTATTGGTAACAACATAGTTAACATATCATGTTCTGCTCTTGCAACAACATTTACTATTAATGTCTGGGGCAGCTATGCTACTGGTATTGCAACTGGTGTTCTTACTCTGTTCGTTCTTATATTCGGAGAGATAACCCCTAAGAATCTTGCTTCAAAGTTTAACACTAAGCTTGTATTATTATATGCGCCTGTTATATATGGACTTATGATTATACTGACACCTGTTATTTTTATAGTTGACCATCTTGCAGGCATAGTATTAAAGCTCTTTGGAACTAATTCCAAAGATAAATCCAACACTATAACAGAAGAAGAGCTTCGTACAATAGTTAAGGTAAGCCATGAAGAGGGTATCATAGAAAAAGACGAACGACAGATTATTGACAACCTTTTCGATTTTGGTGATACTTCGGTAAAGGATGTTATGATACCTCGTATAGATATGACAGTCGCTGATGTTAACTCATCATATGATGACATCATCACTCTTTTTAAGAGTACTATGTATACACGTATTCCTATATATGAAAATGATACTGACAATGTTATAGGTACACTTAATATAAAAGATCTTATAGTTACTAACGTTGATGATTCATTTAATATAAGGAAGATTATGCGTGAGCCTTTCTTTACATATGAACATAAGAACACTTCTGAGCTGTTTAAAGAAATGCAGCTTAAGCGTTACAGCATAGCCATTGTGCTGGATGAATATGGTCAGACAGCCGGCATGATAACAACTGAGGATCTGTTAGAGGAAATCGTTGGTGAAATACGTGATGAATATGATACTGACGAAAAGGATGACATGACTAAGATCCGTGAAAACACTTACCGTATAAACGCCTCATGTAAGCTTGATGATATAAATGATGAACTAGGAACCAGACTTTATTCAGAGGATAACGATTCACTAGGCGGATTCATATCAGAAAAGCTTGACCGCATACCTAAAGCAGGCGATAAGCTTACTATAGATAATGTATGGCTGTTCGTCGAAAGATCATCTTCTAACAGGGCTGAATCTATCATTCTTAAGATTGTTGACAAGCCAACAGAAAACAATAACTAATTATTAAAAATAATACACCACCTGAATGCAATGATTAAATCATTTGATTTGATGCATTCCGGTGGTGTTATTTTATTATAATAAAATTTCTGTTATTTTCTGATTTGGGATTTTCTGTAAAGCTTCTACACATCATATTATCCCCATTAACTTCATATACTAATATACAAAAAGGATGCAACAATTTGTTTCAAAATGTTGCATCCCAATATAAATTCTTATTAGTTCATATTCTTAATTACGATTAATATATCGTCATATTCCCTCAACACTTTAGCAGGTTTCTTAATAAAATTCTATATAAATTTTCTATAACATTAAAATGGCAAATCAATACACTTATCGTTTATGTTGTTTTATATATTAATCCTGTCCTCACAGATTAACCTTAAGAAACACAGAATCTTTATCATCCTGCTTAATACCAAGATACCTTTTCGTTATCTCATACGATGAATGATTATATATCTCCATGAGCATTGCCGGTGGTGTTCCACATTTCCACGCATAATATCCGAATGTTTTTCTCATGGAATGACAGCTTATGCCCCTCTCCATATTAAGTGAATACGCAGCATGCTTTATGATTCTGAACGCCTGCGAACGGCTCAGATGTGTTCCTGCATATCTACCTGTAAATATATAGTCACCTTTTTTTACACCATCTAACGTGTCCATATATGTCAAAAGTCCTTTTTTAGTGCTGCCATTAATTGCAATCCTTGATTCTTTTCCTGTTTTTCTTTCGCATATTACCATATGTCTTCTGAAACACTGTTCATTAAAATCATATACTTCTCCCCATTTTAACTCTAACAGGTCACTTATTCTTAATGCAGTATTCACTCCCATGCATATCATTGCATAGTTTCTCAAGTTAGGCTCTTCATCCAGATAGAATCGTCTGAATGCCTCCAGTTCATCTGTACTCCTTATTGGCTGGGATGTACTCATATGTTATTACCTCCATCTATATGTTTTGGGATGCAACATTTTGAAACAGTTTGTTGCATAGACAAGGAGGTTAATGTGTTAAAACTCACTATCAAACCCGGCGAATTCATCAACATCGGTGATGACGTAAGGGTCATATACTCAGGTGGTTCAGAAGGTAATATCCACCTTCTCATAGATGCACCAAGAGAACTCAATATCGTACGAAGCAAGGTTCTTGCAAGAAACAGTGCTAACAGCTCTGATTCTGATAAGAAAACTTCAAGATTCATATCACCTTACTACGCTGAACAGGGACTTTCACCTGAAACACTAAACAAGATACGCCGTCTTATCAAAGAAGATAAGCAGGCACGCAAATCTAATGATAATACGCAGGGTTAGCATGGTAACACTGCTTATTATATATCTTTCATAAGGGGAACGGATTCCCCTCTGACAAATATTTTATTTACACGGAGGTATGTATTATGGTAATACAACACAATTTAACAGCAATGAATGCTAACAGAATGCTTAATGTAACAACTTCAGCACAGTCTAAATCAGCTGAGAAGTTATCTTCTGGTTATAAGATTAACCGTGCCGCTGATGATGCAGCTGGTCTTTCAATCTCTGAAAAGATGAGAAAGCAGATCCGCGGACTTACACAGGCTTCTTCAAATGCACAGGATGGTGTATCTGCTGTTCAGACAGCTGAAGGTGCTTTAACAGAAGTTCACTCAATGCTTCAGAGAATGAATGAGCTTGCTGTTCAGTCTGCTAATGGTACTAACTCTCAGACAGACCGTAAGGCTATCCAGGATGAAATAGATCAGCTTACATCTGAAATCGACAGAGTTTCAGAGACAACTAAGTTTAATGAAACTTATCTTTTAAAGGGTGATCCTACAAAGACATCAACTGTTAATTTTATGAAATCTGGATTTGCTTTAAAGGATGGTACTAAGTTTTACAAAAAAGGTGAAACAGCAGAAATTAAGGGAGATGACTTAACTAAAGCTATTAAAGATGGAGAAATATTATATACAAGTGATACAAAACAGGATTCAACTACATTAGCAAAAAATGGTACACATTATGCTTATGCAACAAAGCTCTATGATGAAAAAGGTAAAGAAGTTTCCGCTGAAAATATTGCAGCTGGCAAAATGGCAGATGGTAAAACAGATGCAACAAACGGATATTTTTCAAATTCTGCTGCAACAACAGGTGTTACTAATGGAACAACTGTAGCCATCGCTAAAGCTAAGGGTGTAGACTTTACTGAAAGCAAAGAAGTAAATGGTGCTATCTCATTCAGCCTTCACGTAGGTGCAGACTCTGCTTCTGACAACAAGATTGCCGTTAAAATCGAATCTATGAGTGCCAAAGGTATCGGTGTTGAAGGACTTAAGGTTGACACAGAAGATGATGCAACAGCTGCCATTGACCGTATCTCAGAAGCTATACAGAAGGTATCTTCACAGCGTTCAACTCTCGGTGCTGCACAGAACAGACTTGAGCATACTATCTCTAACTTAGACAACGTTGTTGAGAATACAACATCTGCTGAATCTCGTATCCGTGATACAGATATGGCTCAGGAAATGGTTAACTACAGCAAGAGCAACATTCTTGCTCAGGCAGGCCAGTCAATGCTTGCTCAGGCTAACCAGTCTAATCAGGGAGTTCTTTCACTCCTTCAGTAGTATAAAAAACAACCATCTATGCTCCATGCACATAGATGGTTGTTTTTTTATTACTTATTAATACTTATTACTTATTAATATTTATTAATTATTCACTAAGGCTCATGTATTATATAACATAATTATCTATTCCATTACCGGAATTAATAAGATCCGCTATCGAGATACTGCCAAAATAATCGTTTATAGTCTTCTCGAAGTTTTCCCACATAGCTATAGTCCTACACTCTGATAGCTTAGGACACTTGTTAGGCTTGTTTTCAAGACAGGCTACCGGTGCCAGTGAACCCTCTGTGCACTGCAATATACTAAGCACAGAATACTCTTCCGGTCTTCTTGATAACTTATATCCGCCACCTTTTCCACGAAGTGAAGTAAGAAAATCATTCTTACTTAACATCGATACTATGGACTCAAGATATTTTTCAGATATACCCTGTCTTTCAGCTATATCCATAAGCGTTATATATTCACCGTTATCATGCTCAGCAAGGTCTATCATAACCCTGAGTGCATATCTTCCCTTTGTTGATATCTTCATATATTCTCCTCCAATTGTTACAATCATACTCTTATTGTATAAACATACTTTACCACAATGTTTATATACTTTTCAAGACTTATTTTATATTTTCTGCTTTTTTCTGCTTTTTTCCATGCTTTACACTGGTATACTATCTGCTATACATAGCCTTCCATATCCTGTCACAGGATTGGGAGCTGCTGCATGCATCTCTATTCCAAGCGGTCTGGCACCACGTCTTAAATACGCCTTTAGCTTCTCACCATACATATACCTGTCATTGCCCATAACTATCCCCCATTGCATAAGCAGGGCTGCACCACCTGTTACAAACGGTACTGCATATGAAGTCCCGGTAACACTCACTATATCAGTTTCATATGCTGTCTGTTTTCTTATCTTTATATCCACTCCTGGTGCAAGTATATCTGGCTTTATTCCGGCATCTATGTAGCTGATATCTTTATTCCATACGCCTTTTCCTCTGCCTGAAAACGAAGCATATGCTCCTGTATATGAATTATAAGCCCCTACAGATATACAACCTGTGGCTGTTGCTGGAATCGTTATAGTATCATATGGAACCGGCTTGACAAAGCCTGTCGCAATGTTTAAAGACTGACTTGACGGAAGCCATATATTATATACTCCCTGACGTATGCTTTCCCCATATATGATGATTTTCCATATCCCCGGTGTTATATAATCCTTAGAAGGCTGCAGATTAATATATATTTCCTGATACAGATTATAAGGTGAAGGCTCACCTAATAGACTTATTATATCTGTATCAAGAATCCTGAATCTGTTTATATAGCCCTGTCCTGTTATATTAAACTGCACTCCATCCGGACCAGCAAGCATTATCCTGTAAACATCCCAGTAGTATTTCCATATCTGTATATCTATCGAATGTTCATATTCACTTACTGATATCTCAACTGTATCTGTCTGTCCCTGCTTTATTATATTTCCATAATGTACTGCCTTGTCTGCCTCGTTTCCACTTCCTATGCATATACTGCATTTATAGCCTGCTGCAACATCATTGATATAGCGTTCAAGCAATGTATTTCCATCATGATCTCCATAATTAAAGCCATAGCTTATGTTTATTGCCACTGGTTTTTCATACTCCACAGCCTTCCTTATGACATAATCTATGGCATCCATAAGGCTGGTTGTGCGTGGAAACTGATTATTATATGAGTATCCCATCTTAACAGCTATTATATCTGCTCCATATGCAACGCCACTTCTTCCACATGCTATTACAGCAACATTAGTGCCATGCTGTGTATTATCAGCGCCTGGTATCTGTATACTTCTCCCATTATATGTGTTATCCCTATTTACAATAGCTTTGTTTAAATATGCATTTATATCTTCCTCATTGTATTCCGTCTGCTGTGTCTGGTCATATATGTTTAATATCCTTGTACTGCCATCACTTTTCCTGAACTCTTCACTTAATATGTCTATTCCAGTATCTATAACTGCAACGATAACACCCTTTCCACTAAGATATGTCCCATTATAAGCATTGCTGATATCATCATTCATACTGCCGGCATTACCAGCCCGCACATTGTTAGCACATGCCGCTGACTTTGCCCTTTCAAGCTGGAAATATATGCTCTTTGGTTTTTCTATATAGTCTATATTCACTTCCTGTGATATAAGCTCTATCGTATTCTTATCTGTCACAATTATAGCATAGTTATACAGCAGTTCTCTTATATATACATTATACTTTTTTCTTATATTTTCAAGAGTTCCTGAATACTTTACTATTATTTCCCATGTATCATCTCTCCAGTTAAACCCTGTACTAAGACTCTCTGAATTCTCAAGCTCTTTTCTTGTGGCAGACAATGAAACGTTAAGCAGATTTTCTATTTTCTGGTTCATAGCTTTACCATATAATATCATCTTTCTGATATTATATGATGTAAGTGTATGTGAATTGCATAGCAATGTAGCAATCCTGATACATCAGCAAGTGGCAAAAGTATAAAATAAAAAGCACATCCACATCCAATATATACTGGCTGCAAATGTGCTTTAAAGCTTAATATTAATATACGTATGAACATGCATTTATCATGTTTTCTTTATAAATTCTATCCTGCACTTAGGACACTTGATACTTATCTTTCCCTTGCCTCTTGGAACTCTTATTTTCTGCGAGCAGCTAGGACATCTGAATATCCTGTGTGTCTTACTATCCGTAATTCTGAACTTGATTTTATTAAGCTTTCCAACTACCTTATAATGAAATTTCAGATACTTTTCATTCTCCTCTGAACGCCTGGATATATTACGTGAAAACACCCTGAAATATGTATACACAATACCAACAAGTGCTATCATATATATAACGTTATTCCTTACGAACATAGTAACGATAAGAAGCACCAGGCATATTAAAGATAAATTCCTTGAGAGCTGATCCATACCATATCTTCCATACATGAATCTTGCCATCTTATCTTTAAAACTATTCATCAAACCATCCAGCCTTTCATAATTATATATAATATAGTGCTTATGTAATCACTAAATAATACTCTATCACATATATCATTAAATGCAATTAAAAATATATAAACAATTATGAAACCTGCATAATATCTAATAGTTCATATAAGTGCTTCCATCCTCTATATCTTTCCAGTAGAATCTGTCCTCAAGTATCATATAACTATGTGCTGAATTCTCTTTTGGTATAGATACTGAACCTGGATTCATATATATATATCCATCTCTTTTTTCACACTTAGGAACATGTGTATGTCCACATAGAAGTATATCTCCATCGCATAATGCTGGTATATTCTTCTCGTCAAGCTTATGTCCATGTGCAAGAACTATTGAATAGTTGTTGAAGTTAAGATATGCCTGTTCTGCAAGAACATTAAAATCAAGCACCATCTGATCTACCTCTGTATCGCAATTGCCTCTTACGCATATTATCCTGTTGCGAAGTGGATTAAGCATTGCAATAACTTCTTTGGGAGCATATTCTTTAGGAAGATCATTTCTTGGTCCATGGTATAATATATCTCCTAGAAGAACAAGTCTTTCAGCCTTTTCTTCCTTGAATCTTTCTAACATTTGCCTGCAGTAATATGCAGAACCATGAATATCTGATGCTATCATTATTTTTGACATATTTTATTTTCTCCAATCCCATATAACATAATATATGTTTAATTATATATTTTTTTATCAATATATTTAACAAATCCAAGCACATAATATGTGAGGATGATGTTAATAGGCAACTGTATCATATTCTTTGCAAATCTTATTGAGAAATAGAATGCAAAGCCCTTTCCATACATTATACTGCACCAATATGTACCAAGTAAAACATTTACAAGCAATGTGTCAACTGTAAGTGCAAGTATACATCTTAGTAAGAACTTAACATCAATAAACTTTAAGATGCCCTTCTTCTCACCATCAAAGCTTTCTGCGACCTTCATATTACAGCCATAAAAGAACAGACCATAGATAAAGCCTGCAAGAGCTGCACTTAACGTCCAGCCTGGGAAATACGGACCTGTTGGCTTGATAACAAACTGTATAAGGTCACCTAAACCTCCACATACAAAACCCATAACAGGACCAAACATATAGCCTATGGCACAGTTTGCAAGAAATGATACTGACAGCCTTAATGTTGGTGTCACCTGAATAGATACAAACACAGCTAATACTGTGTGCAGAGCGATGAGAAGTGCAGCCGCAACAACTGACTTAATGCTCTTAAACTCTTTTGCTGAAAATGCAAAATTCTTCAATAAAATTGACATTAAAAAAACCTCCTTTGCAGTAATCTTCGCTCTACATAGGAGGTTGTTCGCCATAGTATGTAGCAGCGGGATGCGGATTATGTATCGCAAGAAAACCTTTTCGTCCATATGGCAACTCCCTGTCCATACAGCACTTAACGCACATATTCCTACTCTGCTTTATATTTTAATATTTTACAGAAACTAATGTTGTTTCTGTAGTACAGGCATTATTATATATATTGTATACATAATTGTAAAGTACTTTTTTCATTTTTTCATAACTCACGATTTTTTCATAACTCACAATCGTGCCACTCTTTGTACTGCCGGAACCTTATAGTCAGATGCATAACTTAAATACTGCTGAAGTGAGTTCTCAACCTTATACATATCGAGCACCTTTTTCATAAATGCTATCGTACTTTTCTTATATTTCATATGCTCAAGTACATTGACAGCTGCTGCATCATTATAGCTTATGGCAAACTGCTTGGCAAAACGCGCGAACTTAAGCTTATTCAGTTGTTCAATATTATAATAATTCTGCATGATTTCAAGTGCCTCTATAACCCTGGCGTTCTCAAAATCCAGCTGCACTCCCGGCCGCTTTACACATATATTGCCAACCTCACAGGTTCTTGATTTTAGTACATTTGAATACAGCTCTATCCTGTCTGTCTGATAAGCTGAAACCATATACTTGTTATACAGCCTGTATCCTATGAATAATCCGTTATCGTTATTCTCTCCAAAGAAATAATTAAGCAGTAATTCTTCGATATTCTTATCTTTATCAGCTGCTTTAATATACATTCCCTTTCCAGCCCTTATGATAACACCATCATCACATAATCTCTCGACTGCCCTGAAAAACGCATCATGACTCATCTTTGTAAAGCCATTTTCATACATATCATTGGCAACTATGACAGCGTCCTCTGGTGCATCCTCAAAATACTTTATAAGCTTATCTCTGTATTTCATACAACACCATTCCCGCTTTAATTCATGACATTATTATATTTCTTCAAGATTAATAGTTTCTGTTTTATCAACATCTGAATCATCTTCTATTTCTATACCTTCAAGAACATCTTCTGTTTCTTCTGTATCGTCTTCTTTTTCCTGGTTTTCTTTTGTTTCATTTATAACCTTTACTTCCACATCATCTGATTCTGGAAATGCTGCATCATCATCAAAATCTTCCTCAATATCTTCATCATCAACATAGAAATTCACTGGAATAACTTCAACACTGCTAAGTACTGCTTTACCAATTATATATACAGTATGAATACCTTCTTCATCTGTGTTTTCCACATAATTATGTACTCCTGCAAGCTTTTTATCGATATCGCATGTAACATTTACTCCATCAGGAAGTATGATAGAAACATTACTGATTATACTTTCAAAGTTAATATAAACATCCTTTTCAAAAACAGCCAGTGAAAGATCAACTGTAAGCTTAGATGCTATCGCCTTAACCTCACAGCCCATGAACTCTTCGTCTTCTATTTCAACATCTCTTTTTTCACATACTGCATTATACTTACGTACTTCAAGCTCCGCACTATCCTGTTCTTCCTTAGTAAGCTTATTCTTAGCTGCCTTAATCTTATCGTAAGCTACCTTTCCTGCAACTGCTGCTGCACCTACACCTACTGCAAACTTTAATAAACCATTCTTCTTTTTAGCCATATGCTTATCTCCTTTACATTTTACTGATATACACGCCTGGTGTATATAACTGATTCATAACCTTTTTACCATTACATCATATTATTTTTCTTCTCTTTTAGAATATACACAGCCACAATAATTCTGTCTATATAGATTATACTCTTTTGACAGTTCTATAGATCTTTTATAGCCTTCTTTTTTCTTAAAATCAGATAAAAGATACTGTGTTCCCATATCCTGTGCCACTTTAAGTCCTGTTTTATTCAATATGACACTGTTTTTTAAAGGGCTTATCGTAAGCGTTGTTGTAAAATAATCAAATCCCAGCTGTTTAGCTAATTCGGCTGTTTTTCTAAGTCTTAGTTCATAACATTTAAAGCATCTTTTACCACCTTCAGGCTCTTTTTCAAGCCCCCTGACTGTTTTATAAAACTCTTCCGGCTCATAATCACCTTCTATAAAAGATACCTTATAAGGTGTGTCAAACTCCCTTATGAATCTTATCTGTTCTTCAACCCTTTTTTTATACTCTGCACTTTCTGATATGTTGGGATTATAGTAAAATACAGTAACATGAAAATATTTTGATAAAAACTCTATGCAGCTGCTGCTGCATGGCGCACAGCAGCTATGAAGCAGCAACGTAGGCACCTTTCCTTCTGTCTTTAATTTTTCTACCATTTTTTCAAGTTCTTTATGAAAATTTCTGTTTTCAAATGGTACAGCCATATTTCTTCACTCCTGTATTTTATTCATAAACATTTTAATGCCATGATAGATAATTATAATCAGGCTACTATATCTGATAATGCCTGTATAAGCTTATCCATCTGTTCATCTGTACCAACCGTTATTCTTAAATAATTATCTATGCCCGGCTGGTTGAAATATCTTACATATATTTTCTTTGCTTTAAGCTTTTCAAATATTTCCTTTGCTGGCACACTCTTATGTGTGGCAAATATGAAATTAGCCTTTGAATCTGGAAATGTAAATCCAAGCTTTGTAAGTGAGTCTTTTGCCTTTTCTCTTGTTTCAATGATTTTTCCTACACACTCATCAAAATAAGCCTTATCATTGATTGATGCCACACCATATTTAATAGATGTCATATTCATTGTATAAGAGTTAAAAGAAAACTTAACATCATTAAGAGCTTTTATAAGTTCTGGAGAACCAAATGCATATCCTATTCTCATACCTGCCATAGAACGTGATTTTGAAAATGTCTGTACAACTAAAACATTGTCATACTCATTAACCAGCTCTTTTGCTGACTGTCCACCAAAATCAATATATGCCTCATCAACTATAACAACAACATCTCTGTTGTGTTCAATTATATCTCTTACTTTATCAAGTCCCATATATAATCCTGTTGGTGCGTTAGGGTTAGGGAATATAACTCCGCCATTTTCCTTATAATAATCCTGTGGCTTTATGTTGAAATCTTCATCCAGCGCCTGCTTCTCATAAGGAATTCTGTACAGGTCTGCCCATACACTGTAGAAGGAATATGTAATATCTGGAAACAGTACAGGCTTATTTCCATTAAAAAATGTAAGGAAGCACATAGACAATACATCATCTGAACCCACTCCTACAAAGACCTGATTCTTATTCATGCCATAATAATCAGCTATAGCACTTACAAGCTCTGTAACATCCGGATCAGGATATAACCTTAGTCTGTCTATATCTGTATCCATAACTGCTTTTCCTACTTCTGGAGCTGGTGGATAAGGATTCTCATTAGTATTCAGCTTAATCACATCTGTATCTTTTGGCTGTTCTCCTGGAACATATGGTTCAACTTTTCTTATATTATTCTCCCAAGCTTTCACGTATTCTTCCTCTTTTCATATCTATTCTTATATATCTATACTATAATCAGTTCTTCTTAACTCCCATTTCCTTTGCAACCTCTGCAAACTTTGGAAGAGAGTTAACTATAGTATCGTAAGAAACACAATAAGCCATTCTTACATAACCTGCACAACCAAATGAAGAACCAGGTACAATAAGTATATTATGCTTCTTAGCCGTTTCGCAGAATATATTTTCATCCTCTGTTGGTGACTTCACGAATAGATAAAACGCTCCTTCTGGCTTAACACACTCAAAGCCCAGCTCAGTAAGTCCTTCATACAATGCTTTTCTGTTCTTATCATAAGCTTCTATATTAACCTTTGCATTAAGGCATCTTGCTATAACCTTCTGCTGAAGTGATGGTGCATTAACAAAACCAAGAATACGTGTGGCAACTGATGCTGCTGCCTTCATATCTGCTGAATCTGCCACCTCATCTGGTATAACAAGATATCCTATACGCTCACCAGGGAGCGAAAGTGACTTACTATATGAGTAACCTACAATAGTGTTATCATAATACTTAGTAAGATATGGCACATCTACACCATCATATGCAAGCTCTCTATATGGTTCATCTGCTATAAGGAATATCTCAATACCAAGCTCCTTCTGCTTATCCTCCATAATCTTAGCAAGCTTCTTTATAGTTTCTTCTGAATAAACAACACCTGTAGGGTTGTTTGGATTATTAATTATAACTGCCTTTGTATTCTTGTTAATAAGCTTTTCAAACTCATCAAACTTAGGCTGGAATGTGCTAGTATCAGGAGATACCGCAACGAGCTTTGCACCAAAGTTGGATGCATAATTCCTGTATTCTCCAAAGAATGGTGCAAATGTAAGAACTTCATCACCTGGGTTAATAATAGTCTTAAGTATAGTATTAAGACCACCTGCTGCTCCTACTGTCATAACAATGTTGCTGCTATTAAAATGTGTATCAAATCTTTTATTCAGTGACTGTGCAACAGCTTCTCTTACATCCTCAAAGCCTGAATTACTCATATATCCATGAAGGACTACAGAATCTTCTTCATCAACTACATCCTTAATCGCCTGATTAACCTCTGCCGGTGCCGCTACATTAGGGTTTCCTAACGAGAAATCATATACATTCTCTGCACCATATATTCTGGCAAGTCTGTTACCCTCTTCAAACATAGCTCTTATTACTGAGCTTCCTTTAACAAGTGCTTTCATAGATTCTGCTATCATCTTATTGTCCTCCATCTTTTACATGTCAATGTCCATAAAGACATCATATAGTCTAATTATATCAAATCCTGCAATTTATTCAATAATCATTCCACAATCATTTTTGCACAGTCATTTTTTTGCATAGTCATTTTTGCAATCATTCATATAATACATCTCTGAATACAGCTATCTTTCCCTTAGAATAATAAATTGTTTCATATCTACTGTCCTGCAAATATTTATTTTCATCATAATCGTTATTATGTCCTCTTAAATCAAGTGCTATGTATTCTGTACTTTTATCCGTATAATATAACTCATACAATTCTTTTCGTTCTGATAATCTGGCGCATAAAAATGTTGTTGCTGTAACGCTCGCATCATCAGGTATATATGACAGTCCTTCATCTATTATCCTGTATGTTTCCTGCCTGTCCTCATTAAAATAACCAACAGCATTTTTAAGCTTTGGCATGTTATATGACGTAAAGAATATTATCGTAGCAGAAGCTGTTATATATAACATTTTCAGCCGCTTATGCATATCCATATCTGACACATTCAGTATAGTAAGATATATAAGAAGGACACCCGAACCGAATACGTAGTGAAAATATATACTATGCATATATTGATAATCTGTCACGAGGTTAAACAGCACATATGGACCTGTCAGGATGTATCTTGACCACTTTTTAGTAACAAGCGGTAAAAATAAAAGAACACCCATAGTCTGGATTATAAATGTTATCTTACCTGATGAAAATATCTGAGTCATAAGATATGCCGGATTGGCAAATGCTGTCTTTATGACAGAAAACATATTTCCATCGCCCTCAGGTATCATATTATTATAACGTCCCGACATAACACCAGTACCTATGTTTTTTAAAATCAGGCACACGCATAAACAATACAAAGCTGATGATATAAAAAGAATAATACCCTTTTTACGTTTTCTGCTATCGCACATCATATATAGTCCAACAAACATCATAAGTACACTTGCATCTTCTTTTATCAGCCATACAAACACCGCTGATATACACATTCCTATATTGTTATCTTTTTCCATAAACAAAAGAAACATGCACAGGAATAGCGGAAAAAACATATTTTCATGTATGTCATAAAAACATCCTCCGCTTATAACCGGATAAAAGCTGTATATGATTATAATAAGCGACGTTTCCCACCTTGACAGCTTTCTGCTTCGGCATATTAGTGCTAATGGCACTACAGCTGAGGCTATAAGCAGAGGCTGTATTATTTCAAGTGTGACAGGTGATGAAAACAGCATGTATACAGGTAATATAAGGTAAAACACTGGTGATATATGCACACACATATGTGATAAAAGGTAGTCTCTTTCACTTGTAGTATTCATCGTTCCTGTTGTTTTCATATAATAAAACATCTGCGAAAAAAGCCCCATATCAAAATTAGGTGAGCCATATGATAAATATCTTGTCACCATACAGAAGCTGACAAAGCTTGTATACAAAGCTGCTGCTCCTGCTATAACAGCAATATATCTTTTTCTCGTAAGTGTCACTCCATTTATTCCTGCATATCCTGCATAATATATAATCGACAGTGATACAAGAGCTGCCATCGCTGCTACAAAATATATATCATTATACTGGAAAACGCATATGCATGCATAAACAAGCACAAGCACTATAAGCATGATCCCCTCTATATGACGTGACATATATCCCATCCTTTTCTCAAGCTTATAAAATACATAATATAATGCCAGAGTGAGTATAATTATGCATGCATACATGACCGGCATGTTAACAAGCTTCACATATTCCAGTTCATTTATTGCAGTATTCATGCTGTTTATAGTTATAGTCTGTATTATACAAATAAAACACCACGCCATAACAAATCTAACGACGCAGTGTTCAAGACTGATTATATTCTTTAATTTAGTTGTAGTAAATCCCCTCATATGTCCCCTTTCTGATTAACACAGTAAATCTTCGTAAATCGCTCCATTCTCATGTTTGGCGGGTCGAAAATACACAAAGCCTTTTTCGTGCGAGCACGAACGGCTTTTCGTCCCTCTACTTTTGATAATACCTACGAATTGCTCCGCCGCTTCGCTGCTCTCACAATTCTTCAAACATTCGAATTCCGCTGATTTACTTCGTAAATCGCTCCTTTCTCATGTTTGGCGGGTCGCAAATACACAAAGCCTTTTTCGTGCTAGCACGAACGGCTTTGTGTATTTTCGACCCTGGTATTATCATATTATCATATGCTGTTTATGTAGTTTGTGAGGAACATTATGGCGGCTCCGGTATCGGCTCGTTTGGAGGTGCATTGTGATAGTGAAAAGTAACTTCCATCTGTATCAAAAGAGAACTTTGATGCAAGTCTAGCTTTTATGTCATCCACGTATCCTGTAAGGTATCTTGACATAACTCCACCTATAATAATATCTCTGTCGAATATTACATAAAGATTGTTAATACCTGTTGTGAGATTATCAAGGTATTCATCAAACAGCCTTGTGCACTTCTCATCTTTTTCCTCTACCTTTTCAAAGAACTCATCAAGTGTCATTCCTATGTCTGTTGATATGTTCTTCGTTGACACATATCCTTCAAGACAGCCGTTTCTTCCACACATGCACTTCTTACCACCTGGATAAAGTGTCATATGTCCGAATTCTCCATATCTGTTATGTTCACCCTTCATAATAGTGTTGTTGCTTACACATGCGCCACCTACACCATCGCTGACCATAAGATACAGCTTTTCTTCTAATTCATCCCTGACTGTATTCTCATTCTTATGTGAATACCAGTAATCCGCAAATGCATTAGCTCTTGCATCGTTCTGGACAATATAATCATATTGTATATGCTTTGTTATATTTTCAGTCTTATAATTCTTAACCTTAAGAGGTGGTGAAAATATAATCATGCTGTTATCTTCGTTAAAAATACCTGGCATAGTGATTCCAACACCTAAAAGATTGTCCTTTGATATATGATTCGCCTTTATGACATTTTCCACAAGCTCGGATACCTTGACTCCATACTCACTATCAGTAGCAAACTCCGTCTTAAGGCTTATCTCATCTTTTATTTCCCCATTAAGGTCTATGAGACTTGTCCTTATCTCTAAAGGACATATATTGACACTTACAGCATATCTGGCCGCTGCATTTACAGTTATCATCTGTGCTTTTCTTCCACCAGTAGAATCAAAGTTTCCCTCCAGAAGAATAAGTCCTTCTTCTTTTAAAAGCTTTATATTCTGGTTGATAGTTGGAAGTGATAATCCAAGCTTATCAGCAATCTCCTGTCTTGATATGCTGTTACTGTTATATATGAGCCTGAATATTCTGTTTTTATTATATTTTCTAACCTCTGATGTGGTTATTCTAGTTGTAGATATCATTTATTCACCAAACACTGCCTTATAATCTTTCTGGAACTTTTCTATACCTGCATCTGTTAATGGATGGTGTACCATCTGCTCTATAACCTTATATGGAACTGTTGCTATATCAGCTCCTGCAAGTGCACAGTCTGTAATATGTATTGGATTTCTTACACTTGCACAGATAATCTCTGTCTGTATATCATAGTTAGAAAATATACCAACTATATCTTCAATAAGCTGTATGCCTGGCTGTGATATATCATCAAGTCTTCCAAGGAATGGAGATACATATGCAGCGCCTGCCCTGGCTGCTAAAAGAGCCTGGTTAGCTGAGAATATAAGTGTTACATTACACTTAATGCCCTCAGATGAAAGTACCTTTACCGCCTTAAGGCCTTCAACTGTCATTGGGATCTTTACTACCATGTTAGGATGAATAGCTGCTATTTCACGTCCCTCTTTAATCATGCCTTCTGCATCTACTGTTGTTGCCTTTACTTCTCCACTGATAGGACCATCAACTATACTTGTAATCTCTTTTATTACTTCATTAAAATCTCTGCCTTCCTTTGCTATTAATGAAGGGTTAGTTGTAACCCCACATATAACTCCCATATCATTAGCTTTTCTGATATCATCTACATTAGCTGTGTCAATAAAAAACTTCATAGTGTAATCTCCTCTTATTCATAATCTGCTTTGATAATCTTATAAATACACATAAAAGATAATCTCATAAATCCACATAAAAGCACCTGTATTATGCATATCTGTATGATTAAGCCATGTTATATACAGCTACATCTCATCAAATACCGGCTTTAATGCTGGATATATCTTTTTAAATGTATTATAACGTGAATTGTATCTGTCTGCAATCGCTTTTTGTGGTTCTATTGTTTTACATATCTTAACTATATTATCTGCTGCTTCTTTTACGCTTCCATATTCGCCAGCTGCAACCATAGCAAGCATAGCTGCTCCCATAGACGGACCTTCCTCTGATTTTAAAAGGTCAACCTTTATACCAAGTACATTAGCCATAATACGGCACCATAGCTCACTTTTGGCACCACCACCGCACATTCTGGTTTCTGTTATATTAATACCAAGCCCCTTAGCTACCTCAAAGGAATCCCTTATTGCAAATGCTACTCCCTCAAGTACCGCCTGTGTCATATCTGTTCTTGTACTATCCATTGTCATTCCTGTAAATGTAGCTCTTGCAAGTGGATTGTTATGAGGTGAGCGTTCTCCCATCAGATATGGCAGGAAATAAACATGATTGTTTCCTAACATATCATCTGTTATACATTCCTGTGCTGATTTATAATCCTTATCTTTAAGAATCGTATCCATCCACCAGCCATTGCATGATGCCGCACTTAACATACAGCCCATAAGATGATAGTATCCATCCGCATGATCAAACGAATGCAGAGCATTGTTATTATCAACACCAAACTCTTTGTTAGAGATGAATATTGTTCCACTTGTTCCAAGCGAAATGTTGCACATACCATCTCCTACTGTTCCAGTTCCTACAGCTGCTGCTGCATTATCTCCTGCACCTGCGGCTACTATCACCTTGTCTGTCAATCCAAGTGTATCAGCTGCTTCTTTAGTAAGGCAGCCGACCTTTTCATAGCTTTCATAAAGCTTAGGCAGCTGTTTTCTGGTTATGCCGCATATTCTGATCATTTCATCAGACCAGTCACGTTTCTTTACATCAAGCAGTAACATACCAGATGCATCAGAAACATCCGTACAATGAACCCCTGTAAATCTATACGCTATATAATCTTTTGGAAGCATTATTTTAGCTATTTTTTTAAAATTCTGTGGCTCATTTTCCTCAACCCACAGAAGCTTTGGCGCTGTAAAGCCTGCAAATGCAATATTAGCTGTATATTCTGTAAGCTTATATTTTCCGATAACATTATTAAGATAATCACATTCTTTAGTTGTTCTTCCATCATTCCATAAAATAGCCGGTCTTATAACATTATCGTCTTCATCTAATATAACAAGCCCATGCATCTGTCCACCAAAGCTTATTCCTGCAATATCGTCTTTGTTATATCCTGCAACAAGCTCTCTTATGCCTTCACATGTTTTATCATACCAGTCATACGGATTCTGTTCTGACCAGCCTGGCTTAGGGAAATCTATCGGATAACTCTTAGAAACTGTGTTAACTATGTTACCCGAAGCCTCCATAAGTATAATCTTTACTGATGATGTTCCTAAATCCACTCCTATATAATACATAAATGACCTCCTTGTTTTGCAAAGCAAAATGCGACTGCCCCTGCATGAGCAGAGGTATTTGCCGCTGTTTCCATAAAATAAGCATTTGGAACTTAATGACACTCATATTATCTCATATTATCTTATCTAATAAAAAAGCGGAATGGACTAATATTATGATCACCAGATAAGCAATATGCTGCTGTAATCTCTTATGTCCATCCCGCTGGTTAACTGGCTAAAGCTTAACTTTATTCTTTAGCTTAGCTTTAGTAAGTAAATATATTAAACCTGACGTCCAAAGCTATGCAAATGGATTCTCAGACTTGTAAAGTACACCTGCTGGCTGGTTATAAGCAATATCTTCAACACCGATATATTTAAATACATCAAATAATGCTTTTCCAAAATGTCCAAATGCAACTGCACCATGATGAGGATAATTCTTCTCTATAAGTACATGTCTGTAGAATCTTCCCATCTCATTAATTGCAAATATTCCGATTGAACCGAATGAACGTGTTCTTACAGGAAGAACCTCACCCTGTGCTATATATGCTCTTAACTGGCTGTCAGAAGTACTTTGTAATCTGAAGAATGTGATATCTCCTGGGACAATATCTCCCTCAAGAGTTCCATTAGTAACCTCTTCTGGAAGTGAACGTGCCATGATCATCTGATTCTTCATCTCACAGAACGCAAGTTTGCCTGAAGCTGTGTTACCACAATGGAAGCCCATAAATGTATCTTTGATTGTGTAGTTAAACTTACCCTTGATATCTTCGTTATAAATATCTGAAGGTACCGTATTGTTAATATCAAGAAGTGTAACGGTATCGTTACTTACAACAGTTCCGATGAACTCACTAAGTGCTCCATATATATCAACCTCACATGATACAGGAATACCCATAGCTGTAAGTCTTGAATTAACATAGCAAGGTACGAAACCAAACTGTGTCTGGAATGCCGGCCAGCATTTTCCTGCTATGGCAACATACTTTCTTGAGCCCTTATGTGCCTCTATCCAGTCAAGGAGTGTAAGTTCATACTGTGCAAGCTTAGAAAGAATCTCTGGCTTCTTGTTACCAGCTCCAAGCTCATCCTCCATACTCTTTACTACTGAAGGAATTCTTTCATCACCAGCATGCTTGTTATAGCTTTCAAAAAGGTCAAGCTCTGAGTTTTCTTCAATCTCAACTCCAAGATTGTATAACTGGTTAATAGGTGCATTACATGCAAGGAAGTTGTTAGGTCTTGGACCAAAGCTTATTATCTTAAGGTTATTAAGTGCATATACAGCTCTTGCAACTGGAAGGAACTCATGAATCATATCTGCACATTCATCCGCTGTTCCTACAGGATAGTCAGGAATATAAGCCTTAACACCTCTTAGCTTAAGATTATAGCTTGCATTAAGCATACCACAGTAAGCATCTCCTCTGTTGCCTACAAGTCCGCCATTGGCTGATGTTTCCTCTGCTGCTGCAACAAACATCTTAGGGCCATCAAAATACTTTGCAAGCATAGTTTCTGATATTTCAGGACCAAAGTTGCCAAGATATACACAAAGTGCATTACAGCCTGCTTTTCTTATATCTTCAAGTGCCTGCTGCATATGTATCTCACTTTCTACTATGCATACTGGACATTCATAGATATCTGCTGCATCATACTTGTTTTTATATGCTTCTACAAGTGCCTTTCTTCTGTTAACTGATAAACTTTCAGGGAAACAATCCCTGCTTACTGCTACAATACCAATCTTAATCTCTGGTTTGTTATTCATTGTAAAATCCTCCATTCTGTTAAACCTGAATATGGAAAATGCATATCTGTTATCGCATTTTCCATATCCGGTTATAGTAACCCTGTACTTTTAATAAATACATTGCAAAAAGTTACTTATATAATATTATTTTTCTTTGTATTTTGCAATATGTACAATGATTTTTATTTAACATTTTTTAAACCAGCCCCATACATACCAGTTATATATTTTATCTGTTTTCTGGTGTATGCCATTTCCATTCCTGAACCTCAGGAAGATCCATGCCATACTCACTTATATACTGCTTATGTGCAACAAGTGTGTCTCTCATCTTCTGCAGAATGTATGAGCCCTTGTTTCCAAGCTGAGGAAGTGCATTAATAACTGCCTCAACAAGATGATATCTGTCAATCTCATTCTGTACTCTCATATCGAATGGAGTTGTGATTGTACCTTCTTCCTGATATCCGAATACATGAAGATTTCTGTTATGTCTGTAATATGTAAGCTCATGTATAAGTGTTGGATAGCCATGGAATGCAAATATAATTGGCTTATCCTTTGTAAACAATGCATCATAATCTGTATCTGAAAGACCATGTGGATGCTGTGTATTAGACTGAAGCTTGAACAGGTCAACTACGTTGATAAATCTGATCTTTAGCTCTGGCATGTTGTCTCTTAATATAGTTACAGCTGCAAGTGCCTCAAGTGTAGGTGTTTCACCACAACCTGCTATTACAACATCTGGTTCTTCACCCTGGTCATTACTTGCCCATTCCCAGATACCTACGCCCTGTGTACAATGCTTAACAGCCTGTTCCATAGTAAGCCACTGTGGTCTTGGATGCTTAGATGTCACAAGAACATTTACATAATCACGGCTTCTTATACAGTGATCAAAGCATGAAAGCAGGCAGTTAGTATCTGGTGGAAGATACATTCTTACAACATCTGCCTTCTTATTTGCAATATGGTCAAGGAAGCCTGGATCCTGATGTGTGAATCCATTATGATCCTGCTGCCATACATTTGATGAAAGAATAAGGTTAAGTGATGCTATAGACTGTCTCCATGGAAGCTGTGAACATACCTTTAACCACTTTGCATGCTGAGCAGCCATAGAATCAACTATTCTTATAAATGCTTCATAGCTTGCAAAGAAACCATGACGGCCTGTAAGAAGATACCCCTCTAACCATCCCTCACACATATGCTCTGAAAGCATTGAATCCATTACACGTCCATCTTTAGCAAGGAATTCATCATTATCCTTAAGTGCATTGTTCCAGTCTCTGTTTGTTTCTTCAAACACCTTTCCTAATCTGTTAGACATAGTTTCATCTGGTCCAAAGATTCGGAAATTCTTTGTTTCTTCATTTAGCTTAAAGATATCTCTTATAAAGCCTCCAAGCTCAATCATATCCTGACCTTCCTTAGCTCCTGGGAATGGAACATCAACACCATAATCCCTGAAATCAGGAAGTCTTAAGTCTCTTAAAAGCTTTCCACCATTGGCATGTGGATTAGCACTTATTCTATGATCACCTTCTGGTGCAAGTGCTTTTAATTCAGGGATGAGTCTGCCATTTTCATCGAACAGTTCTTCTGGCTTATAGCTCTCTAACCATTCATTAAGCTGCTGTAAATGTTCTGGCTTATCCATCATTATTGGTACCTGATGTGCTCTGAAGGTTCCTTCTATTTCTTTGCCATCAACAACCTTAGGACCTGTCCAGCCCTTAGGAGTCCTAAGAACGATCATAGGCCAGAATGGACGTTCAGTTTTTCCTTCTTGTCTTGCCTGTCTTTGTATTTCCTTTATCTCTTCAATAACAGTATCAACAGTCTCTGCCATCTTTTTATGCATAGTCATAGGATCATCACCCTCAACAAAGTATGGCTTCCAGCCACAGCCATGGAAGAAGCTCTCTATCTCGTCATGAGATATACGTGAGAATACTGTAGGGTTACTGATCTTATATCCATTAAGATGTAATATAGGAAGTACTGCACCATCCGTAACAGGATTAAGAAACTTATTAGAGTGCCATGCAGTTGCTAATGGACCTGTTTCAGCTTCTCCATCACCTACAATACATGTAGTGATAAGATCCGGATTATCGAATACTGAACCAAATGCGTGTGCTATTGAATATCCAAGCTCACCACCCTCATTGATAGAACCAGGTGTTTCAGGGGCAACGTGGCTTGAGATTCCTCCTGGAAATGAAAACTGCTTGCAAAGCTTCTTAAGACCAGCCATATCCTGACTTACATTAGGATATACTTCGCTGTATGTTCCCTCAAGATAAGAGTTAGCTACAAAGAAGTTACCACCATGTCCAGGACCAGATATAAGAACCATATCAAGATCATATTTCTTAATAGCCCTGTTCATATGGCAATATACGAAATTCTGTCCAGGAACTGTTCCCCAGTGTCCTACTATCTTTTTCTTAATATGCTCTGCCTTTAAAGGCTCTCTTAAAAGAGGGTTATCCAAAAGATACAACTGGGCTGCTGATAAATAGTTAGCTGCACGCCAATATGCATTCATCTTCTCAAGATATTCTTCTGTTATCGGCATCTTTTCAACACACATTTCATTATTCATCTTAATTCTGTACCTCCATTCTGCACATTATTGTACATACTGTTACTTTTTTATTCTTTATATCATTTTGAAATCGCTTTTATAAATGTACTTTATAAAAGCAGTTTTATATTAGCACATTATGTTCAAATGTCAATACATAAAAAAATAAAATACAAACAAAACACAATTATATTTACTATATGTTTTTAAATAAAAGAAAAAATTTAAAAATATTACTTTACAAATACAAAATATAGTGTTATAGTAACAACATGAAAAGCGCTTATCATTATATCTAAGAGAATTCATATTAAGTTTTATGCTTATACACATAATAGTTCGATATGTATCAACTCAATATGTATTATCATTACCTGTCAGGTATTTTGTTTCCCATTAACTTTATTTTTTTATAAGATTATTTTTTGTTTTATCATTTTATTTATTTTATATATCAAAAGGAGGTATTTTATATGCATGATATCATAGAACATTACGGAAAGGTCATAATAGCCCTTGCAGGAGTACTTGCAGCACTTCTTCTAACAGCTGCTGTCGTTACAACTATTTCAAACAAAACCAAAACAGCTGTCAGTGGAATCGAATATGAAACACAGATCCGCAATGCTTTTAACACGCCATAATATAATGCAGCTATTAACCTGTTGTGATGTGATTTTGCTGCATTTTTAACAGATGTGCAGAACATTGTAGTAAAGATGAGGAGAATATGAACAGCTTAGACTTAAAAGAATTAATAGAAAAAAACAAAGACGAATTATTCAGCGAAATATCAGACGAAATAGATAACGAAAAAATAACTGATATTGAATGGGATGGCTATAATCTATGGATAACAGAGCTTGGCATCGGGAGCTACATATCAGGCAAGGAACTAAGCGACAAGTATGTTGAAAATATATCCATAAAGCTTGCTAACATTATGGGCGTACAGTTCAACCGCAGCCGCCCCATACTTGAAGCTAACACAGAGAACTTAAGAATATCTATATGGCATGAATCCAGATGTCAGAAAAAAAGTATGTCCATCAGAAAAATACCTGAATATCTAAGATTCGACCATATGACACTTATCGAATCCAGATACGCTCCTGAAAGCATAATAAATCTTCTTGAAAACAGTGTATCTGCACATCTTAGTATTGTTGTCGGAGGCCAGCCTCATGCTGGTAAAACCGAACTTGTCAAATATCTCACAACCAAAATCCCACACAACGAAAAAGCCGGTGTATATGAAGACAATCAGGAAATCCACTATAGAAAAATCAATCCTAACAAAAAATGTGTTGAGTTTTTCGTGGATGATAAGATTACTTACCCTGATATTATAAAAGCCGGGCTAAGACATAACATTGACTGGATCCTGCTATCGGAATCCCGCGGTCCTGAGGTTGCACATCTTCTAAACAGTTTATCAACCGGCTCATATTGTATGACGACTATGCATCTTGATGATGTACGAGATACACCGGACCGTATGTATAACATGCTTGGAAGCAGCAACATAAACGAAAGATTCATAAACAGCATATATAAATACATCGATCTAGTCATTCTTATCGAATGTGATAAACATGAAAAAAGACGTATAAAACAGGTAGGCTTTTTATCACGTGAAAACGGAAACAACCAATGTACAATAATATATGAGGATGGCTCTTTCACAGATGAAAAAATACCGGAAACTATTATAAACAAATTCAGTAAAAAGGGGATTATGAATATATATGAAAAAGTTAATTAAATACTTTTCCTTAACTTCTATATCAGGTGATATATCTGAATATGGATATAGCTTTTCACTACGTAAATACATCATCTCAATAATAGGTGTAACTGGCTGTATTACATTGGTTGGTCTTATTTTCAAGCTGAAACTTAAATATATACTATGCATAATACTATGCAGTCTTCTTATCCTTCCTCTTCTTATAAGAAAAAAGTACCACAATAATCATAGAATGAAAGAATTCTCAGATGTTGATATTTATCTTCATCAGATGGTTTATTCTTTTATACGAACTCCCAAAATACACACTGCACTATCAGATACTTATGCTATTGCTGATGGTCATTTAAAAGCACTGCTTAAAGAAGCACTTGACGAACTTGAATATGGTATGGGAGATAATGTATATTATGAAGCTCTTGAAATAATCGAAAAAAACTATAACTGCAGCCGTGTACGTACACTGCACCATTTCCTGATAAATATTGAAACTAAAGGTGGCAGATATAAAAACGCCCTGCAGGTGCTTCTTAAAGACTTTGACAGATGGGTGAAAAATATATATCAATACGAATATGAATTAAAAATAATCAAACGTGATACAACTGCCGGCATATTTATAAGCATCGGACTTTCATTAATAACCATGCTTATGTGCAGCATTCTTAACAAGTATAATACAGGCTCCGTCAGTATAACCAGCAACTACATCTTCCAGCTTAGCTCTACTGTCTTTTTACTGCTCTGCATCTTCTTCTACGCATATACACAGACCAATTATGGCAGCAGCCTGATAAACGACTCCGACAAGGAAGATCAATCTGTCCGTAACTATAAGCTTGCTTATAAGACTAGTATTTCATCTGTTATTCTGCACGTATTACCGCTGATTATCATACTTATAGCTATTCTTATATTTATGATAATAAAGAAAAAATATCTGATAACAGCTTATATTTCACTCGCTGTTTTAACCATTCTCTCATACCCTTTTATAAACAAAAGAAGAGCTAAAAAACAGGTTATAAACAATCTCAGGAGCTGCTTTTCTGACTGGTTAAGAAATGTAGCCATTAACCTTGAAAACAAACCACTTATTGCTTCAATCGAGGATACCTATGATGATTGTCCTTATCTTATCAGGCTGTCACTTGATAATTTCATACGCGATATAGAAGCTGATCCATCAGACATAAAACCATACTATGAATTTCTTTCCGAATACAAACAGACCGATATAATGGCAACAATAAGAACTCTTTACTCTGTATCTGAGCTTGATGAAAAAGGTATTGATGAAACAATAAGCACTCTTATACAGCGCAATAACGATCTAATCAACAAACAGACTGAGCTTAGCTATAAAGACAAAGAAAGCATATTAAAATTCATGGAATACATACCTGTATTTTTTATGGCTATGAAAATGTCTGTAGACATGATGTTAATCATAACCCTATATCTTTAATCACACAAAAATCATTTAAAGGAGTACTTATGGATATTATTATTGAAAAGCTTGGCGAAATTAGTGTCGCTATCATATTTATGCTGCCTGCCATAGGCACATTTTCAGAATTATTATATAAAACTATGACTTAAAGGAGGCTGCTGTTTTATGGAATTTATTATAAAAGAATATGGCGGAATCATAATACTGCTTATCTGTTTTAGTATAGCTATTGGCTTTATATCAGCTTTCCTTACAAAATGTGAATCGATTGAAAACACACTGCTTAATGTTTTGTTTTATCACTGACATCATAATATTCAGGGCAAAGCTTATCTGATTTTCATGGTCCTGAATAATAATACATCTAAGAAAGGATTATCCAGTTTAATATGAAATCAATTATTGAAAGCTCTGTCTATCTTGTCATAATGGCTCTTATCTGCATAATCTCACTTGACTTTATATTTATCAATAAAAGTATATGCAAGGGTCAGGAATTACAGCAATATATAAAAGATACAATAACTATACACGCCAACAGCTCTCCCTCCCACGATATCGACAACCTGACTTACCATAAGATAAACAATCTCGCTATGCAGTATAACAGCTCTATAGACTTAGAATATTTTGATACAGTTAATAATTACGACTACTATAATGTTACTATTATGTATCCTGTTAAATCCGGCATATTTAATATAGAAAAAATGTGCTCCTTTAGTTCAATAGTATCAGTTATTAAAGAAACGGGGTGAACTTATGCGCATTGCAATCAGCAGCAGCTGCTTAACCATTATAATATTACTCGTAATTATGATTCACTGTTCAATCATCAATAAAAACTATCGTGACATGGAAATAAACCAGAATATCAATGATGCCTTTGATTATGCCGTAAAAAAGACAACGTCGTCTTATAATTCTGGTTTATCTGGTTTTACATCTACTGTAAATAATAGCGAATCTATGCTGCATGATATGATGCTTATATTTAACGAAGCCTTTAAAAAAAGCATCAATTCTGATGGAACTTTTACTATTTCTGTTTTATATGCTGACACAGATAATATGCTTATAGACATACTTATTACAGAAGAATACAGCTATGGATTTATGAATCAGAAGGGAAAAACAAGCTGTGAACGTACTATAAGATTTAAAAATTGACATAACCAATGTTTTTATCTATAATTTTTACATATTTTTAACATTCAATGAATAATAGAAAGGATTACTTATATGGAAATTCAGATATTACACTGGTTTGAATCTCTTCATAACCCGATAACAGACCCTATAATGTACTTTATAACAACTCTTGGTAATGGAGGGATATTTTGGATAATATTAGCTGCTGCTATGCTTATTATATTGCCAAAACGATATAAAAAGGTTGGTCTGTCAATGGCAATAGCCCTTATTCTTTCACTCATCTTCTGCAATGGTATTATGAAGCATATGTGGGCAAGGCCTCGTGCGTTCTGGGTTGAAGGCCAGAATTTTGTAATCAGTAACAATTTTGAAAATCTTTATGGAATATTTCAGACAATACATGATTATTCATTTCCTTCTGGTCACTCCTCTGCATCATTTGCAGCTGCAACAGCTATATTCATGTGGCAGAAAAAAGAAGGAACTGCAGCACTTGTTCTTGCTGCATTAATAGCTGTATCAAGACTCTATTTAACTGTACACTATCCTACAGATGTATTAGCAGGAACTATAACAGGCATTATATATGGCATAGCTGCTTACTATATCACAAAACTTCTTATGAAAAAAATACCAGCTATGAATAAGATATTTAATATATAGAATTATATTTTAATGAAGCCGGGGGCAAAAACCCCCGGCTTGCTTTTATACACACGGATTGTTCTTATGTTACGCACTCCCACAATCCCGGTATCATTTTAATTCTTTGTAAGCTCTGTTTCGCCAGAAGCTTTTCTTGTATCTTCAAGCTCTTCTTTCATTAATTTAAGAGCAGCGT
>ERZ773168.470-NODE-470-length-39837-cov-26.009150_pt1 | contig 39837 bp, 37 predicted proteins | sample MGYA00511261_ERZ773168 | MGnify/ENA primary metagenome ERZ773168 (study PRJEB29015, sample SAMEA2737855) | human gut metagenome | biome: human gut; feature: human-associated habitat; material: faeces | place: China | collected 2012 ... | reverse complement strand
TGGGCGTTGCCCACACCCACAACCTTTGAAAAGGTTGACCAAACTTTTATATTCGTGACAGAAACATTGCTCTTTTCTGCCTCTGTTACCCGACCGAAAATAAGTTAATCCACACCCCTACATTCAAACAACTTCTCAAAATTTCCACAAAAAAACCGCCTGCAAAGCAGACGGTTAAACGCAATTACAGATTAGTACCGATTCTTCTGAATCTTTCATAGCGAGCATTTGTAAGCTCTTCATCGGTAAGTGCAAGATTTTTCTCAAAAGTTCTCTCAATCAACAGCTTTAAACTCTCAAACATAGCTACGTCCTCGGCTCTCGGCTCTCTGATGATACGCTCAATTACATGCAAATCAAAAAGGTCCTGAGCTGTAAGTCTGAGTGCCTCGGCAGCCTGCGGAGCTTTTGTACTGTCTTTCCAAAGGATAGACGCACAACCCTCCGGAGAAATTGCGGAATAAACGGAATTTTCCATCATCCACACTTCATCGGCAACAGCAAGTGCAAGCGCACCGCCGCTGCCGCCCTCACCTACAACAATTGTAAGTACAGGTGTTTTTAGAGTCATCATTTCCATAAGGTTCTCGGCAATAGCCTGTCCTTGTCCTCTTTCCTCTGCGCCGATTCCCGGATATGCACCGCTGGTATCTACAAAGCACAAAACAGGACGGTGGAACTTTTCAGCCTGTTTCATAAGTCTGAGAGCCTTTCTGTAACCCTCAGGGTGAGCCTGACCGAAGTTGCGCTCCATACGCTCCTTTGTGTTTCTTCCCTTTTCAATTCCGATTACAGTTACAGGCATATCATGGAGCATAGCAAGTCCTGCCACAACAGCCTTGTCGTCGGAATATCTTCTGTCGCCATGCAGTTCAAAAAAGCTGTCGCCGAACATATGATTTATGTAATCAACAGTTGTGAGCTTGTTGGCATCTCGTGCCGCCATAACCTTTTCATATGCTGTCATTATTCCGACACCTCCCCGTATCCGTGCATTTTAAGCAATTTTACAAGTGTAGACTTCAGCTTATTTCTGCTTACAACAGCATCAACAAAGCCTTTCTGCATTACAAATTCAGAGGTCTGGAAATCCTTAGGCAATTTTTGGCGGAGCGTCTGCTCAATTACTCTCGGACCTGCAAAAGCTACAAGTGTGTCCGGCTCGGCAAGGATAATGTCGCCCTCCATTGCAAAAGACGCAGTTACGCCGCCGGTGGTAGGGTCTGTAAGAACAGTTATGTATAAAAGACCGTTATCGCTGTGGCGCTTAACCGCACCCGAAGTTTTAGCCATTTGCATAAGCGATAGGATACCCTCCTGCATACGAGCGCCGCCCGACACAGTGCAAACTATAACCGGAAGTGCGTGTTCGGTAGCATATTCAAAAGCACGAGTAACTTTTTCACCTGTTACTGTACCCATACTGCCCATCATAAAATCAGAGTCCATTGCACAAAGCACTGCTTCAATTCCGCCGATCTTACATTCGCCACACATTACGGATTCCTTTGAGCCTGTGGCTCTTGCTTTCTCAAGCTTTTGGTCATAGCCGGGAAAATCGAGAATATTTTTGCTTTCCATATCAGCGTCATGCTCGCAAAAGCTGCCGTCATCCGCAAGGAGTGTAATTCTCTGCTTAGCGTTCATTCTAAAGTGATGACCGCACTTTGTGCAGACACGGAAATTCTCTTCCATATCTGTTGTGAGCAGCATAGTGCCGCACTTAGGGCATTTTGTCCACATCTCCTCAGGAACAAACGGCACATTGGTCTGCTCCTCAGGCTGATTTTCAAGCTCATTTTTCGGTTTTACAAAAGCAAATAAATCCATAGCCTATTACTTCTTTCCGTCCTTATGCTTTTTTTCAAAGTCAAGCATAAAGTCAGTAGTATATTCTCCGCTGACAAACTGCTCATCCGATAAAATCTCGGCAAGCAAGTCACGGTTGATGTCAATTCCGTCAATGGTAAGCTCAGAAAGAGCCATTTTCATCTTTCTTATAGCAAGTTCTCGGCTTCGTGCCTGAACAATCAGCTTGCCGATCATCGAATCATAGTAAGGCGGAATAAAATAATCCTGAAATATAGCTGTATCAAAGCGCACAAACGAACCGCCCGGAATATGAAGTCGCTTTATTCTGCCACAGCTCGGTCTGAAACCATGCTCAGGATCTTCGGCATTTATACGGCACTCAATAACATTTCCATGTGTAAAAATGCTGTCCTGTGTTCTTGTCAGCTTTCCGCCTGCCGCAATTCTTATCTGCCACTGAACAATGTCAAGACCCGTTACCATTTCTGTAACGCCATGCTCAACCTGAAGACGAGTATTCATCTCCATAAAGTAGAAGTTATTGTCCATATCGAGCAAAAACTCCACCGTACCTGCATTGACATAATTTACAGCCTTTGCCGCCTTTACAGCCGCTTTCATCATTTCCTTACGGGTTCTGTCATCAAGTGCAGGACTTGGGCTTTCCTCAATCATCTTCTGATTTTTACGCTGAACAGAACATTCTCTTTCACCAAGGCAAATAACATTGCCGTATTTATCGCTTAAAAGCTGCATTTCAATGTGCTTTACCGGGTGAATAAATTTTTCCATATAGCAAGCGCCGTCACCAAAGGCAGACTGAGCCTCTGAGGACGCAGCCGCAAAAGCCTCGTCAAACTGCTCTATGCAGTCAACTCTGCGGATACCTTTTCCGCCGCCGCCCGAACGAGCCTTAATAAGCAGAGGAAATCCGATTTTTTCTGCCTCTTCTCTGGCTTTTACGGGGTCTTCTATAATATCGCAGCCGGGTGTTACGGGAACACCTGCGGCACGCATAGTTTTTCTTGCGTTGTCCTTATCACCGAGTAATTTAATCATATCCGATGTAGGGCCAATGAAGTTTATGTTGCACTGCTCACAAAGAGATACAAACTTTGCATTCTCCGAGAGCAAGCCATAGCCGGGGTGAATGGCTTGTGCGCCGCTTTCTATGGCAACGGTAAGTATAGCCGGCATATTAAGATAGCTGTCGGCAACTCTGCTGCCGCCAACGCAATAGCTTTCGTCTGCAAGCTGAACATGCATTGCGTTTTTATCAGCCTCAGAATAGATTGCAACCGTACTGATACCCATTTCTCGACAAGCACGAATAATTCTTACTGCAATTTCTCCTCGGTTGGCTATAAGTATTTTTGAAAACATTTTATCACTTCCAAAAGAAAATTTGCAGTAAATTACTTATTGTTCGGAACAAGTGCAAAAGAAAGCTCGGCACTTACGCAAAGTTTGCCGTCAACATAGCCTTTTGCATCTATAAAGTAGAACGCACCTCTGCTCTTTGTAAGAGTACATACGCTCTCAAGAGTGTCGCCGGGCTTAACCTGATTTTTAAACTTTACATTGTTCATCTTTGTAAAGAACGGTGTGCAGTCCTTAACCTTATCTGCGAGCAGACAGCAGGCAGACTGTCCCATCATTTCGCAGAGGATAACACCCGGAACAACAGGATTGCCCGGAAAATGTCCCTGTAAAAAGAACTCGTCGCCCTTAATTGTATATTTACCCTTCGAGGTTACATCGTCAATCTTCTCTGCCTCTTCAACAAGCAGCATATTGTCACGATGCGGTAATATCTTTTTGATTTCTTCCTGATTCATTGTAACTCCTTATTTAACTCTGAACAGAGGCTGACCGTACTCAACAAGGTCGCCGTCCTTTACAAGAACCTCAGTAACCTCACCGTCAAGCTCTGACTGGATTTCGTTCATACACTTCATAGCCTCAACTATGCAGATTGTGTCGCCCTTTGCAATTTTCTGACCGACAGAAACATAAGGATTGCTGTCAGGTGACGGAGCAGCGTAAAATACACCTACGATAGGTGAATTAATTGTTTTGCCCTCAGCAGCAGGAGCAGGCTGAGCGGCAGATGCAGCCTGAACAGTTTCCTGAACAGGTGCGGCAGCAGGAGCATTTGCCTGCATTACAACAGCAGGAGCAGCGCAAGCAGCCTTTTCAAGACGGATAGCAGAGCCGTCGCCGTTTTTTATTTCAAGCACAGAAAGTGATGAGCCTTCAAGCATTTCAATAAATTCTTTAACATCGTTTTTAGAATACATAAGTACAGCCCTTCCGAATTAGATTTTCTTAAATACTACGCAAGCGTCATGACCGCCAAAGCCAAGGTTTGTAGATGCCGCAACTGTTACATCACGCTTTACTGCCTTGTTTGGTGTGTAGTTAAGGTCAAGCTCTTCGTCCTGCTCATTTAAGTGAATTGTTGGCGGAATCATACCGTCACGGAGAGTAAGAACAGAAACAATAGCTTCGATTGCGCCTGTTGCACCGAGCATATGACCTGTCATTGACTTTGTTGAGCTGATATTTGCATCGTAAGCCTTTTCACCGAGAGCTGACTTGAACGCCATTGTTTCGGTAAGATCGTTTAAGTGGGTTGAAGTACCGTGAGCATTGATATAAAGCTGATCGTCATCGGTTGTGTTAGCCTCTGCCATAGCAATTTTGATTGCTCTTGCAAGTCCTGCACCCTCAGGGTCTGGAGCTGTAACATGGTGAGCGTCACAAGTATTGCCGTAACCTGCAAATTCAGCATAAATCTTAGCGCCTCTTGCCTTTGCGTGCTCGTATTCCTCAAGAATGAGCATACCTGCGCCCTCGCCCATAACAAAACCGTCACGGTTTTTATCAAACGGGCGTGATGCTGTTTCGGGATCTTCGTTTGTGGAAAGAGCCTTCATATTCTGGAAACCTGCGATTGTAAGAGGAGCGATAACCGACTCTGTACCGCCTGCAATGATTGCGTCTGCATAACCGTCCTTAATTGCGTGGAAAGCCTCGCCGATTGAGTGTGTACCTGTTGCACAAGCGCTCATAACCGAAAGTGAAACGCCCTTTGCATTAAAGCGGATAGCAACATTACCGGTAGCAATGTTGCCGATCATCATTGGAATAAAGAAAGGAGATACCTTTCTCGGGCCGCCCTCGTTAAGAGCGGTTACATTATTTACAAATGAGTGAAGACCGCCGATACCTGTGCCGATGTATACGCCAAAGCGCTCCTCGTCAATGTTGCCGAGGATACCGCTGTCATCAACAGCCTGCTGAGCGGCTGCAATAGCGTACTGACAGTAAATATCGAGCTTTCTTAACTCTCTTTTTTCAATATATTTTTCCGGCTCAAAATTCTTTACAGTACCTGCAAGATGAACCTTGAGGTCGGAAGTGTCAAATGCTGTGATTTTTTCAACGCCGTTTACGCCTGCAAGCATATTTGCCCACATTGTATCTATATCGTTGCCTACCGGGGTGATTGCACCCATACCTGTTACTACTACTCTTCTCATAAAGCACCTCCGATTACATTGCAAGTCCGCCGTCAACCTTGATAACCTCGCCTGTTACATAGGCTGCGTCATCTGAGCAGAGGAAAGCAACTACATTTGCTACATCTTCAGGAGTACCGATACGCTTAGCAGGAATCTGAGCCTTCATAGCGTCCTTAACCTTGTCTGAAAGTGCGTTTGTCATATCTGTACCAATGTAACCCGGAGCAACGGCATTAACTGTAACACCTCTGCCGGCAAGTTCCTTGGCAACTGACTTTGTCATACCGATAATGCCTGCCTTAGATGCCGAATAGTTAGCCTGACCCGCATTACCCATAATACCTACAACAGAAGATGTGCTTACAATTCTGCCGTAACGCTTTTTCATAAAGTGCTTGTAGGTATGCTTAATCATATTGAATGTACCCTTGAGGTTTACGCCGATTACTGCGTCAAAATCCTTTTCGTCCATATTAAGAACGAGCTTGTCACGAGTAATGCCTGCGTTGTTTACAAGAATGTCGATTCCGCCAAAGTCCTCGATTACCTTGTCAACAACCTCTTTAGATGCGTTGAAATCGGAAACATCGCAAAAATACTGCTCAACCTTTGTGTTGTACTCTGCAAGAGCCTCCTTTGCGGCAATGCCCTCGCTCTCATCGCCAACATAAAGAATAGCAATGTTTGCGCCCTGACTTGCGAGCTTTTTAGCAATAGCAAGACCGATACCTCTTGAACCGCCTGTGATTACGGCTGTTTTGTTTTCAAAATTCATAATATCCTCCAAATCAAAGGTCAAGTGCTTCAAAATCAGCAGGTGTTTCCACCTTGAAAGCCTTAACGCTGTCGTCAATTCTCTTAATAAGTCCTGTTAAAGTTTTGCCGACACCGATTTCGATAAATGTGTCAACACCGTCTTTAATCATATTTTCAACAATAGTCTGCCATCTTACGGGATTTTCTACCTGTGCTCTTACAAGCTCCTTGTAGTCGCCCTCGTACGGCTTTGCTGTATAGTCTGAATAAATTGTTATATTCGGCTGTGCAAACTCAACATCCTGCATATACTCTGCAAGTCCCTTTGCTGCGTCTGCCATAAACGGTGAGTGAAAAGCGCCGCTTACCGCAAGCAGCTTTGCTCTGCCACCGGCAGCCTTTACAGCCTCGCAGAAAGCCTCTGCGTTTTCGCTTGTGGTAGCAACTACCGTTTGAGCAGGTGAGTTGTAGTTTACAGGATATGTCTTGTCAAAACCTTTGCAAACTTCTTCTACCTTTTCGGGAGTAATCTTCATTACAGCAGCCATTGCACCCGGATTTTCGGTTGCTGCCTTATCCATAAGCTCGCCTCTCTTGCAAACGAGTTTGAAAGCCTCTTCATCTGAAAGAATACCAGAAAAAGCAAGCGCTGCAATTTCACCGAGAGAAAAGCCTGCAACGCAGTCAGCCTTGATACCCTTTTCTTCAAGGAATCTTGCCGCTGCAAGGTCAGCTGTAAATACGCAAGGCTGTGTGTTTACAGTTTTGCAAAGCTCCTCTGTTGTGCCATCAAAGCACTGTGCCGAAGTACCCTTGCGGATACTGTCTGCCATATCATAAACGCTCTTTGCGGCAGGAGAATTATTGTAAAGCTCCTTGCCCATTCCGCTGTACTGTGCGCCCTGACCTGAAAAAACAAATGCTATTTTACCCATTTTGTAGCTCCATTCAATACTTCTTCAGCCTGAGCAAACATTTCTGTAATGATTTCTCTTGCAGGCTGTTCTTTCTTTACCATTGCAGCAACCTGACCTGCAAGAACTGTACCGTGCGATACATCGCCCTCTCTTGCAGCAAGTCTTAATTTGCCGATACCCATCTTTTCAAGCTCTTCATCGCTTACCTCAGATGAGTTGTACTCTGCCTTTGTATATTCACGAGTAAAGGAATTGCGGATAGCACGAACAGGGTGACCGAGTCTTTTGCCTGTTACTACTGTATCAATATCCTTTGCTTTAATGATTTTGTCCTTGTACTCCTGAGCGATTGTGCACTCTGTTGCAACCAAAAATCTTGTGCCTACCTGCACACCCACTGCGCCGAGCATAAATGCTGCCGCAATCTGTCTGCCGTCTGCAATACCGCCTGCCGCAATAACAGGAATTTTTACTGCGTCAACAACCTGAGGAACGAGTGCCATAGTTGTGAGGTCACCTACATGACCGCCTGATTCTCCGCCCTCGGCAATTACGGCAAACGCACCGTCTTTTTCCATTTTTCTTGCAAGTGCCACACTTGGAACAACAGGAATAACCTTAATGCCTGCCTCAAGCCATTTTTTCATATATTTGCCGGGGTTGCCTGCGCCTGTTGTAACTACCTTAATGCCCTCTTCAACAACAACATCGGAAACCTCTTCTGCAAATGGGCTCATAAGCATAATGTTTACGCCAAAAGGCTTATCTGTAAGCTCCTTGCACTTTCTGATTTCGGCACGAAGCTGCTCTCCGTTTGAGTTCATAGCGGCAATAAGACCGAGTCCGCCTGCGTTGGAAACACCTGCTGCAAGGGATGCGTCTGCTACCCAAGCCATGCCGCCCTGAAAAATAGGAAATTCAAGGCCGAGCGATTTATCAATAACGGTAGAAATCATATGTACATTCTCCTTCTTTGTATTTCTGCGTATGCTTTGTGTTTTTCGGCATAACGCAGAACAACATTTGTTCATAATTGCAGTTTTGCACTATTAATTAAATACTACCGCAAATTACATAAATTGTCAATAGACATAATTCAAAATAGTGTAGTTTACATCAACAATCACGAACAAAAATTTTTATTTTTATTGGCAATCCACATAGTTTATTAATAACTTTCAAAAAACTTCAGCTGCAATAGTCCTCTACTGCTCTCCTGAGTTCTTCCTTACCCCTTATTTCTACACCTTTTTCAAGGCGTGTTACATCGCTTTTCGGCAAACTGCCCGACAAAGTACCTGTTTTTAGGTAAATATTACCTGTTTCTTTATAATACACATTAAGATAGCCGTTTTCTATTTTCAGAATAAAAACATCTTCCTCTCGCTTGTCCTCAGTGTGGCTTAGCTCTGCGGTCTGAGCGGTATCCGTTTCCGCCGCAAACAAATCCCCGGTTACTGTGCACGCAATGAGTATTATGCCTGTAATACAAATAAGCTTTTTCACTTTCAAAACTCCCTGCTTTTTTGAAAATTTTGTGCTATAAAACGCCTTTGGTTATTTTCGGTTTCATACACTTTCTACTTTATATTTCCTCTTATTTGTATTATTATACATATATCACATTATATTATATAAAATTTTCCTTGTAAAAAGGCGTATTTTTTAAGAAAAATTTGGCTTTATATATTTATTTTTTTATTCTCTGGTGGTATAATAACTGTTGACTAGTATTTTTTATTTTGATATGAATTTTAAGAGATTAACTTTGTTTTTGTCAAAGAAGGAGAAATTATGCGTAACAAGCGTGAAACAGACATCAGTCAATACAAAGATATTCAACCCGAGATTAACACACCTGTGCATAAGGTTAGCCCTGCAAAGCGGTTTTTTAAGGCAATAGGAAAATTCCTTTTTACCGTTTTTTCCGTTTGCGTGGTGGCAGGTCTTATAGCCGTTATATCTCTCGGAATTTACATTGCAAGTCTTGCGTCCGAGCCTACGGGAATTGACCTGAGGGCAAAGTCGCTTAACCAGACGAGCTTTATTATGGTGCAGAATGCCGACGGCAAGTTTGAGCAATATCAAACTCTTTACAGCACAGAAAACAGAATTTGGGTTGACAACCAAAAGATTCCGCAGGCTATGAAAGACGCCGTTGTTGCCATTGAGGACAAGCGTTTCTTCGACCACCACGGAGTTGACTGGACAAGAACCCTCTCTGCCGTAGTAAGTCTTGCCTCGGGCACAGATTCTTACGGCGGTTCTACAATTACTCAACAGCTTATAAAGAATATAACAGACGACAACGAAGTTTCTCTCACAAGAAAAATGCGTGAAATCTGTAAGGCGCTCAAACTTGAAAACGAATATACAAAGGACGAAATTCTTGAGGCTTACCTCAATGTTGTAAACTTCGGCAACAACTGTCAGGGTGTTGAGTCGGCGGCTCAGCTTTACTTTGACAAGAGCATTGAGAACTGCTCTATCGCCGAGTGTGCGGCTATTGCAGGCATTACTCAGAACCCGTCAAAATGGAATCCTCTTACTTATCCCGAAAATAACAAAATCAGACGAGAAATCATCATAAACGAAATGTATGACCAGGGCAAAATCACCAAGGACGAATATGATGCCGCTATGAAAGAGTCTGCAAATATGACTTTTGTAGGCTATACAAGCGATCGTGACGATGAAGATGACAACGATGACGGTTATGTTCAGAACTGGTACATCGACGAGCTTTTCTATGACGCTCAGAAAGACCTTGCTCAGTACTACAACATCAGCGAGGACGCAGCATCTGATAAACTTTACACAGAGGGTCTTAAAATCTACTGCGCAATGGATGTAAGAGCGCAGGAAATGATAGAAAATGCCGCTCAGAACATTGACAAAAGCAGCGACCCCGAATTAGAGATAGCTATGACGCTTATGGGGTTTGACGGCAGAGTAATCGCTACCGTAGGCAGCTCAAACAAAAAGACAGGGGCTTTAAGCTGGGACAGAGCGACAGAGTCATCTCTCCAGCCGGGTTCTTCTATCAAGCCTGTTGTTGTTTATCCATACGCAATCGACAACAAAATGCTCTACTTCTCATCTCAGATTGAGGACGCACCGCTCGAAAAGTACGAAACTAACGAGTACGGCGAGCTTGTTTCAGGCCCTAAGAACTGGTACCCAGGCTACAAGGGCACAATGCTTTTGCCTGACGCTATCGAAATTTCTTCAAACGGTACAGCCGCACAGGCTATGAAAATGATTGGCGGTCCGAGTGTGGCTTACGAGCAGGTAGTAACAAAAATGGGATTTTCTCACCTTGACGAGCAGGACGCTTACAACTCGGGCGGACTTTCAATCGGTGGTCTTACAGGCGGTGTAACAGTTCGTGAAATGGCTGCTGCTTACAACTATATGGGCAACGGCGGTCTTTACTACAATCCTTACACCTACTACTACATTACAGACTCAGAGGACAACATTATTATTGATAACAGAAACGCTGTTCCAAAGCAGGCTTACTCACCAACAACAGCCGCTATTATGAACAGACTTCTCCACTACAATGTAACAAACTCAGTGAATACCGCCGCAGGCTCTGCAAGAATCAGCGGTTGGGATATTATCGGTAAAACAGGTACAACCGATGCCGATAAAGACTCATGGTTCTGCGGTATGTCACCATACGCTACACTTGCTATTTGGACAGGTTTTGACTACCCACACACAATTTCAAATACAAATGTTGCAACAAACACCTTTAACAAGGTTATGAGCTCATACCTAAGCGGTATGGAGCACAAGGACTTCAAATTCCCGTCCAACCTTATTGAGGCTCAGTACAGTCCGTATTCAGGTCTTATCGTATCAACCGAAAATGTTTCGGGCAAATATGTAGGTTATTACACCGAGGACAATATGCCTTCAAACGGCGGTTGGGACGGTTACTACGACTCAAGCGATCCGGATTATGACGATTACGATTACGATACTTCATCGGGCGGTTCAGACAGCTCATACAGCGGTGACGAAAGCCACTCAGGCGGCGGTGATACTTCATCTGCCGAAAGCCAAGGCGGCGATACCTCATCTGCCGAAAGCCAAGGCGGCGGCGATACCTCATCTGCCGAAAGCCAGGGCGGCGGCGAAGAGCCTAAGCCTGAAGAAAGCGGCGGAGATGCATCTGCTTCGGCAGCTTAAGTCAGTTTATCTTGAAGAACTGTCTGCTTACAGGCAGTTCTTCATTAAATACATAAGGAAGTTATAAATTCCAAACTGAAAGGAAAGGATTTAGAATATGATTTCAGTAGCAATAATGGGCCACGGCGTTGTAGGCTCAGGCGTAGCCGAAATTCTTACAACACACAAACAGAAACTTTTTGCAAGCATCGGAGAAGAAATTTATGTAAAGCACATTCTTGACTTGCGTGAATTTCCCGACAGTCCTTTAGCTGACAGATTCACAAAGGACTTTAACGACATCTTAAACGACAGAGAAGTAAGAGTTGTTGTTGAGGTTATGGGCGGTCTTAACCCGGCTTATGACTTTGTAAAAAAATGCCTTAAATCAGGCAAGAGCGTTGTAACCTCTAACAAAGAGTTGGTTGCCGCTCATGGTGCAGAGCTTTTACAGATTGCAAAAGACGAGAATGTAAACTTCTTATTTGAGGCATCAGTTGGCGGCGGTATTCCGATTATTCGTCCAATCAGCCAGTGCCTTGTAGCAAATATTGTTGATGAAATTGCAGGTATTTTAAACGGCACAACAAACTTTATCCTCACAAAGATGATTGAGGACGGTATGCAGTTTGACGCAGCCTTAAAGCTCGCTCAGGACCTCGGCTTTGCTGAGAGAAACCCTGCCGCTGACATTGAAGGTCATGACGCTTGCCGTAAAATCTGTATTCTTGCATCCCTTGCTTTTGGCAAGCATGTATATCCTGACTCAGTACATACAGAGGGTATCACAGAAATTACTCTTGAAGATGTAAAATATGCTGAGGCTTACAACTGCGTTATTAAGCTCATCGGCAAGGTAAAGCGTCTTGATGATGGCAAGATTGATATTATTGTTGCTCCTATGTTTGTACCAAACAAGAGCCAGCTCGCAAACATTGACTACGAGTTCAACGGCATTATGGTAAGAGGCGACTGCACAGGCGATGTAGTATTCTACGGCAAGGGCGCAGGCAAACTTCCAACCGCAAGCGCTGTTGTAGCCGATGTAGTTGACTGCTGCAAGCACTTAAAGACAAGAAAGTTCTTGTTCTGGGCAGACGGCAACGGCGACAATATTCTTCCTTATGAGGACTCTGTTACAGCTATGTATATCAGAGCAAACTCTACTATGGAGCTTGCTCAGGAGGTATTTGGCTGTGTAGATAAAATTGAAAAGGCAGACAGCCCGGAGGGCGAAATTGCTTTTGTAACAGCGCAATTACCCTATGGTGAAATTCTTGAGAAAATCTCTGCACTTGAAAGCAAGGGCGCAAAGGTAATTTCAAAAATCCGCATAGGTGATTTATAATTGAAAGAGGAGTAAAAGGACATGAGTTTGATAGTTCAGAAATTCGGCGGCAGCTCTGTAGCAAATGCTGAGCGTGTAATGAATGTGGCTAAAATCGTTACTGATACTTACGCACAGGGCAACGATGTTGTAGTTGTTGTATCTGCACAGGGCGACACCACAGACGATCTTATCGCAAAAGCCGAAGAAATTAATCCAAATGGTTCAAAGAGAGAAAAAGATATGCTGCTTGCAGCAGGTGAACAGATTTCTATTTCACTTCTTGCAATGGCAATCGAAAAGCTGGGTTATCCTGCTGTATCACTTCTTGGCTGGCAGGCAGGTTTTGAAACAACCAACATTCACACAAGTGCAAGAATCAAAAAGGTTGACCCAAGCCGTATTCGTCACGAACTCGACAAGAAGAGAATTGTTGTTGTTGCAGGTTTCCAGGGTCTTGCTAAGACCGACGATATTACAACTCTCGGCAGAGGCGGTTCAGACACAAGTGCCGTAGCTATTGCAGCAGCAATGCACGCTGACCTTTGCCAGATCTACACAGATGTAGAAGGCGTTTATACAGCTGACCCAAGAAAGGTTGAGAAAGCAAGAAAGCTTAAAGAGATTTCTTACGACGAAATGCTCGAGCTTGCTACACTCGGCGCACAGGTACTCAACAACCGTTCAGTTGAAATGGCTAAGAAATATAACATCGAGCTTGAAGTCCTCTCAAGTATGACAAGAGCATCGGGTACAATAGTAAAGGAGAAAACAAAAATGGAAAAAATGTTAATCAGTGGCGTTGCTAAAGATACAGATGTTGCAAGAATTTCTGTAACAGGTATTCCAAACGAGCCGGGTCTTGCTTTCAAAATCTTCTCAAAACTTTCAGCTAAAGACATTAATGTAGATATTATTCTTCAGTCAATCGGTCACGATGGCAAGAAGGACATCAGCTTTACAGTACCAAAGTCAAGAGGTTCTGAGGCTGCCGAGGCACTCAAGGATTACATTGAGAACTTTGACGGTACAGAAATCCTCGTAGACGAGAGCGTTGCTAAGATTTCTATCGTAGGCGCAGGTATGGAAAGCCATGCAGGCGTTGCTACAAAGATGTTTGAGGCTCTTTACGATGCACAGGTAAACATTCAGATGATCAGCACAAGCGAAATCAAGGTTTCTGTTCTTATTGATGAGAACGATGCAGATAAGGCTGTTAGAGCTATCCACGCAAAATTCTTTGATTAATTTAGAGTTTTATATGCATATCAAAAGCTCCTCTTTGTTGGGGAGCTTTTATTTTATATCTTTTTAAGTTTTTAATAGAACACTTAGCAAAATAATTATAAAAGTTTGGTCAATCTTTTCAAAGGTTGTGGGTGTGGTAGTTTATCACACAACTTAAGTGAAATAATTAAAAATTTAGGTCAAGCCTTTTTAAAGGCTTGCGGGTTTGGGCAGCGCCCATAATATCTTCCGAGATTACAATTTATCGTGCGCAAACAGCCACGCTGTTTGCGTGCTTGCACTTAAGTTTGGCAAAACAGGCGACAGCCATTATAAGCAGAAAAACTAAAAGCATAGTCAACGCAATGCGTTGACTATGAAAATGAAGTGTATTTTCTTTTATTGCTCTCGCAAAGGCTTTCGCCGTTGTGTTCAAACCGCCAAACGGCAAGCCGTTTGACTATTATAATTCGCAATAGCATAAAGCATTTATGGGTTCTGCCCAAACCCGCAACCTTTGAAAAGGTTGACCAAACTTTTATATTCGGGACTGAAAATTTTTCTTTTGCTTTACTTTGTTGCCCGACCGATAATTTGCTAAACCATAATTTTCAACCATCATCGCACACAACAAAAAATCCCGACGGAAAATTCCGTCGGGATAAAAATTTTGGAAATTAAATTACTTAACTTCAACTTCAGCGCCAGCTGCTTCGATCTTTGACTTGATCTCATCAGCCTCGTCCTTAGATACAGCCTCTTTGAGAGCCTTTGGAGCGCCGTCAACGAGAGCCTTAGCTTCCTTAAGACCAAGACCTGTGATCTCACGAACAACCTTGATAACAGCGATCTTGTTGCCGCCGGCACTCTTAAGGATTACATCAAACTCTGTCTGCTCAGCAGCAGCAGATGCAGCCTCAGCAGGGCCTGCAACAGCAACTGCAGCAGCTGCTGATACACCAAACTCATCCTCTACAGCGTGTACGAGCTCTGAAAGCTCAAGAACTGTGAGGCCTTTTAATTCTTCAATAATAGCAGTAATTTTCTCTGATGCCATTTTAATTTACCTCCGATATAATAAGTTGTAAAATTTAAATTAATTTTGCAGATTATTCTGCAGCAGGTTCCTCAGCAGGAGCCTCTTCTGTTGCGGCTGCTAAGCAAGCCTCAACACCACCCTTATCAACAACAGCCTGCATAGCTCTTGCGAAAGAAGCGATTGGTGCCTGGAATGCACCAAGTACATTTGCGAGAAGTACATCTCTTGTAGGAAGTTTTGAAAGTGCTGTGATTGTATCCATATCAATAACAGCGCCATCAAGGTAACCTGACTTAACCTTAAAGTTATCGTGATCCTTAGCATAGTTGCAGAGGATTCTTGCAGCAGCAGCATACTCACTGTCGCTTGTTGCGAGAGCTGTTGTACCCTCGAGAACAGGCTTCATCTCCTCAAGACCTACCTGGTCACAGGCACGAGATAAAAGTGTGTTCTTAACTACTGAGTAGTGAACATTGTTTTCACGAAGTTCTTTTCTGAGCTTTGTATCGTCCTCAGTGTTGATACCCTCGTATGAAACAACTAAACCTGTAACAGAGTTCTTAAGTCTTGCTGTAAGTTCTTCAACGATGACTTTCTTCTGCTCTAAAACACTTTGACTTGGCAATTATTTCACCTCCAAAATTTTTTAAACGCAGTATCTAAAGTTCATAAAAAACAAGGCAGTCCGATTAAACCTCGGACTGCCGCAAAAATACAAAATAATGTAAAATTGCATCTTCCTCGGCAGGCGGTATAACCTTTATGCATAATGCACCTGCTGTCTTTAGAACAGCGAATTTATATTCACACCAAAAGGTGTAAACATTAAATTAATTATAATCAAACACCAAACTTAGCAGGTGAAATACGAACGCTTGGTCCCATTGTTGATACAACAGCAACTGAGCGAATGTACTGACCCTTTGCAGCAGCCGGCTTAGCCTTTACGATAGCTTCCATAAGTGTATCGAAGTTCTCGCCGAGCTTGTCTGCGCCAAAGCTTACTTTACCGATTGGGCAGTGAATGATGTTTGTTTTGTCAAGACGGTACTCAATCTTACCTGCTTTAGCCTCTTTAACAGCCTTAGCAATGTCAGGAGTAACAGTACCAGCCTTTGGGTTTGGCATAAGACCACGAGGACCAAGGATTCTACCTAAACGGCCTACAAGACCCATGCAGTCAGGAGTTGTAATGAGAACATCAAAGTCCATCCAGTTTTCCTGCTGAATCTTCTGAGTCATATCCTCAGCACCTACAAAGTCAGCACCTGCTTCCTTTGCAAGCTCCTCATTAGCGCCCTTACAAATTGCAAGAACTCTAACATCTTTACCTGTACCGTTAGGGAGTACAACAGCGCCTCTAACCTGCTGGTCAGCGTGACGGCTGTCAACACCGAGCTTTACATGAAGCTCAACGGTTTCATCAAACTTAGCGGTGCTTGTCTTGATAACAGTTTCAAGAGCCTCGCCTGGTTCGTATAATTTTGATTTGTCAACGAGCTTAGCTGCGTCAACATATTTTTTACCGTGTTTCATCAGTTTTCCTCCATTGATAGGTGGTCAATCGGGATTTCCCTCCCACCCGGATAATTAGTCAACTACTGTAATACCCATGCTTCTTGCAGTACCTGCAACCATGCTGATTGCTGCTTCAAGAGAACCTGCGTTGAGGTCAGGCATTTTCTGCTCTGCGATCTTTGTGATCTGCTCACGAGTAATCTGAGCAACCTTTGTCTTGTTTGGTACGCCAGAACCACTCTCAATGCCACAAGCCTTCTTAAGAAGAACTGCTGCTGGTGGAGTTTTTGTAACGAAAGTGAATGAACGGTCTGCATACACTGTAATAACAACTGGGATGATAAGACCGATGTCATTCTTTGTGCGCTCGTTAAAATCCTTTGTGAACGCAACGATATTTACGCCGTGCTGACCAAGAGCAGGTCCAACAGGCGGAGCCGGAGTAGCCTTTCCGGCAGGTATCTGTAACTTAATTAAGCCAACTACCTTCTGAGCCATTGTGTTTGCACCTCCAAAATTCGTGGTAAATTGCGGGACACCACTATGTAGGTTCCCTCCCACAGGGAACATTATGCTCCCAATAATAAGCCATTAGGCAAATTATCTGCGATTATTCCTCAAGCAGTTCAGCCTGACCTAACTCAAGCTCAACCGGAGTTTCTCGTCCGAACATCGATACAATGACACGGACATAGTTTTTATCGGCATCAATTTCTTCTACAACACCGACAAAATCATCAAGCGGACCATCGATAATACGAACTGAATCGCCAACCGAATAGTTCACCTTTACAGAGCGGGTTTCAACACCCATTCTGTATACCTCAGCATCTGTAAGCGGAACAGGTTTAGATCCCGGTCCAACAAATCCTGTGCATCCTCTGATATTGCGTACTACATACCAGGTTTCGTCTGTATAAATCATCTTAACGAAAACATAACAAGGGTAAATTTTATTTTCAACCTCTTTTGTTTTGTCGCCAACGGTTTCGGTTACGATTTCGGTAGGTACTTTAACATCAACGATCATATCCTGAAGGTTTCTGTTTTCAGCAGTTGTCATTAAGTCAGCTGCAACCTTATTTTCGTAGCCCGAATAAGTATGCACTACATACCATTTTGCTTCTTGATCTGCCATTTACTCTCTTCCTTTCGTAAGTTAGTAACAACAGAGATTAAGCTGATGTGTTCATAACTAAGCCAAGCAAAGCATAAAGTCCTCTGTCAAGGCCGAAAATGAACAATCCCACAACTACGATAACTGCGATAACAATACCGAAGTTCTTTGTAGTCTGCTTTGGTGTAGGCCAAGTAATTTTCTTGAGCTCACCCTTACACGCACCGAGGTACTTAATAAGCTTCTGAAAAACATTTTGCTTGTTTTTCTTCGCAGGTTTTTTGGCGTCTGCTTTTTTAGCGTCTGCCTTTTTAGCTTCAACCTTTTTGTCAGCCATTTTAAACCTCCATTATTTTGTTTCCTTGTGCGGAGTGTGTTTCTTACAGAAACGGCAGTACTTGTTCATTTCAAGTCTGTCCGGACTGTTCTTCTTGTTTTTCATTGTGTTGTAATTACGCTGTTTGCACTCTGTGCAGGCCAATGTGATTTTAACTCTCATAACGGCACCTCCCGGTTTTTTCGGAATATTTTAGCCTCCCTCAATAGGGCAGAAAAATAAAGCCCCTTTCAGAGGTATAACTATTCTATCATATACAAAACACTAAGTCAAGTGTTTTTACTCAAAAAATCGCAGTAATTCTGCATTTAATTATAATCAGTCATTAAGTGTAGATGCTTTAGAAACATTCTTTTTCTTTGGTTTTTCGGGTTTAACCTTTTTGCCCTTATATTTTCTGGCAGCCTTTCCTGCTTTTTTAAGGTCATCGCTGAGATACTCAAAGACTGTATTAAACTGCTCGTCATCAAGTGAGTTGAGCAAAATAATTGTGATAATTGAGCGAGTATCGCCATCACCGTTGTTGTACTGCAAATTGAAAATGCCAACGAGTTTTTCTACCTGCTGGTTTGTTGCCGACTTTAAGTAATTTACAATCTTAGGAGCAATCTTTTCCTTTGCAAAAGTTGCGCCTCTGAACGGAAAATAGCCGTCCTCTTCGTACTTAATTTCCTCTTTAAGCTCAGGAAAAACAGCTACAAAGCGCTTAGCAAGGAATTTTGGATCTGCGTTGCCGTCATCATCCTTTTTCTTTTTCTGCTTAATCTGCTTTGCACGCTTAACGGCAACAGTGCCTGAAACGCCCTCTAAAAAGTCGTTTGCGATACTTTCAACATCTTTCTGAGTGCTCTCTTCGTCAAGCATCCATGTAGCAAGAGTTTTCCACTCGTTGTCAGGGCCTTCCTCTGTCATAGTACAGGTGCGGAGAACCATATGTGATTTTTCAACATAATAGACCACTGAATACGCTACATTTTCACTTGTAAAAAGTGCTACGATTTCCTGTTTGTCATCGGCAGCAACCTTTTGTCTTGTATATCCGGCAGGAGCAAGCTGAGCCTCAACCTTACCTGCAATATAGTCAAACGCATTTCTTATTTCCAAAGTCATACATCCTTTCTAAATGTATTCACCAATATATTATACAAGTAATATGCACGCTTGTCAATCAGAGAAAAGGGCAATAACACGCATTATTTTTGGTTTTTAACTTGAAACCGTTGCCCTAATATGTTATTATTAACAAGTATACTTTTATGTAATAATGAAAAGAAGGTTTTAATATGTCTTCAGCTAACGCCATAGGAGTGTTTGACTCCGGGCTTGGAGGACTGAGTGCGGTCAGAGAATTTCTGCACATTCTTCCAAATGAAAATATAGTTTACTTTGGCGATACGGGACGAGTTCCTTACGGAAACCGCAGCCGTGAAACCATTACAAGATATGCTTTTCAGGATACTCACTTTTTACTTGAAAACAATGTAAAAATGATTGTTGCCGCTTGCGGCACAGTAAGCTCTGTTGCAGGCAAAAGGCTTGAAAGTGAGCTGCCTGTTCCCTACACCGGCGTTGTAAATCCCACAGCCTTTGCCACAGCCAAAAAGACAAAGTCGGGCAGAATCGGCGTAATAGGCACAGCCGCAACAATAAACAGCCACAGCTACAAGGCTCGCCTCGAAAAGCTCAACCCCGATTTTAAGGTGTTTGAAAAGGCTTGTCCGCTCTTTGTTCCGCTTGTAGAAAACGGACTTATACATAAAGACGACCAAATTGTTCGCCTTACAATAAAGCGCTACCTGCTTGAGCTTGTTGAAAACGATATTGATACGCTTATCTTGGGCTGTACTCACTATCCGCTGCTTGCAGAGGCAATTTCAAGCGTTATAGGCAACAGCATTGAGCTTATTGATTCAGGCTACGAAACCGCCATTTATGCGCAAAAAGTGCTCAAGGAAGAAAACCTTTTAAACAACAGCGCAGAAAAGGGCACTTCGGCATTCTATGTGAGCGACACTCCCGATGATTTTGAAAACATCGCAGGACTTTTCCTCGGCAAGGATATGGAGCACACAGTAACTCAGATAAACATTGAGAAATACTGATAATCGGAGGAATTTATGGAAAAAGATAAAAATCCCTATATGATTTCGATTGTCGGCGAACAGCGAGTTGACGGTCAGGACGACCGCATAGAGGTGCTTACCGAGGGCAAATATATGATGAAAAACGGTCATTTCTTTATAAATTACAAGGAATATGACGAGGATTTGCCCGATAAGTTTTTTAACAACCTTGTCAAGGTGGAGGACGAAACCGTTACGATTTCACGAAAAGGGCCTTTAAGCTCACAGCTGATACTTGAAAAAGGCAAAAGGCACCAATGTATGTACCAAACGATTGCAGGTACGCTTTCTATCGGTGTGTTTACAAAAACGCTCAACAATAATCTTAATGAAAACGGTGGCTCACTTGAGGTTATCTACACTCTTGACTTTAACTCAGACCTTGTGAGTGAAAACCGATTTAAAATAGACATTGAAAAAAAGAAAGAGGTAGAAAACAATGAACATTTATGCTGAAGCAGTCAGCAAGCTGAAACTTGCGATAAATTCTGCCATTGAAAAGGCAATTTCAGAGGGCGACCTTCCACAGGCTGATTTGCCCGATTTTATTATAGAAACCCCTGCCGACAGATCTCACGGCGACTTTGCTACAAATGCCGCAATGGCCGGCGCAAAGGCTTTTCGTATGCCTCCTTTCAAAATTGCACAGGCTATCACCTCGCACCTTGACCTTGAGGGTACAATGTGTGAGAAATTTGAAACAGCAGGCCCCGGATTTATCAACTTTTTCCTCGGCTCGGAGTTTTACTCGGCTGTTGTAAACAGTGTTCTCGAAAATCCCGAAACCTACGGCAGCTCCGACTTTGGCAAGGGCGAAAAGGTAATGGTTGAATTTGTATCGGCAAACCCAACAGGCCCTATGCATATGGGCAACGCAAGAGGCGGCGCACTCGGCGACTGTCTTGCCGCTGTTCTTGACAAGGCAGGATACAATGTATGGCGTGAATTTTATGTAAACGATGCAGGAAATCAGATTGAGAAATTCGGCTGTTCACTTGAGGCTCGTTATCTTCAGATTTTTAAGGGTGACGAAATTGTATTCCCCGAGGACGGTTATCAGGGCGTTGACATAACAGAGCTTGCACAGGAATATGCCGACATTCACGGCGACAGCCTTGTAAATGTATCGGCTGAGGAGCGCAAAAAGGCTCTTGTAGACTTTGCTCTTCCTAAGAACATCAGCAAAATGCAGAGTGATATGGCAAAATACAACATTACCTATGACAAGTGGTTCTTTGAGAGCGAGCTCCACAAAAGCGGCGCTGTAAAGGCGGTTGTTGACACGCTCACAGAAAAGGGACTCACCTATGAGCAGGACGGCGCTGTTTGGTACAAAAACAAGCAGGTGCTTACAGAAAAGCTCTTAAAGCAGGGCAAAACTCAGAAATACATTGACAACCTTGAGCTTAAGGACGATGTGCTTATTCGTAAAAACGGCAATCCGACCTACTTTACCGCCGACATTGCTTATCACAAGAATAAATTTGACAGAGGATTTACAACTCTTATTGATATATGGGGCGCAGACCACCACGGCCATGTAATGCGTATGAAGGGTGCAATGGACGCTATCGGCTATGACGGCGACAAGCTCAATGTTGTGCTTATGCAGCTTGTAAAACTCGTTAAGAACGGCGAAATCGTAAGAATGAGCAAGCGTACAGGCAAGGCAATTCAGCTTGGCGATTTGCTCGAAGAAGTACCTGTTGACAGCGCAAGATTTTTATTTAACACTCGTGAGGCTAACACTCAGATGGACTTTGACCTTGATCTTGCCGTTGCGCAGGACAACCAAAACCCTGTATATTATGTTCAGTACGCACACGCAAGAATTTGCAGTATTATTAAGGCACTCGCAAAAGACGGTATTACACCACGCAAATGCACAAATGCGGAGCTTGCACTTCTAACCGCACCGGAGGAAAAGGAGCTTATCCACCACCTCGCATCTTATACAAATGAGATTGAAAGCGCCGCAAAGGACTATGACCCAACAAAGATTACACGCTATGTAACACAGCTTGCTACACTTTTCCATAAGTTCTACAACGCTTGCAGAGTTAAGGGCGAGGACGAGGCTCTCACTCAGGCAAGACTTGCACTTTGCGAAAGCGTAAAGGTTGTAATCAAAAATGTTCTCACAATGTTCAATATCTCTTGTCCGGAGAGTATGTGAGTTTGAATTTAATATTTCAATATAAAAACGGTCTGCAAAGTATTGTGCTTTTCAGACCGTTTGGTTTAATTGCTATTTAAAATGTGAAAAGTTTATTTAAAAAGTTTTGAGTGTATGCTGACAGCATACACTTTTTCGTTTCAGTTTTTATATAATAATGGCAACGGATTTACATTAAGGAGGAAATAATTATGAAAAATACCGTTAAAAAGGCTTTATGCACATTCATTGCCGTTATTGCAGCGGTATCAAGTACAATGATTTTTACAGGCTGTTCCAATAATGGAGAAACAGGAACATCACAAAACAGCACAAGTAATGCTGACAAAAGTGCCTCTGTCACTTCTGAAACAGAAAAACCGACACAAAGCAAAGAAACTATTAAAATTGAAGACATCGACTGGAATGTTGACGAGGGAATTGTAAGTGGCAAGAAATATGTCTTGCTTAATTACACCAACAATTCTAAATTTCTGATTAGTGACTTTGAAATTACTTTTAAACAGAAGAATTCTGTAACCAATGAACAAAAGGAAACCTTCTTCTCTGATGTAAAAAAACAATTTTCATTCAGTGATGACGATATGAAGCAATTAGAAGGAACAGATATATCTATGCACGCCGAAAGCAACAAACTTGTTGATTCTGGTGAAATGGCTAAGAATATAAATTGTTACTATTATCAAGGTTATTCTTATGTAACAAATATAAATCACTATAATCTTGTAGAACCTGACATCGCTACCATAAAATATGTAGGTGATGACCAAAAAATTTATACTGTATATTATGATTTTTCGAGCAAAAAATATTCTGAGGAAGAAGACGCTGAGGATGCATATTATTGGACAACAACTGAGCTTGGCAATAAAATTCCAAAACCTGATGTTAAGATAGTCAAGAAATACCTCTCTGATGATGAAGACTCATTTGGTGTTGAGGCATTTGGTGTATCTTCAGATTATTTCAATTCATATGCAGATAAATGCAAAGAACTTGGCTTTACAGAAGATGTAAGCGAATATGATACTCACTACTCTGCAAAGGATAAAGACGGCTATGATTTAACTATTTCATATAGCGAAGATGATGATAGTATGACTATTACCCTTGACGCTCCGAATAATTAACACATAAAATTTAAAAAACTGCAAAAAATATAACCACCTGAGAAAGGTGGTTATTTTTTATGAACAAAAAGGAAAGCAAGCGCAACGAGCGTTACCCTATTGAACTGCCGTCACGCAACAACGGCTTTGAACATTCGCCGATTGTAGATGTTACGGATAGCGAAATCTATCCATATGAGGTAAATTCACGCAGAAATGCAGTATATCAGCCAAGTGAGAACATTTCAGAAGTGGTGGCTACCGAAATAGAACCTGATTTGGCAGGGCAAACCATTCACGAACGGCAAATGTAGGGACAAACAGCGGAAAGGTGTCGGCATTTACCGAGCCGACACTTCCGCTCAGACCCTGTTGTTTTGTAATTATCTGCGCCCTCAACTGGTGAAAGCCGTCTGTAACTATAGCTTTGTTTTCATTAAGTCCGTTTGCTTTAATTATTTCTTCGGAAAATGCAATATTTTCGCCTGTATTTACCGCCTTGTCCTCTATATACAGTCTGTCGGGCGAAATCCCTGCACCGACAATATAATCGTACATAGCCTGAGCCTCGCTTATCGGCTCGTTACTGCCCTGTCCGCCTGTCAGCACAGCTTTTGCATCGGGATTTTCCTGCAAATATTTTACGGCGCTGTTTATTCTGCCTGTAAGCATCATACTCGGGCCGTTCTCGGTAACTTGAGCGCCAAGTACGATTGCGGTTGCATTTTGTTTTGGCTGTTGTATGCAGGCAAATGTCATTAGACCCGTAACAATCAAACCGTAGCAAAGAAGTGCTGTAAAGCAAAAATTGATGCCGTACAGAACAATTTTGCTGAATATATTTTTCTTGAGTTTTTCTTTTAATGATTTGTATTTATTGCGTGTGCCGAATACAAAAATCAGCCATACACACAGCAATCCGCCCACAAGATTGCCGATGTTGACAATTCCCCACGGAGCGCACGATACAAACAACAACAAAAATACAATGGCAATTAAGGTAATTATAACTCTGAATATTTTAAAGGCTTTGTTTTCTTTTTTCACAGCTTATCAGCTCTTTTCGTAAATAATTATAATTATTTTAGCATATAAAACACCGAAAGACAATAACTTTTAACTTTGCTTGCAAAATTTTATTGATACCGCAGTTAAAACGTGATATAATAACTTATTATGCAAGGCGGTGACAATATGAAGTCTGTATTTGTGGGAAACAAAGCGAAGTTTGCTTATTTTTCCTTTATATTTATAATAATTTCAACGGCTATGTATACATTTTATGCCAAAGAACCGCATCGGTGGTATATTGTATGGAATGATATTCTTGCTGTAATTCCACTGTTTGCGGCAATGCTGTGCGAACATTATTACAGTAAGAAAAAAACTGTTCCTGCTGTAATATTTGGATTTTTGTGGTTATTATTCTTTCCAAATTCGCCGTATATGATGACGGATTTAAAATATACAAGCTATTTTAAAGACTCCGCTTATCTTGAATATGAAAAAATCGGAACGAATGTGACCGCTTGGCTTATGGTGCTGAACTTGACGGTTACGGTTATACTCGGGTTGCTGTTCGGAATGATGTCAATGCGAATTATTCATAAAATAATAAATAAGCGTTTCGGAAAGGTGACGGGTGTTGCTTTTTGTACAATTACGATTTTACTCAGCTCGTTTGCAATTTATATCGGCAGATATGCAAGAGTAAATTCGTGGGATATCGTTCGCCCATGGTTTCTCATTGAAAAATCGCTGAACTCAATTACCGCATTTACACCTGTATTTATTCTGCTGTTCAGCATAGCAATCGCAATGATTTATGTGCTTTACTGCGCTTTTGATAAATTTATTATTAAAAATTAAAGGTTCTTTATCAAAAGTTGGGATAAATTATGGTTTAGTGCAGAAAGTTTAGTTTAATAAATTCAAAATTCAGGTCAACCCTTAAAAAAGGTTGACCTAAATTTATAAATCTAAAGTTTGGTGCGCTGCCATAAATTATTCCTTATTTTTATGCGAAAATTCATTATAAAGGTTTTCAAGCTCAGGCAAAATGTCAACATAAGGTGACTCGCAAGCAGTTTCAAATGTACTGCTCTTTTTGCTCTTGAGATTTTCTGCGGCGGATTTTTCGGGAACATTTATTGTACCTGCGCCTGCAACGCAACCGCCCGGACACGCCATACCTTCAAGCAGGTATCCGTTATATTTGCCTGCTTTAGCCAATCTTAACAATTTCATACACTCGTCAAGTCCCTGTGCGTTTGCAATTTTTACTTCACGCTCGGGGTTCATTCTGTGTATTGCATTTACAACCGCTTTTGCAACACCGCCGCTTACGGCAAAACCTCTGCCGTCCGCACTTGAGAAAGAAAGCGGTTCTTCATCGGGTTCAAGCGCCGCAAAATCCACCTCTTTGGCGGTGAACATTCCTGCAACCTCTTCAAAGGTAAGTACAAAATCAATGTCACTTCTTATACTTCTGCGGCTTGCCTCAAGTTTTTTAGCCGCACAAGGGCCGATAAATACTACTCTGCAACCCGGATGATCCTGTTTTGTAAGTCTACCTGTAAGTACCATAGGGGTGAGAGCCATAGAAATGTAAGACGCAATATCGGGAAAAGTTTTCTTTGCCATAACGCTCCATGCGGGGCAGCACGAAGTAGCCATAAACGGTTGTTTTTCCGGCACTTCTTCCATAAAGTCCTTTGCCTCTTCAACAGTGCAAAGGTCAGCGCCGACAGCAACCTCTACTACATCTGTAAAGCCAAGCGCCTTGAATGCGTTTCTGATTTTGGTTGACGGCAAGCCTGCAAACTGACCCGCAACGGCAGGTGCAACTGCGGCATAAACGGGAGTATCACTCTGTAAAGCCTTTATTGTTTGGAAAATCTGGCTTTTGTCAACAATGGCGCTGAACGGACAGCTTACAAGGCACATACCGCAGCTGACGCACTTATTATAGTCAATATCTGCTCTGCCATGATCGTCACTATGAATAGCTTTCATTCCGCACGCCGCCGCACATGGGCGCTCCTGCTTAATAATGGCATTGTAAGGGCACGCACTTTGGCACTTGCCGCACTTAATGCACTTTTCTTCATCAATAAAAGATTTTCCATGCACAATCGAAATTGCGCCCTTAGGGCAAACCTCGGTGCAAGGATGCTCAAGGCAGCCCTGACAGCCGTTGCTTACGAACACACGCTTTTCGGGACAGCTGTGGCACGCAAACTTTATAATATTGATAAGCGGCGGCTCGTACACCTTTTCGTCTATCATACTCTCCTCAACGCCTGTTGAAATAGGCGCTTGCTCGTCTGCCGAAAGAAGATTAAGTCCCATTGCAAGGCGCAGTCTTTCACCCACGATAGCTCGCTCAAGAAAAACGCTTTCTCTGTAAGTGGAAATCTCGCCCGGAATGATTTTATAAGGCAGGCTCTCAAATTTTGAGTAATCTCCGCCCTCGTATGCAAATCGGGCAACTTCGGTGAATATTTGCTGACGAATTTTAGTCTTTGAAGAATACAATCCTCTCATAATTAAAACTCCCGTTATTTCATATTTTTTCTGTTATTTAATGCAAAAACTTAACAATTTTGCATTTTTATAAAATACATTTCAATAAAATTATACAACAGCGGGCAAAATATTTCAACAATAATTTTGTAAAATTGACAGCAAAATATTCTAAAATTGCATTGACTTTTGTTTATATTTGATTTATTATAGCATTATATAATGTTTAAAAATTTTAAGGAGAATACAGTTATGAAATGCAAAAACTGCGGTTTTGAATTTGTCGGCAAGTTCTGCAATATGTGCGGTGCTCCTGCCGAGCCACAACCAACCGAAAATACTCAGGCTCAAAATCCTTACATAGTAAATACAAACAGAAGCCAAGCAACTGCTCAGCCGACAGCGGTGCCACAAAACGGCGCAATTTCTATTCCGCCTAAGCAGGATAATTTTGCCAATGCTCCTGTTCCGTCACAACAGGGTGATACTAATAATACCGCTATTCCACCTCAACAAGATAATTTTGCTAATGCCGCTGTTCCGCCACAACAGGGTAATTTTTACAATACTCCTATTCCACCTCAGCAGGGCGGTTTTGTCAATCCTCAAATGGGAAATGTCTATGCAAAAATGCCGACACAAAATGCTCCTAAAAACAAAAGCGGAAAAGCAGGAAAAATTGTGCTTGCCTGCATAATCGGCGCAATTATTCTTGCAGGTATTGTAATTGTAATAATCTCGTCAATCGCCAACTCTATGGACTCACCGAAAACAGATGTGATTAACATAAGCGATTATAATTACGATTACAACAACTACCATATAAGCGAAAATGCAGAAACCTTTTTTGGCAATATTATGCTGACGGGTTATGAGTTCGACACAAGTATTGACACAAATGAAGTATACGGCAAATATACATTGACATTTAAAATTGAAAATTCGTCCGACAATGAGCAGAAAGTATCCTTTTCGGACTTTAATGTTACCTCAAACAGCGACATTAATAATAACACATTTACTAACATTAATGACGGAAATTCCCAGTCAAGCATAACAATTAATCCGCACAGTACAGAAACTTTTAAGATTTTCAGATACAGTGAGAATTATGAGGACTTACTTCCGATAAAAATTACCTACAAATACAGTACGGCAGACGGAAAATACGGCTCGATTATATTTATAAAGGGCGGAGAAAGCAGTCAGGCAGACCTTTTTGGCGAGGCAAAAACAGACTTTGGCTATGCGAAAATTACAAAAATCACAAAGCCGAGTGAAAGTGAAATACGCAAACACTTTTATGAAGACAAATATGTTGATGCCGAGTTTAATGCAAGTGATTATGAGGACTGCAACCTTTATGATTTTACACTTGAGCTTTGCAATAATACCGAACAGCAATGCACATTAAGGGAAATAACCGACAAATATTCGCTCAACAGCTCTGACGGCATAAGTTTCGAGATAAACCACGCTTTGGTTCTCACGCCGAGCGATTACATATACTCTACCTATCTTGAAGATGACGCTTCGCTTTATCATTTTATCAATCCCAAAACTACCGATACCGTACATATATTAGTACCTGTAAAAAAGGAAAGCGACCGCTTTGAGCTTAATTTATCATTCAGTAACAGCGATACTGTAAAATTCAACTCAAGCCTTGATGAATTGGAGAAAAATCTGAGTAAGTAAAAGTGAGTTATAAAAGTATGTGAAAACCTGCAATTTTAATTTAATAAATTTAAAATTTAGGTCAACCCTTTTTAAAGGGTTGCGGGTTTGGGCAGAGCCCATAAAAAGTTTCCTTTACTTCAAATTATCGGGCGCAAACAGCAAAGCTGTTTGCGTGCTAAAACTAAGTTTGAAAAATAGGCGACAGCCTTTTAAAAAGAAATAATCAACAAATAAGCCGTCAACGCTATGCGATGACGGCTTTAATTTTAAGAATATCTTTCCTTTTTGCTGTCGCAACTTAATGGCTTTCGCCGTTATGTTTCAGTCGCCAAACGGCAAGCCGTTTGGCTATCAAAAATTTGCAACAATTTAAAGCATTTGTGGGCTTTGCCCACACCCACAACCTTTGAAAAGGTTGACCAAACTTTTAACTTCGGACGGAAATTTTAGCTTTTCCTTTACTTTGTTGCCCGACCGAAAGTCGGCTAAACCATAATTCACCACAACTTTTAATAAAAAACAAACTAAAAAGCCGATACCGCTAAAATGCAGTATCGGCTGAAATTATATTAATGTTTAAATCTTGTACCGCCCTTATTTGCTTTCTGAGTAGTATGCTTTGGCAATTCTACATCTGCGGTATCAAATTTTCTTTTAAGTGATTTGCCTGTCGCACCGGCAAAGTTATATCTGCCACGACTCTTTACCGTTGACACAATAAAGAATACTATGCCTGCAATGCTGAGCACTACGCAAGCAATACCCACATATAACATCCAATGACCGTTGTCCGACTTGCTTGTGTTCTTTTTAATAAAGCTGAAGTCATCACCGTCACTGTCTTGCAAAGATGCGTTTTTAAGGTTTGCAGAAATATCGTTCCAATCGTTCTTTGAAAGAGTTTTATCATCAATAGTATCTCTGCTTACTGAGTACATCTGAGCAGGCGGTGCTGTGGTTTCGGGCACTGTATAGGTTGACTGTCCGCCACCCACATATTCACTGCCGTCATTGCTGTAATATGGCTTATCGTCTGTATCCGAGTAGCTGTATGTCGGCTCAACATATGGCTCTGTCGGTTCCGGCTCTGGATCAGGATAATAAGTCGGCTCCGGCTCGGGATAATATGTTGGTTCAGGCTCAGGCTCATATGTCGGCTCGGGCTCAGGCTCGTATGTCGGCTCAGGGTCAGGCGCAGGCTCGGTTTCAATGATTTCTCCGCCGCTTTCCTCTTCGCCCACCGCATTTACAGAAAATGCGAATGCCGAAAAGCTGAGCGCAAGTATTGATACTAAAGCAATTATTTTTCTTTTCATACTGTCGACTCCTTTCGCAAAATTAAAGAAGTTATATTAATCAGTGTAAATATTTGCACTAAATGCCACACAAAGGCTGTGTGGCATTTTGATTTTTAAACTTTTACTTTGAAGAAGATGAGCTTGAAGAAGATGAGCTTGAAGAACTTGAGCTTGCTGATGAGCTTTCAGGTTTTACAAAGTAAAGCTCAGGCTTGTACTGGTCGAGTACAGACTGGTTCTTTTCGCAATCTGTCTTTTTAGCAAGGTCATCAACATACTTTGCAAACTCGTCTTTTTTCATATCTGCAAGCAATTTGTTGCGCTGTGTTGAATCGTAAACATAGCTGTCAATGTCTGAGTTGATGTCACCCTTATAGATAAGGTAATAAACTGCTGTATTGCCTGTACCTACCTTAACGGTCTTTGCCTCGTTTGCTTTCATTTCGCCGAGAGCTGTCTTAAGCTCATCGCCGAGTGAACTGCTTTTAAGGTTTTCAACAGCCTTTGTTACAGGGTCATCTGTAATTGAATTTGCTGTCTTATACTTATTTACAACATCGTCAAATGAAGTGCCGCCTGTTACTTCCTTTGCGTAGCCGTCAAACTCGTCTGTAATCTTCTTTGCGTCCTCGTCAGAAAGCGCTACATCTGTGCTCTTATTTGACTCGTCTGTTGTTGACTTATAAAGATTTGCTTTTATGTACTTATAGTCTGTATAATTTTCTGTAAAGTATGAAATAAATTCATCGTCCTTTACTTCTTTTGAGCCGCCCTCGCCGTAAATCTTGTCAAAGATTGCGGAATACTTTGTGTTGTAAAGTGTTGTGCAGTACTCAAAGCTCTCAAAAGATACACCGTAAGGCTCGTACTCGTCTTTGTATGGCATATAGTAGCCGTAAGATGCGTAAGGGCCTACTGTCCAATATTCCTCGGCAGATTTCTTTGCTGAGTCGGCAGTAGCGCCGCTCATATCAATGCCGAGCTCCTCAACGAGGTTGTCAACAGCAATGTAGTTTAAGCACATTTTGTCTGCCTCGTTTTTAATCCACTCTCTTGCAACAGCCTTGTCACCGTCATCGTCTGTGATTTCAAGGTCAAGCCATGAATCTGATGCCTCGTCATAAGATGCGAGCTTTGACGCATAGTTTTTAGCCTGTGAGTAAGCTGTTTTGAGTGAGTAGCTGTAAACGCCGATTGGCAATTCTACTTTATCTGTTTTGTAAGCCCATTCTGCATTGAGGCTGATTGGGGTGCAGCCAACCGCTGCAACGGCAATAATCAGTGCAAGCAATAATGAACCGATCTTTGCATATGGTTTCATAATATTTACCGTCCTTAAAATATTCTATTTCACCCAAAAAAACGATAGGGTGCGTACCTTATGATTATACACAAAAAAATTTGCATTGTCCATATATTTTCTAAAATTTATTGCTTTTTCAGCAAAATTTTCAGCCAACTATCAGATTTTAAATACTTTTTTGAGCATTTCAAGCGATGAACCGCCGCCGCATCTGATTGTTATGTACGGTTTGTTGCCTGCCGAAAGCATTGCCCTGCCGTTGAGCCTTGACAAAAGCTCAATTACCTTAGGCGATTTTATCTCTTTAACAAACAACAGCACATTGGTTTCCGTCTGCCTTATTTCATAAATGCCCATTGCATTGGCGCAATTTCTGATAAGCGCAATGTCAATAAGTCCGAGCACCGATTCGGGAATTTTGCCGAAACGATCTCTAAGCTCGTCTTTTACATCCAAGCTGTCCTCTTTATTGCGTATATCGGCAATTCTGCGGTACACATCAAGGCGGAGCGTAAGACTTTCCACATAGCTTTCGGGGATATGTGCATTAACTGAAATATCAATAAGGCAATCGAGGTCTGCCGACTCGGGTGCTTCGCCCTTTTCTTCGCTTACAGCCTCACCGAGCAATTTAAGATACATATCGTATCCGACAGATTCCATATGTCCATGCTGTTGTGCGCCCATAATGTTGCCTGCGCCTCTGAGTTCGAGATCTCGCATAGCGATTTTAAAGCCGCTGCCAAACTCCGTATACTCACGAATTGCGGCAAGTCGCTTTTGCTGAATTTCAGTGAGCACCTTATTTTTGCGGAAGGTAAGATACGCATAGGCTCGACGGTTACTTCTGCCCACTCGGCCTCTGAGCTGGTGGAGCTGAGAAAGTCCCATTCTGTCGGCGTTTTCTATGATAAGCGTGTTTGCGTTCGGCAAATCAACTCCTGTTTCTATTATAGTAGTGCAAACAAGAACATTTACTTCCTGCTCAAGCATTTTTCGCCATACTTCGCTGAGTTCGTGTTCTTTCATTTTGCCGTGACCTATGGCTATTTTTGCCTCGGGTATTGCTTCAAGTATTCTTGATGCGCACGATTCAATAGTGGCAACATCGTTATGTAGATAAAACACCTGTCCGCCTCGCCTTAGCTCCTTGCGGATAGCCTCGTTTATGACTGCGTCATCGTGCTCAAGAACATAGGTCTGCACAGGCTGTCGGTTTCGTGGTGCTTCCTCAATGACGCTCATATCTCGCAAACCGCTCATTGCCATATTGAGGGTTCGTGGAATAGGTGTAGCCGAAAGAGTAAGAACATCTACATTTTTGCAAAGCTCTTTAAAGCGCTCCTTTTGCGCCACGCCAAAGCGCTGTTCCTCATCTATAATCGCAAGTCCGAGGTCACGGAATTCCACATCTTTTTGCACAAGGCGGTGTGTGCCTACAACCATATCCACCTCGCCTCGTTTGAGCTTTTCAATGGTTTCTTTCTGCTGTTTTGCCGTTCTGAATCGTGACAAAAGCTCAATTCTTATCGGGTAGCCCTCAAATCTCTTGCACACAGTCTGGTAATGCTGCCACGCAAGAATGGTTGTCGGGCAAAGCAAAGCACACTGCTTGGAATCCGCTACGCATTTAAAAGCCGCTCTGAGCGCAACCTCTGTTTTGCCAAAGCCAACATCGCCGCACAAAAGTCTGTCCATCGGCGAGGTTTTCTGCATATCGGATTTAATCTCCTCGCAGCATCTGAGCTGGTCGGGGGTTTCCTCGTACTCAAACTTAGCCTCAAAATCGTGCTGCCACTCATTATCGTGCGAAAAGGCATAACCCTTTGCTTTCATTCTTGCCGAATAAAGCGCAATAAGCTCTTTTGCTATGTCCTTTACAGAGGCTTTTACCCTCGACTTTGCTTTCTGCCAATCCTGCGAGCCGAGCTTGTTAAGTCGAACTCGGTTATTCTCTGACGGGCCGATGTATTTTGCTACCATATCAAGCTGAGTTACAGGCACATAGAGAACATCGCCCTTTGCGTACTCAATCTTGATGTAATCCTTTACAATGCCATGGGTGTCTATCTTGCGGATACCGCCGAAAATACCGATTCCATGCACGCTATGAACTACATAATCACCCTGCGAAAGCTCGGCAAGACTGTAAATAGCCTGACTGTCCTTTGGTGTTTTTTTGCGGGCTTTCTTTTTCGGCACATATGAAATGTGACCTTGAGTAATAACAAAGAATTTTTCAAGCGGATATTCAAAGCCTGCGCTGAGCGTACCCGGAAGTACAAACAAAGCGTTTTTCTTGACTTCCGATAATTTGTCGGCATACTGAGCAGGAATACCGTCATTTCTGAGCGACTCGCAAAGATTTTTTGCCGCCTTATCTGTTCCTGCAAGCACAACGCCGCAGCTTTCGGCGGTAAGCATTCCGTTTAAGTCCTCTTCAAGCTGTTTGTATGAGCCGTTCCATACAGACAGCTGTTTTGTAGAAAATGATACTATTTTTCTGAGCGGAATTGTGGTTGAACCATGCACAAATCCCTCAAGCATAACAATGCCATGAGAGGTGAAAATATCTACACACTCAGAAAAGGTGAGCGAATACTTATCAAGACCTCGGCAAAGCACACCGTCTTCAAAGGCGGCTTTTACGGTTTCTTCGTTTCTGAAATCCATTGCTCTGCCTCGCTCGGCAATGTTGTTGTATTCAGAAGTGAAAATGAGTGTATCTCGGCTCAAATAATCAAAAAGCGTTTCGGCTTTATCATAGATAAGCGGAATATATTTGTCGGTATCAGAAAGCATTGCGCCCGACCTTATGCTGTCCGCCTCGGAAAGCAAGGTTTCTTTAACCTGCGGCGCTTTTTTGCCTCGCACACCCTTTGCAAAATTTTCTATTTTATCGGCAAGTGCCGTTTTGTCCTCAATAATTACTTCGGCAGACGGTGAAAGGCGAATTTCGCCTGCTTTTTCTCCTCTTCGCTGTGTATCAATATCAAAGAAAGAAAGGTCGGTGATTTCATCACCCCAAAATTCCGCACGAACAGGATTTTCGGCATCAGGCATAAAGAAATCGAGAATACCGCCTCTTACAGAAAACTGACCGCTGCCCTCTACCGCATCAAAACGCTCGTATCCAAGCAGGGTGAGGGTGCGAACGGCTTTTTCTATGCTGATTTCAAGTCCCTCTTTGAGCGTTAAAACACATTCTGCCAAAAAGTCCTTTGGAACAGTAAATTGTGATGCGGCGTCAATACAGCTCACCACAACATCGCACTCGCCGTCAATCAGCTTTAACAGAACTTTAAGTCTTGCGTGTTCGTATTCTCTTGATGCACTCTGCATATCTCTGAAATTAAAATCTCTTTCGGGATAAAAATATGCACGCATACCCATACTTGCAAGGTCATTGCAAATGGTTTGCGCCTCTCGCTCATCAGAGGCAACACAAAAGGCAGTAGTGTTCTTGCGACAGCACAGAGAATAGATAATATGTGCCTTGTGAATTGCAGAAAGTCCCGTAGCACAAACACTTCCGCCACGCACAACGGCTTTTTCAAGTGAGTTAAAAACCTCACTGTTTTTAAAAACATCAACTAAAAATCTCATAATTCATCTTGCTTTATTTTGCTTATTTTAATTTGTTATTTGTCAAAAGTTAGGGGGATTTGGGTTTATTGCCAAAGTTAATTTTTATAAATTTAAAATTTAGGTCAACCCTTTTTAAAGGGTTGCGGGTTTGGGCAGAGCCCATAATATGATAAAAATATACTGATTTGCAATATAAACAAGCAGTTGTGATTATACCATAGAACGGCTAAACTTTAGATTAAACAAGACTTTAGCAGAAAACAAAAGTTAAGACTAATGAGTGGCAGAAAGTTAGAAAGTCGCTCTTTAGTATCAGTAGAGAAAAGATATTCTAAAGAATACAAAAGTTTTCGTGTGTGGCTGATTTGCCCTTGAAAAGTGGCAAATTAGTAGCTTAGTAGCGTGGATTTTCTTTGTTGCTGTCGCATTTTTAGGCTTCCGCCGTTGTGTTTAAGCCACCAACGGCAAGCCGTATGGCTGTCAAAATTTGCGTTAGCATAAAGTATTTGCGGACTCTGTCCACACCTGCAACCTTTGAAAAGGTTGACCAAACTTTTAACTTTCTTACCCGAATTAAATTTCACTAAACCATAATTTATTAATATTATCCCATCTTACACAGAACCTTTTAATTTGAAGGTGTGATAAGACCCGAGTTTTCAACATTTTATTATAAAAATGTTGAAAACTTAATTAAACAAATTCATTGCTCTGTCGATTTTTCCGTCTGCCATAAGCTCAACGGCTTTTGCGGCATTTTCAAATACTTGAGCGAGTTTTTTCTGCTCGTCATCAGAAAATCTTGAAAGTACCCAATCTGCCAAATCCCACTCCGGTGTAGGCTTTGCACCGATTCCTATTTTGATGCGTGGGAACATATCGCTTCCGCTGAGGTAAATAATGCTTTTCATACCTCGCTGACCGCCGTCGCTGCCCTTTGAACGGATACGCATTTTGCCTACATCAAGGGATATATCGTCAAATAATACTATCACATTTTCAGGCAAAATTTTGTAGAAATTCATCGCCTCTACCACTGCCTGACCGCTGTTGTTCATATATGTGGTAGGTTTCATAAGCATTGCTTTTCTGCCTGCTATATTGCACTCGCCTACATAGCTTTTAAATTTTACCCTGTCAACCTTGCAGTCAAGGCTATCGGCTATTGCGTCTATTGCAAGCCAACCTGCATTGTGACGGGTGTTTTCATACTTTTTGTCGGGATTTCCGAGTCCTACTACTAAAAGCTCAACTCCGCCACCAAAACTCTTTTTCTTACCAAACATAAATACCTTCCTTATATAAAATTATTATTCTCGCTTAAAATCAACAACAACCCAATCGTCATTGCCAAGGTGATACGGTGTGCCGCAATATGGGCAATTATGCTCTCTTGTGGCATCAAAGCTGCCGCCACAACTGCGACAGTTTACATTCTTTATAGAAAAACCTGCATTTGCTATTGCGTGTATATTTTTGCAAACAACAACCCTGAATTTTTCCTTTGAACTTTTGAGAGCGCCGCCGTCAACCTTTGTTACTGTTGTATATACGGTAATATCTACATAGCAGTAGTTACCGTCTGTTTTCAGCGTATTATACCTTACCGTACCGTCATAGCTAATGTCCACAATGTCTTTAAAGGTGTTTTGCATAGGCTTGCCGTCATAAGCCGCAAGGTTGGTGTAGTCATCGCTGAATATCATCAGTTTCATAAGGTTTATAACCTTACCTATGAAAAACTCATACGAAAAGTTAGGGTCAATCTGTCGCATAACCTTTGGCAGCTGAGTTTTTGCCCTTACATGAGGGCCGAGCAAAAACAGGCTTTTTATTGCGCCAATCATCATCCATATGAATATAAAAGCCGCCCACAAAATACAACCCGAAACAGCGCCATAAATCAATCCTACAATTACGCACTGCACAATCTGAAATACAAAGTCATCGCTGCCCTGCACTATGTTTCCGTTATTAATATTAGAAATCAAAGAATAGCTCATAACGGTGGCTATCATACCAAGAACGCATATAAGCATTGACGGCTTTAGTATTTTTCTGATTGGGTCTACCTCGTCTTTAATGTGATAAAAGTTTGTAACCTTAGGAAATAAGTCGTCAATAATAAATCTTGTTCCGCAGCTTTTACAGCCTGTAAGTAAGTCCTGCACATCACTGACAGCGCCGCAGTTTGGGCACGCAACCGTACCGCCTGCATTTTGATTTAAAAGTCTTGTGATGGTAGCATAAAAGTTGCGTTTATTCTTTCTTTTCTTTTTCTTTTTATTATTTACAAAAAAGGTTTCTGTTACCTTATAGTCTTTACAGGCAACATCACTTTTGTAGTCGCCTCTGTCGGTGACGGTAAAGCATTTGATCGCCTGCTTAAACGAGCTTTCTTTTGTATCAAACACAACTTCTTTTCTGACATTATTTTCATCAAGTCTTTTTTTCTGAAGTTCAAGAGTGTAGTTTACATCAAGAGAGCCCATATCGGGAGTTTTTCCCGTATTGTGCCATTGAGCGTATTCGTCAATAAATTTATCAACGATTTCTGTATTTTCGTTATTGTTAAATGTTAAATTAAAAAAACTCATTTTCTTATCATACCTCGTGCAGTCTGAATAACTGCTAATAAAATATGGTTTGTGTTTATATATAAATTTAGTTTGTTTGTCGTTACAACCAAAAAACTTTTTAACGGCGAAATGGCGGGTTATTTGAAACCCGCCTGTATAATCGCTATTTAATTTTTATTTCATTAACCAAATGCAGGTGTAAACGGCTTGTCATTGTAAATTCTTGCAATAGCCTCTGCAAATGTAGGAGCAGTAGGAAGAATTGTGAACTTGTCAATCATCTTCTCCTGTGGTACAGGGATTGTATCAAGAAGAACAACCTCTTTGATTGCGCTGTTCTTAATTCTCTCGATAGCAGGACCTGAAAGAACTGCGTGTGTAGCACAAGCATAAACTTCAGTAGCACCGCCCTTTTCAACTATAGCGTTTGCTGCGTTGCAAAGTGTGCCTGCTGTGTCAATCATATCATCAACAAGGATAACCTTTTTGCCTCTTGCGTCACCGATAATGTTCATAACCTCGCAAACATTTGCCTTTGGTCTTCTCTTATCAATAATAGCAAGACCTGTGCCAATCTTAGACGCAAAGTTTCTTGAACGGGTAACTGAGCCGAGGTCAGGAGAAACAACGATGTATTCGTCAAAGTTTCCGCCGATTTTCTCTCTCATGTAGTTAGCAAGAATAGGAGAACCATAGAGGTGGTCAACAGGGATATTAAAGAAGCCCTGAATCTGATTTGCGTGAAGATCCATTGTAAGCACACGGTCAGCACCTGCTGTTGTGATGATGTCCGCACAAAGTTTTGCCGAAATCGGATCTCTTGCCTTAGCTTTTCTGTCCTGTCTTGCATAACCGAAGTAAGGCATAACTGCTGTAATTCTTGCAGCAGACGCACGCTTCATAGCATCAATCATAATGAGCATTTCCATTAAATTGTCATTTACCGGAGTGCAGGTTGACTGAACGATAAAGCAGTCGCTGCCTCTTACAGATTCCTGAAGAGAAACAGCAATTTCACCGTCAGAAAACTGAGTACATTCGCTCTTACCAAGCGGAACTCCAAGGCTGCCTGCAATTCCTTTGGCTACATTTACATTTGAGCTTCCGGTAAAGATTTTAATGTCTTTTCCGTGAAAATTCATTGTAATCGCTCCTTTTTACTCTATAAGTTATATTCTCTATTTACTTAACAGGTATATCCCCTGTCTTTTGCAATATTATTAAGCTCCTCAAGCTGAGCCGGATCGTTAGCGCCAAGCACTGTGTCGCTGCACTCTGCTGTGTATGCGCCTACCTTGCAGCCGTCTGCAAGCAAAAGTTTTAATGCGTCGGGCAAATAGTATTCCTTTGCATTATTATCGGATGAAATTCTGCCGAGCACAGACAAAAGCTTTTCTGCGTCAAACCAGAAGCCGCCCGAATTTACTTCCCTAATCTTAAGGATTTCTTCACTGCCGTCTTTCTGTTCTACGATTGACTTTACATCGCCGTTTTCGTCACGAACAATTCTGCCGTAACCTGTCGGGTCATCAACCATTGCGGAAATTACTGTTGCGCTTGACTGTGTTGCTGTGTGCTGTGCAAGTGACTTTTCAATAGTTTTGCTGTCCATAAACGGTGCGTCACCGTTAAGGATTACCACGCTGTCGCCCTTGTGAGCCTCAAGGAAGTCCTTTGCCATCATAACTGCGTGACCCGTGCCGAGTCGCTCAGCCTGATAAACCGTTTCAACCTTAAAATCAAGTGTTGACACAAATTCATCAATACATTCTTTTTTAAAGCCCTTTACGATGCATATATCATCTATACCTGCTTTTTTGAGGGAAGAAATAACCCACTCAAGCATAGGCTTACCGAGTACGAGTGAAAGTGTTTTTGGCTTGTCGCTCTTCATGCGCTTGCCTTCGCCACCCGCAAGAATAATCGCACAATTACTCATATGTAATCTCCTTGTTATTCTGTTATTTGCCACACCTGCCGTAATATGCACGCACAACAAGGCATATTAATATTATCGCATAAAAAATACAAATTTCAAGAGTATTTTACAAAAAAACAACATTATGGCTAAATTTAAACGATTTATACAATATTGGTGAAGTATAAAATTGAATTTTATAGGAAAAAATTTTAAAAAATGTATAGCTATTTTCAACAAACTTTGTTATAATTATGTGTAGGCTTATACAAGCGGGCGAATTTTGATATTTTAAACACAATTTTCGCCACAGCCGTATAATTATTATTTTAGGAGGATTACCAAAATGGCAAACAAATGGGTATACCTTTTCTCAGAAGGTAATGCTAACATGCGTGAGCTCCTTGGCGGTAAGGGCGCTAACCTTGCAGAAATGACAAGCTTAGGTCTTCCTGTACCACAGGGCTTTACAATTACAACAGAGGCTTGTACTCAGTACTATGAGGACGGCAGAGAGATCAACGAAGAAATTCAGGGTCAGATCAACGAGTACATCGGCAAGATGGAAGAGATCACCGGCAAGAAGTTCGGCGATTTAGAGAACCCACTCCTCGTTTCAGTTCGTTCAGGTGCAAGAGCATCAATGCCCGGTATGATGGATACAATCCTCAACCTCGGTCTTAACGAAGAAGTTGTAGAAGTTATTGCAAAGAAGTCTAACAATCCTCGTTGGGCTTGGGACTGCTACAGAAGATTTATTCAGATGTATTCTGATGTAGTTA
>ERZ773168.453-NODE-453-length-40630-cov-5.395539_pt1 | contig 40630 bp, 34 predicted proteins | sample MGYA00511261_ERZ773168 | MGnify/ENA primary metagenome ERZ773168 (study PRJEB29015, sample SAMEA2737855) | human gut metagenome | biome: human gut; feature: human-associated habitat; material: faeces | place: China | collected 2012 ... | reverse complement strand
ACCTCTACTACTGCGCAAATTTTTGACGCGAATCAGATTCAGATTTATCCAATACACAGATACCGAATAGTAAGTAAAAAAGAAAATTAGCAGTAGTTTTATCCAACCAACAGGACTTGGATGATTTCAATGACGAACACTTTCATGCTACAGGTATCGGAGCCATACTTATTTTTGAAGGACAAATTTGCAACTGCTTCACCGTTCCATTGTCTGTCGATAATAGCGCATATCTCAGCCAACTATCCAAAATCGTTGGTGAAGTTAACTTGCAAATTTTCCTGAACAAAATAATCGTATGGTTCGATGCCGTAACTCTGAAAAAACTCTAATCATTGAAATCATTCCAAGTCTGTCAAGTTCGAACAAACCACTGCTAATTTTCGTCGATTACTATATATCCGGTATCGTCCGTTTGAGATTAAATCTGAGCGCGGCAAACCCTAATTTAGCGTGCCACAGATTCGACAATTTCGCCGACATACATAGTATGCATATCATGATCCCCATACCATTTTGACATAATTTCATCATCGACGAACGTATCTTCGGTGATCGGTACAGCAGCCATCTTGCGGCATAGGAAGACGAGATTGGCTTCGTCCGGGAATGGAATATCGTGGCGGAAAGCAGCGGTAAGACCGGATCCGGCAAATTTGTCACCATTTCGTCCGCTTTCTTTGCCACAGTAGCTTAAAGCTTCGCGGTACTGCTCGCCGAGGAAGGAGAGGGAGAAGAATTCTCCGTTGTCCAAAAATTCTTTTGTGTAGCGGGAATCGCGGATGAAGATGTAGACAACATTTTTGCCCCAGAGTACGCCGACTCCGCCCCAGCTGACGGTCATGGTGTTACATTTATTCTTGTTTCCGGCAGAGACGAGTGCCCACTCCTTGCCGATTTTTGTGAAAGGGTTCATCTCTAATAAATCCATTGGATATGATTGAAAAGTATGCATTATAAATCCTCCTAATAAATTCAGTATGATTAATATATGTATTATAACAAAGACCTGTGACTTTTTTCAAGATTTTGTCTTAGCTTGTGAAGATTTTGAAAAATGTTTTTTTAGGAACCGGTCATGTCATACTGGAATAGAATAGGTAACGAGAGAACTAGAAAGGATCTTGTATGGATCTTCAGCCAAACAGAAATGAGAATGTGGATACAGGAACTTTACGGATCCAACTGACGAACCGATCCAATGGAATTCCGGTCGAGGGAGCTAAGATTTCTGTGTCTTACACAGGAAATCCTTCACAGATCATTGAGGAGGTGAGATCGGATGATTCCGGTAATACCGAAACGCTTACGCTTGATGCTCCTCCGCTCGAATACTCGATGCAGCCGTCGGAGCAGCAACCATATTCGGAATATACCATACAAATTACAGCCCCGGGATATCGGGGTATTACGGTTTCGGCGATTGACATCCTTCCGGGTGAAGCTGCCATTCAAAATGTGACGATGGACAGAGAGGATGCACCGGGAAATCCGATTGATACGATCGTGATCCCGGCGCATACATTATACGGTGATTATCCGCCGAAGATTCCGGAGGATGAGATTAAGGCAATGGACGAAAGCGGAGAGATTGTCTTAAGCCGCGTAGTGATTCCGGAATACGTGGTTGTCCATGATGGGGCGCCGTCCGATTCCACAGCAAATGATTATTATGTGCGCTACCGTGATTATATTAAGAACGTTGCATCAAGTGAAATCTACGCGACCTGGCCCGCTGCAACGATCAGAGCCAACGTACTTGCCATCATGTCGTTTACTTTAAACCGTGTTTATACGGAGTGGTATCGTGGAAAAGGCTATAATTTTACAATCACATCCTCGACCGCATATGATCATAAGTTTATGTATGGAAGAAATATTTTCCAAAGCATAGCAACGATCGTGGATGAAATTTTTGAAAATTATCTGTCACGACCGAATGTAAGGCAGCCGATCCTGACACAGTATTGTGACGGACAGAGAGTAACCTGCCCGAACTGGATGACGCAGTGGGGTAGCAAATATCTTGGGGATCAGGGATATTCTGCAATTGAGATTCTGCGTAATTACTATGGAAGCGACATCTACATCAACACAGCACAAGGCATCTCGGGCATTCCGGCATCGTGGCCGGGGTATGATCTGACGGTCGGTTCAAGTGGGGAAAAAGTGCGCCAGTTGCAGGAACAGCTGCAACGTATTTCAAGAGCTTATCCTGCAATTCCGTCGATTACGCCGGATGGTGTGTACGGTAACCGGACAAAGGAAGCGGTACAGAAATTCCAATCTGTGTTCGGACTTCCCGTGACAGGAGTCGTGGATTACCCAACCTGGTACAAGATTTCGGATATCTATGTAGCGGTATCGCGAATTGCGGAATTGCGATAGACACATGGAAATATCAGGGTGAAGTATTGGAATATATGCAAAGTGGCAAAAGGCGTTCTGTGGACATGAAACCAGGTTTGTGGTTTAATAAGTATACGCGCAGGAAAACCGAAGGTTTTTCGGACTTTTGCCGGAGCGGATAACATGGTGACATGATCGAACGAAACAGAGAGAAAAGAGTATGAAGAATTACAAAATTACAGTTCAATATGACGGAACAAGATATAAAGGCTGGCAGGTGCAGAAGGCAACGGAAGCAACGATACAAGGGAAGCTTCAGAATGTCCTATCGAAACTTGCCGGTCATCCGGTGGAAGTGATCGGTTCTGGAAGGACGGATGCAGGGGTGCATGCTGCCGGTCAGGTGGCGAATTTTCACATGGAAGAGCATTTTTCAGTGGAAGAGATTTGTGACAATCTGAATGAATTTCTTCCAGAGGATATTGCGGTTACGGAAATCGCGGAAGTGGATGATCGTTTTCACAGCCGTTACAATGCCGTGTCCAAAACATACAGTTACCGGATCAGGACAAGCCCGGTAGCGGATGTGTTTGAGAGGCGTTTTGTCTACCATTACGGAAAGCCGCTGGATGTCGGAAGAATGAAGGCGGCGGCAGAGAGACTGAAAGGAACGCACGATTTTGCATCCTTTTGCGGAAATAAGAAGATGAAGAAATCGATGGTCCGCACAATTATGGATATCACTTTCGCGGAGAAGGACGGAGAGATCGAAATCCGCTATACCGGGGATGGATTCTTACAGAACATGATCCGGATTCTGACGGGAACGCTGATCGAGGTCGGCAGAGGTGAACGGGATATTGAGAGTATGACAGCAATCCTTGCGGCGAAGAACAGGGAGGCGGCAGGCTATACTGCGCCGCCGCAGGGCTTACGATTGGAGAAGGTAGAATATGCAACAGTGGGTAGTGACAAGTAAGAGAGCGGATTTTAAGGAGATCGGGAGCCGGTTTGGTATTGATCAGGTGACGGCGCGCATCATCAGAAACCGCGATGTTGTGGGCGAGGATGCAATCGAACAGTATTTACACGGAACGTTAGCAGATCTGGCGGATGCACACCGGATGAAGGATGCGGTGCAACTTGTGGAGATCCTGATCCGGAAAATGCAGGAGAAAAAGAAAATCCGGATCATTGGTGATTATGATATTGATGGCGTGATGTCCTCCTATATATTGTACCGGGCGCTCACGCGGTGTAAGGCAGACGTTGATGTTGCGATTCCGAACCGGATTACGGATGGTTACGGTCTGAACCTTCATCTGATCGAGGATGCGATCGAGGCAGGTGTTGATACGATTGTGACCTGCGACAACGGAATCGCAGCAATCGAAGAGATTGCGTGTGCAAAGCAGCAGGGGATGACGGTGCTTGTCACGGATCATCATGAGATTCCATACGAGGAGATTGACGGTAAGAAGCATTATCTGCAGAGTGCAGCGGATGCGATCGTTAATCCTCACCAGCAGGAGTGTGATTATCCGTACAAGGATCTGTGCGGGGCAGGTGTCGCCTGGAATGTGATCCGGATTCTGTACGAGAAGATGCAGCTTAAGGAAGAGGAGGCATACGAACTGCTGGAGTTCGTTGGTTTTGCAACGGTGGGTGACGTGATGCCGCTCACCGGAGAGAACCGTATTCTGGTCCGTGAGGGATTAAAACGGATCCATCACACGAAAAATACCGGAATGAAGGCATTGATCGCGCAATGCGGATTGATGCCGGAACAGATCGAGAGTTATCATTTGGGCTTTGTTTTAGGTCCATGTATTAATGCGGCGGGTCGTCTGGATACGGCCAAGAGAGCGCTTGCGCTTTTTCAGACGCAGGATGAGTGTGTGGCCGTGCAGCTTGCCAATGAGCTGGTCGTGCTCAACGAGGAGCGTAAGACCATGACTGCGGACGGCGTGCAAAAGGCGAAGCAGCTTTGCGAGGAGAACGGATACGAGAAAGATCCGGTGCTTGTCATCTTTCTTCCGGAGGTGCATGAGAGCATTGCAGGAATTATTGCGGGAAGAATCCGTGAGCATTTCGGCAGGCCAACTTTCGTTCTGACCAGAGGCGAGGAAGGCATCAAAGGAAGCGGACGGTCGGTGGAAGGATATTCCATGTACGAGGAAATGTGCCGGTGCAGCAGACTTTTTACGAAGTTTGGCGGACATCCGATGGCAGCGGGGCTCTCGCTGCCGGAAGAAAATATTGGTGCGTTCCGGGAACAGATGAACCGGAACTGTCCACTTACGGTGGAGCAGCTGCAGCCGAAGGTACATATTGATGTGCCGATGCCGGTGGATTATGTGACGAATGCGCTGGTGGAGGAATTTCATATCTTAGCGCCTTTTGGCAAGGACAATCCCAAGCCGGTGTTTGCGGACCGGAATCTGCGCATCAGCAGAATGTGGGTGGTCGGAAAGAATCAGAATGTGTTACGACTAAGCCTTGTGTCGGAACAGGGAATGCCGGCGTCCGGCATCTATTTTGGTGATATTGCAGCATTTGAAGATTATCTGGCAGAGCAGTTCGGCACAGAGGAGCTGGAGAAGGCAAGACGCGGAAGAGAGAATGCAATCCGGATTTCTGCCGTGTATTATCCGAAGATCAACCGGTACCGCGACAGTGAAAGTCTGCAGTTTGAAATCCAATATTATCGTTGAAAAAAGGCGCCTGACATTGTAAAATAGAGTCAGTGATGTTGTGTAATTTGGAGGAATCGGGATGTTTGGCAAGAATAAAGTCAGCCAGGAGGATATTGAGAGATTAAAACGAACGGTAGAGATTGATGATCAGTTCTTTGCGGATACCGGAAGCAAGGGAGAGATGTTCCATGCGACGATGGCGGAAATCAAGGAATCCCACAGACAGGTGGAGGCGGATGTTGCACAGGTGAAGGATAATGTGCAGAATGCGGCGGCACTTGCGGCGGGCAATGTTGAGATCGAGGCTGGACTTGGACACGCGATCGGGGAGTGCAGAGATGCGATGCTTGTGCAGGAAGAGAAGCAGAAAAAACTGGTTCTTGATGTGCATCAGCTGTATGAAGATTCGACGAAGCTTGTGGATGACAACAAGCATTTCACAACTCCCTCGAAATATTTGAGTGAGTTCCCGGGAACGCTTAAATCAGCCAACCAGCAGTTTTCTGAGAAGCTGGATCGTATGCAGGAATACGGTAAGCAGATGGGGGTGTTAGCACTGAATGCGGCAATCGAGGCCGGAAGGCTCGGAGAGAGCGGCAAGCAGTTTGTGACTGCCGCGGAAGACATCCGTTCCTATGCGGCAAACTATGATGCAATCATCGCGGAGAGCCGCACGCAGCTGGCAGAATCGAAGCAGCAGATCGCGGAGCTGGAAGAACAGATGCATCATCTGATCGGATTGTTGAAGGAGAACAATATCGCGACAGCACGCCTGATGAAGTCCTGTGCGGAGGTGACGCGAGGGGCAGATGCGGTGAATGAAGCAGCGCTGTCGGAGGCATTATCCTCTGTTGTAAATGACATTGTTGGTCTTCGGAATGCGGATGAGGAGATCGTAAAATCCGAGGAGCGCAACCGGATGCAGCTTGAGGATCTTGCGGAGGAATTTCATTCCCAGCAGAAGAATCAGCAGGAGATCGGACAGATGGTTGACCCATTGTATCGTCACGTGATCGAGCGGAAAGCCGGAGAATAGAATACAAAACGAAGATAAAAAGGGACATGCGTGCTGCGTGTCCCTTTTGTCGTTCTTAGATCTGTTTGTCAGAAAATAAATGTTTCCGTTCTTTGGCGCGGGCAGCAAGTGTTGATTTGCTCCAATCGTGTCGATATACGATCCGGTACATGATATAAGCCAGCACCAAAGCGGTACTTACATCAAATACGGAATGCTGCTTGATGAACATGGTCGCAAGAATGATACATGTCATCAGTACGAAGGAGATCAGCTGCACCGTCTTGTTTTTCTTCAGCTGCTCGTTGCGCGAGACTGCAAGATGGATGCCGATCGAGTTATATACGTGGATACTCGGGAACAGATTCGTCGGAGTATCCGTCTCGTACAACATTTCACAAAGCTGCGTGAAGATGTTGTGATGCGTGAAATAGTATGGACGCAGATAGTGTCCGTTCGGATAGACCGTTGAGATCAGCAGAAAAAGCGTCATACCCGTAAAAAGGAAGGTGCACAGTCTGTAGTAATCCGACTTGTTATGTAGTGCCATATAAGCGATACCCCATGCGACATAACCGAACCAGAGAAGGTAAGGAATGACAAAATATTCACAAAACGGTATGTAGTCGTCCAAAGGCACATGGACAACATGAAAATGCGTCTTGATATTCTTCTCCACATAGGAAAACCATGCCATATATACAACAAAGTAAAGCAGAATCAGAAGATGCTTGTATTTGTGGTATAGGCCGACAAGCCTGCTTTTGACTGATGTCTTTGGTAATGTCATAAATAACCCCTGTTACTTGAAACTTGAAACATTTCAGATATGGCTAGATTATAGCACTGCTTCTTAGGAGCGACAATAGAAATCAAACATTGTTAATAAATATTTGTGAAATCTTCATAAATTGGTTATAATAGTACGGATTGAGTAGAACAAGAGAGGAAAATAAAGTGAAAAAACGAAAGATTATAGCAGGATCTGTTTTAGGTGTTCTTCTGGTAATCTATGTGGGAGTGAGCATTTATTTTACGAATCGATTCCTTCCGGGAACAAAGCTGAATGACCGTAAGGTCGCAGGATATACTGCTGAGAAAATAAAAAGTGAGATCACCGACGAGATCCACTCTTATGTGTTAACCATCAAGGAACGTGAAAAAAAGGAGGAGACGATCGCCGGATCCGATATCGACCTTGAACCACAGTGGGGCAGCGAGATCGAGGACATGATCGATGCGCAGAGCGGTTTTGCATGGCCGGTCAAGCTTTTTGCCCATGACACGTTAGAGAGTGAGACACTGGTCAGCTACGATGCGAACAAACTGGCTGAGAAGATCGATGCACTTGACTGCATGCAGGAGGAGAATCAGATCGCACCGGAAAATGCGACGGTTGCACCTTATGATAAGGAGAATGGATTTGCTCTGCAGCCTTGTGTGATGGGAACGACGATCGACCGTGATCAATTTGTGGCAGCGGCGGATGAAGCAATTGAGCAGCTTAAGGATTCCCTTTCGCTGGAAAAGGCAGATGTATATGTGAATCCTACCGTTTACGATGATGATGAAACCCTGGCGGCAGCCATCGAGACGATGAACGGGTATGCCGGTACGACCATCAACTACCAGATCGGTGAGAGTGCCGAGGTGCTGGATGCGACGACATTCGGGGAGTGGATTTCCATCAATAAGAAGGGAAAACCGGTTATCTCGAAGAAGAAGGTCGAAGAATATGTTGCCGGGCTGGCAAAGAAGTACAACACATGCTACACCGCCAAGAAGTTGAAGACCTCATACGGCAAGACGGTTACGATCGCGCGTAGCTGTTATGGCTGGAAGGTGGATAACGATGCAGAGACGAAGGAGATCATAGGGGAGATTAAGGCAGGGAAACCGGTCACAAGAGATCTCAATTACTCGATGACCGCGAACAGTCATGAGGGAAATGATTACGGAGATTCCTATGTGGAGATCAATCTGACCGCGCAGCATCTGTTCTTATATAAAGAAGGCAAGCTTGTGATCGAATCCGATTTCGTATCCGGTAATGTGGCGCGTGACTTTGATACGCCGACCGGCGCGTACGGAATTACATATACACAGAAGGATGCTACCTTAAGGGGTGAGAATTACGAGACTCCGGTCAGCTACTGGATGCCGTTTGCGGGCAATGTCGGTATGCATGATGCCTATTGGAGAAGCAGCTTCGGAGGAAGCATCTACAAGACGGCCGGTTCGCACGGATGCATCAATCTTCCACCAAGTGCAGCGAAGGTGATCTTCGAGAATGTGAGCAAGAACTATCCGGTGCTCGTGTACGAGCTTCCGGGTACGGAGAGTACTGCAGCCACAGATCAGGCATCTGCAGCGGAGGTGGATAAGCTGATCGCTGCAATCGGCAAAGTGACAAAGGATTCGAAAGACAAGATCGATAAGGCACAGAGTGCATATGACAAGTTGAACGCGAATGCCAGGACGTATGTGAAGACTTATGCGACACTGGAAAAGGCACAGAAGGATTATAAGGAACTGAGCAAGGCAAAGGACAAAGAAGGAAAGAAAGACGACAAGAAGAAAACAGAGTAAAACATGTACTTTTGTTGTATGTGTTCTCGGGAATGTTGCAATTTGAAGAAAGCGTATTGCATTTGTTTGTTGACCGGATATAATGAATTTATCAGAGAAACAAACGTGAATGTAATACGCTTACTTTTTATTAAAAACGTTGCAGAAAAGGAGAAGGACAAATGGTCGAAAAGTTACAGAACAAATTTGCAGAAGTATTTGGAACAGAGGGCGAGGCTCATGTATATTTTGCGCCGGGACGTGTGAATATGATTGGTGAGCATACCGATTACAACGGCGGACATGTATTCCCATGTGCACTCACCATTGGAACCTACGGAGTTGTCCGCAAGAGAGAGGACAATAAGCTTCGTTTCTATTCTATGAACTTTGAGCAGCTTGGCGTATTAGAGTCTTCACTGGAAGACCTTGTACCGAGCAAGGAAGCAGACTGGACCAATTATCCGAAGGGAGTCATCTGGGCATTCAAGGAGAGAGGCATGGAAGTAACGGAAGGGTTTGATCTGTTACTGTTTGGAAATATCCCGAACGGATCAGGACTTTCTTCCTCCGCTTCCGTAGAGGTATTGACCGGATACATCTTAAAGGATCTCTATGGATTTGACGTAACGAATCAGGATCTGGCTTTGATCGGACAGTATTCCGAGAACCACTTTAACGGTGTCAACTGCGGAATCATGGATCAGTTCGCAATCGCTATGGGTAAGGAAGATCATGCAATCTTCCTTGATACCAACACTCTGGATTACACTTATGTACCGCTCAAACTGGAAGGTGCCAAGATTGTAATCGCATGCAGCAACAAGAAGCGTGGACTTGGCGATTCCAAGTACAATGAGAGAAGAAGCGAGTGCGAGACTGCTTTGGCTGAGCTTCAGAAGGTAGTTGATATCAAGTCACTCGGTGAGCTTACTGAGGAGCAGTTCGAGCAGAACAAGGATGCCATCAAGGATGAGGTCCGTGTCCGCAGAGCACACCACGCAGTCTACGAGAACCAGAGAACCATCCAGGCGGTAGATGCACTTCAGAAGCAGGATTTGAAGCGTTTCGGAGAACTGATGAATGCGTCTCATGTATCACTTCGCGATGATTACGAGGTAACCGGTATCGAGCTTGATACATTGGTTGAGGAAGCATGGAAGGTGGAAGGCGTGATCGGCTCACGTATGACCGGCGCAGGATTCGGCGGATGTACGGTCAGCATCGTAGAGGATGCAGCAGTGGATCGTTTCATTGAGAGCGTAGGAGCTGCTTATAAGGATAAGATCGGTTATGCAGCTGACTTCTATGTTGTACAGGTCGGATCTGGTCCATGCAGATTGGATGCATAAGAATTTTAGAGGGAAAAGATAAAGAATTCATAAGAGGGTAACAGGAGTAGAGAGGATAAACAGATGGTACAGGATCGAATTTTACAATTAGCAGATTACGGAGTAGCAACAGGACTTGTTCCACAGAGTGATTATGTGTATACCGTGAACCGGTTGCTTGAGACACTTGGACTGGATGAGATCAGTGATGAGGTCTGGAAGGAGCATAAGCAGATTGTAACGCAGGAGGATGCGGAGGCAGCCTTAGAGGATATCCTTGCAGAGCTTTTAGATGATGCCTATGAGAGAGGCATGTTCGAGAACAACAGTGTCGTATATCGTGATCTGTTCGACACGAAGCTGATGGGATGTCTCGTTTCACGTCCGAGCGAGGTACAGGGCAGATTCAAGGATCTGTATGAGAATACATCCGCACAGGCCGCAACGGATTATTTCTACAAATTAAGCTGTGACAGCAATTATATCCGCCGCGCACGTATCAAGAAGGATCGTAAGTGGACAACCGATACAGAGTTCGGAACACTTGATATCACGATCAATCTTTCCAAGCCGGAGAAGGATCCAAAGGCGATCGCAGCAGCCAAGAATGCCAAGGCAAGCAGCTATCCAAAATGCCAGCTTTGCCGCGAGAATGAGGGATATGCAGGACGTGTGAACCATCCGGCAAGACAGAATCACCGTATTATTCCGGTAACGATCAACAACAGTGACTGGTTCTTCCAGTATTCTCCGTATGTATATTACAATGAGCACTGCATCGTATTTAACGGACAGCACACACCAATGAAGATCGAGCGTGCAACCTTCGGAAAGCTTCTGGACTTTGTCACACAGTTCCCACATTACTTTGTAGGATCCAATGCGGATCTGCCGATCGTTGGAGGCTCCATCTTAAGTCACGATCATTTCCAGGGCGGACACTATACCTTCGCAATGGAGAAAGCCCCAATCGAGAAGGAGATCACTTTTGACGGATTTGAGGATGTGAAGGCAGGAATCGTAAAGTGGCCGATGTCCGTAATCCGTATTACCGGAAGCAACAAGGATCGCCTGATCGAGCTGGCAGACAAGATTCTTCTTGCATGGAGAGGTTATACTGACGAGGAAGCAGTCATCTTCGCTGAGACAGACGGAGAGCCACACAACACGATCACACCGATCGCACGCAGAAGAGGCACCGACTATGAGCTGGATTTAGTACTGCGCAACAACCTTACGACAGAGGAGCATCCGCTTGGTGTCTATCATCCACATGCTGAACTTCATCATATCAAGAAGGAGAACATCGGTCTGATCGAGGTTATGGGACTTGCAGTCCTTCCTGCAAGACTGAAGGACGAGATGAAGGAGCTTGCACAGGCATTGGTTGAGAAATCGGATCTTCGTGCAACACCGACACTTGCTTCCCATGCTGACTGGGCAGAGATGATCATAAAAAAATATGACCAACTTACTCAGGAGAATGTAATGGATATTCTCCATGAGGAAATTGGTCTTGTGTTTGAACAGGTATTAAAAGATGCTGGTGTGTACAAATGCACCGAGGAAGGACGCGCTGCCTTCCAGAGATTTATAAGCAGAGTTAACGAGTCATAGCACGCTGCAGCTTCTTCCGACAGTGGAAGAAAGCCGGGATTAGGAAGCAGTCTGCGAAGATCCATGCCAATGGGCTGGCGAAGCAGGCTGCGGTAAATCCGAAGATCGGAACAAAGACAAGTCCGACAAGTGCTCTTGCAACCATTTCAAATACTCCGGCGAATACTGCGAATCCGGAGAATCCCATTCCCTGAATAAGAAAACGAACAATATTGACAAGCGCCAGCATAAGATAGAAGGCTGCGTTGGTAACAAGAAACTGTTTCGCCTGTGCGATAACGGTTACTTCGGATGCATTCACAAACAGAAGAATCAGATCGCGTCCGAAGAAGATCAATACCACAAGGATCAGTGCAGAGTAGATTGCACCGAGTGTGACTGCGGAGCGAAGTCCTCTTCCGAGACGGTCGAGTCTTCCGGCTCCCACATTCTGACCACCGAAGGTTGCCATCGTAGATCCGAGCGCATCGAACGGACACACGACGAACATGGAGATCCTGCTTCCGGCTGTCATGGATGCCACAGCGGTAGAACCAAGCGTGTTGACCGATGACTGTAAGATGACGCTTCCAATTGCGGTAATGGAATACTGCAGTCCCATCGGAAGTCCCATGATCAGCAGGTATCTGGTATAATCCCAGTCGAGCTTCCAGTCATCCCGCTTCAGGCGTAAGATGTCGAATTTCTTTATAATCAGAATCAGACATAAGATTCCGGATACCGCCTGTGAGAGTACCGTCGCGAATGCGGCACCGAAGACGCCCCACTTGAAAGTTACGATAAAAAGCAGATCGAGTCCGATGTTCAGTCCTGCGGAAATCACCAGGAAGATAACCGGTGTTACGGAATCTCCGAGGGAACGCAGATAGGCGGATAAGATGTTGTAAAGCATGATTGCCGGAATACCTGCGAAGATCACAACGATGTAGTTATAGGATAGATCGATGATATCGGAAGGGGTCTGCATCAGCTGTAAAATCGGACGGCAGGCGATAACGGTGATAAGTGTGATCGCTCCGCCAAAGAGTACTGCAAGTACCGCTGAGTTTCCGACATATTTGCGCAGTCCGTCATAATCCTTTGCGCCGAACCGCTGCGCGACAGGGAGCGCAAATCCGTTGCAGATTCCCTGACAGAAGCCGATGATCAGAAAGTTGATACTTCCGGTCGCACCGACCGCTGCAAGTGCCGATACGCCAAGGAAGCGTCCGACGATGATCGTGTCGACAAGGCTGTACACCTGCTGGAAAAGCATACCCATCAGAAGCGGCACTGCAAAGCCTAAGATCAGCTTCATGGTGGAGCCGCTTGTCATATCTTTTGTTGTATTGTTTGCCATATGATTACCTCTTTATATATGTTTTATAATGATTCAACATTACGTTGCCTAAACGAGTTTTTTCTAAGCGATTCTTTTGCGCAATGTGAGTCTATCTTATCACGATTACAGAAATGTTCAAGAGGGTAAATATGATGAAAATAGCGCTTTTTGCAGGGAGGAATTCTTTACAATTTTGCCATAATGCGGTACAGTATTTGATATATGTAAAATTTAAAATCAAAACAATTAACGTATTTTAAGAAAGGACCCCTATATCGATGAAGAATTGGGAAGAAAATATACGTAAGGTTGTCCCGTATGTACCGGGAGAGCAGCCGAAGAAGCAGAATATTATTAAGCTGAATACGAATGAAAATCCGTATCCGCCGGCTCCGGGAGTAGCAGAAGCGGTAAAAAATGTGGATATCGACCGGCTACGCATGTATCCGGATCCGCTTGTGACGGATCTGGTAGAGGCGATCGCTTCGAATTATCAGGTAAAGAATGAGCAGGTGTTTGTCGGTGTCGGATCGGATGATGTGCTGGCGATGATCTTTATGACCTTCTTTAATTCCAAGAAGCCGATTCTGTTCCCGGATATCACGTATTCGTTCTATGACGTGTGGGCAGATATGCTCCGCATTCCGTATGAGCAGATTCCGCTGGATGAGGATTTTAAGATCTGCCCGAAGGATTACAGCAGAGAGAACGGCGGTGTGATCTTCCCGAATCCGAATGCACCGACCGGCGAGCTGATGGATCTTGCGCAGATCGAGGAGATCATTCAGGCGAATCCGGATGTCATTGTTGTCGTGGATGAGGCATATATTGATTTTGGAGGAGTGAGTGCGCTGCCACTTATTGACAAGTACGACAATGTGATCGTTGTGCAGACCTTCTCTAAGTCCCGCTCGATGGCCGGATCACGTATCGGCTTTGCAATCAGCAATCCGACGCTGATCAAGTATTTAAATGATGTAAAGTACTCCTTCAATTCTTATACGATGGATACGATCACGATCGCCGCCGGTACTGCGGCAATGCGAGACATGGCATATTTTGAGATGACAAGGGACAAAATTATTCAGACAAGAGAATGGACGAAGCAGGAATTAAAGCGCCTTGGATTCGTGTTCGGCGATTCGAAGAGCAACTTTATTTTTGCAATGCATCCGGATGTATCCGGTGTCGCTTTGTTTGAGGCACTTCGTGAGCATGATATCTTTGTGCGCCACTTCAGCAATCCAGCGCGCATCAACGAATATCTGCGTATCACGATCGGAACGGATGAACAGATGAAGACGTTTATCGCCTTCCTCGAGGATTATTTAAATAAGAATTAGGTTAAAGTGAGGATTTATTTTTATGATTGACTATCTGGTCGTATTTTTTGTATCTATGGTTCCGCTGATCGAGTTGCGTGGTGCAATCCCGATCTCGCAGATTAGGCATCTTCCGATCATCCAGTCATATATTATCGCGATCATCGGTAATATGCTGCCGGTTCCGATCATCTATCTGTTCGCACGCAAGGTACTTGAGTGGGGGGCGGATAAGCCTTTGATCAGCGGCTTCTTCAGCTGGTGCCTCGAGAAAGGGGAGAAAGGCGGTAAGAAGCTGCAGCAGAAAGCGGGCAGAGGTCTGTTTTTAGCCCTCCTTCTTTTTGTCGGAATTCCGCTTCCGGGAACCGGCGCGTGGACGGGAACACTGGCAGCGAGCATTCTGGATATGGATTTTAAATTGACGGTGGTGGCTGTCATGCTTGGTGTCCTGCTTGCGGGTGTGATCATGATGGTACTCAGTTTTGCCGGTGTTAGTATTTTTTGATGAGAGAATAAACTATGAGTAAGAAACAACATAAAGTAAAGCCAATCCCGCGACAGATCCGGTGGGATAAGCTTGACAATACCGCACACCTCTTCCCGTCGATCGCGGGGGAGAGTATGACGAATGTGTACCGTATCAGTGTGGAACTGAACGAAGAAGTGCAGCGGGAGGCGCTGCAGCAGGCTTTGGACATTGTCCTTCCGAAGTTCGACGGATTTAACGTAAGACTTAGAACCGGTGTGTTCTGGTATTATTTTGAAGAGAATGGAAAGAAACCGCCAAAGGTGACGGAGGAGGCGATGTTTCCGTGTCGCTATATCCGTCAGAACCGCAACCGGAATTATCTGTTCCGCGTGACCTATTACGGCTGCCGGATCAATCTGGAAGTGTTTCACGTACTGACGGACGGCATGGGTGGCATCAATTTCTTAAGAGAACTGACCTATCAGTATCTGCGCCTGGTGCATAAGGATCTGGCTGAGAAAGCGGGGGACAAGCTGAGCGTAGATACCTCGCTTTGCAGAGAGGACAGCTTTGTCCGCAATTATAAGAAGAGTAAGCCAAGCGGCTTCAACAAGGAGAAGGCGTATCTGATCAAGGAGGAGCATCTTCCGGCAGGCGAGTTTGGTGTCATGCACGGAAGTATGCCGGTTCGTCAGCTTAAGGAGGTTGCACATCAGTATGGTGCTTCTTTGAATGAGTACTTAGTTTCCGTGTTTGTGTGGAGTGTCTATACGGAATTATTGCATGGAATGCCGGGCGGACGCCCGATCCGTGTGGCAATTCCGGTAAACTTACGCCCGTATTTCGATTCGAACACGACGAAGAATTTCTTTGTCATGGTGTCAGCGGAGTTCCGTCCGACAAAGGATCAGTATACATTTGAAGAAGTCGTGCAGATTATAAAAGAAAGCCTGCATTCGCAGATCAACAAGGAGCATCTGGAGGATTTGTTCTCTTACAGTGTGTCCAACCAGATGAACAAGCTGATGCGTCCGGTACCGCTTTTCCTCAAGAAGATTGCGATGCGGCTTGTCTATACGAAATCGGCGGTAGCCAATACAACGACGATCACGAATATCGGCAATATCAAGATGGACGAGCTCTATGCACCTTATGTCAAAGGCTTTAAGTCGTTTATCGCGATGTCCAAGGGACAGGCGATTAAGGGAACAATCTGTTCCTATCAGGATACGCTGGTATTTACGTTCAGCTCCGTATTCGCAGAGGCACTGGTCCAGAAGGCATTCTTCCGCAAGCTTGCTGCGGATGGAATTGAGGTAGAGATTCAGACGAACGGGGTGTATTATGAGTAGATGCAAAAAATGTAATGTGATAATTTTGGATGATACGGATCGTTGTCCGCTTTGTAAAAATGTGCTGGACAGTACCGGAGAACCGGGCGTAAATACGTATCCGAATGCGATTGGTGTCAACCGGAAGTTTCGTCTGCTAGAGAACCTGTTATTGTTTCTCTCCATCGTGGCGGGATGTCTGATGATTGCAATCAATCATATGCTTGATGCGGATATTGCGTGGAGTCTGGTGGTATGTCTGATCTTAATCTATGCCAATGCGGTTCTTCGTATGGCAATCATTGGTAAGTACGGCTATATGTTTAAGACGCTAAGTCTTGTGATCCTTGCGGTACTGATGCTTCTTGGCATCGATTATCTGACCGGATACAAGGGATGGTCGCTCGATTATGTGCTGCCGCTTGGCGTGCTTCTCATTGATCTTGCGCTTCTGATCCTGACATTGGTGAACCGCAGAAACTGGCAGAGCTACATGATGGCGCAGATTCTGGCAATCCTGCTCAGCCTGATCCCTGTGGGACTCAGACTCGGCGGAATCATCAAGTTCCCGTATCTGGTGTGGATTGCCTTCGGAACATCGGTATTTTTATTCCTCGGAACGCTGATCATCGGTGACAGACGGGCCAGAACAGAATTGAAACGGAGATTTCATGTATGATAGAAAGTGAAGCAAGTGTTAAGGGACGCGTGATCGCGGATCTGTTGTCTCACCTGACGAACGATCTGCAGATCGGCAAGAAGATCAAAAGTGGCGAACTGAGAAAACGCATGAAGGAGCCACCGTGGATCGTGCCGGACTGTTTTAATATGACACACATCGAGATGGAGAATTTCTCGATGAAGTTATTGTCGCTTAAGGAGAATCCGAATCAGGATCATGTGATATTACAGTTGCACGGAGGCGGCTATATGGGCGCGGTGCGCAATGCCTACTACGTGTTTGCGGGACTTTACAATGAAGTCAGCCGTGGCTGCAATGTATTGACTCCGGATTATCGTGTGGCGCCGGAGCATCCGTATCCGGCGGCTTTGGAAGATGCAGTCGCTTCGTACCAGTGGCTGCTCGACAAAGGGTATTATGGTGAGCAGATCATTGTTGCGGGGGATTCCGCGGGCGGCGGTCTAGCGATGGCTTTGTGCATGTATTTGAAGGATCACAAGATGCCGATGCCGGGAGGCATCGTTGCAATGTCACCCTGGACGGATCTGACTGCGAGCGGAGAGTCTTATGAGACGAATTATGAGAAGGATCCACTGTTTGGCAATACAAGGGAGAGTCTGATCTATGTCAATGATTATGCGGGAGACCACGATAAGATGGATTGTTACATCTCGCCGCTTTTCGGAGATTTCAGAGGATTCCCGCCGATGCTCATACAGGTTGGCTCCCTGGAGATGCTTCTCAGCGATTCCGTATCGGTTGCTGCCAAAGCGAGAGAGCAGGGTATCCGTGTGCGTTTAAGCATTTACGAGGGAATGTTCCATGTGTTCCAGATGGCATATCTGAACATTCCGGAGTCGAAGAAGGCGTGGGCGGAAGTTGGCAAATTTATTGACGTGATACGAAACGATGAGCGGGTATCGTCGTAAGAACAGGTATTAAGGCAGGACAGAAGTCCTTTTGTCCTGCGTTAGATATGCTATATGAAAATTGAGAAGGAGAAGAATTTCAGATGAAAGATTACACATTAAACACGAAATGCGTACAGGCCGGTTATACACCGGGAAATGGAGAACCGAGACAGATTCCGATCGTCCAGTCGACAACCTTTAAGTACGACACGAGCGAGGACATGGGAAAACTGTTCGACCTTGAAGCAAGCGGATATTTCTACACAAGACTGCAGAATCCGACCAATGACTATGTCGCAGCCAAGATTGCTGCGTTAGAGGGTGGCACAGCAGCAATGCTGACTTCTTCCGGACAGGCAGCCAACTTCTTTGCACTGTTCAATATCTGTGAGGCAGGCAGCCATATTGTGGCATCTTCTTCCATCTATGGAGGAACGTTTAACCTGATCTCAGTGACGATGGCGAAGATGGGAATTTCAGCGACTTTTGTATCACCGGATTGCACCGAAGAAGAATTGAATGCAGCATTCAACGAAAATACACGTGCGGTATTCGGCGAGACGATCGCTAACCCGGCACTCACTGTACTTGATATCGAGAAATTTGCAAAAGCCGCACATGCACACGGCGTACCGCTGATCGTGGATAACACCTTCCCGACACCGGTCAACTGCCGGCCAATCGAGTGGGGCGCAGATATTGTGACACATTCTACCACAAAGTATATGGATGGACACGGAGCTGCTGTGGGCGGAGCAATCGTAGATTCCGGTAAGTTTGACTGGATGGCACATGCGGACAAGTATCCGGGACTTTGTACACCGGATGAGTCTTATCACGGAATTACATATGCCGAGAAGTTTGGCAAGGAAGGTGCTTTCATTACAAAATGTACTTCCCAGCTGATGCGTGATCTTGGATGTATCCAGTCTCCGCAGCATGCATTCATCCTAAATCTTGGCTTAGAGTCGCTGCATGTGCGTATGCCGCGTCATGTGGAGAACGGACAGGCTGTCGCAGAATTCCTGGAGAAGCATCCGAAGGTTGAATTCGTAAATTATCCGGGACTGAAGAGTAACAAGTATTATGAATTGGCACAGAAATATATGCCAAATGGAGGCTGCGGCGTTGTTTCGTTTGAAATCAGGGGTGGACGCGAGGCGGCAGAAAAGTTCATGAAGAACTTAAAGCTTGCAGCCATCGAGACGCATGTAGCGGATGCGAGAACCTGTTGCTTAAATCCGGCAACCTCCACACATCGTCAGATGAATGATGAGCAGCTGCTTGAGGCCGGCATTCCGGCAGGTCTGGTTCGTATTTCCTGTGGACTGGAAGATAAGACAGATCTGATCGCAGACTTAGAGCAGGCACTTGCAACTGTTTCATAAACGAAGAAGTATAGAGCAGAATAAAAAGAAGCCGCAGGCAAATTTGCCTGCGGCTTTTCGCTTGTATGATTAAGCGGTCTTACCGGTATAAAGCTGATAGTACTTACCCTTGGCTGCAAGCAGCTGCTCGTGGTTACCTCTCTCAATGACGCGTCCCTGTTCAAGAACGATGATGCAGTCACTGTTCTTGATCGTGGAGAGACGGTGGGCGATAACGAAGGTTGTACGTCCTGCCATCAGTTTATCCATACCATCCTGCACGATACGCTCCGTACGGGTATCGATCGAGCTTGTTGCCTCGTCGAGGATCAGTACCGGAGGATTGGCGATCGCTGCACGTGCGATGGAGAGCATCTGGCGCTGTCCATGGCTGAGATTCGCACCATCTCCGGTGAGGATCGTGTTGTAACCGTCCGGAAGCTGGCGGATGAAGGTGTCTGCGTTCGCAAGTCTTGCAGCAGCGTAGACTTCCTCATCGGTTGCATCAAGTTTTCCGTAGCGGATGTTATCCATAACAGAAGCGGTAAACAGGTGGGTATCCTGTAAAACGATACCGAGCGAGTGACGCAGATCCGCTTTCTTGATCTTGTTGATATTGATGCCGTCGTAACGGATCTTACCATCCTGAATATCGTAGAAACGGTTGATCAGGTTCGTGATCGTTGTCTTTCCGGCTCCGGTCGATCCGACAAAGGCGATCTTCTGACCAGGAGTCGCATACAGATCCACATTGTGCAGAACAATCTTATCCGGCACATATCCAAAGTCCACATCGTCGAAGACGACATCTCCGGTCAGACGCTTGTAATCTACCGTACCGTCTGCCTGGTGTACATGCTTCCATGCCCAGATACCGGTCGTCTTATCGGTCTCTGTGAGCTGTCCGTTTTCTTCCTTCGCATTCACGAGTGTGACATAACCTTCGTCGGTCTCCGGTTCTTCATCGAGAAGCTTGAAGATACGCTCACTACCTGCCATCGCCATAACCACACTGTTGAGCTGCATGCTGACCTGTGAGATTGGCATATTAAAACTCTTGTTGAAGGTCAAGAAGCTGGCGAGCTTACCAAGTGTCAATCCGCTGAAACCGGCTAATGCCATCACGCCTCCGATCATAGCACAGAGTACATAGCTGATATTACCGATCTGCGCATTGACAGGTCCTAAGGCGTTCGAGTAACGGTTTGCATTATAGGCACTGTCATACAGCTGATCGTTGAGTTTGTTGAAATCTTCGATGTTCTGCTGCTCGTGTGTGAATACCTTAACGACTTTTTGTCCGTTTAACATTTCCTCGATGAATCCGTTGACTTTACCGAGATCCTGCTGCTGTGCAAGGAAGTAGCGGCTGGAGAATCCGGCAAATTTGCCAGTGACAAATACCGTGATCGCAACCATCACAAGTGTGAGGATCGTCAGCGGAATGTTTAAGATCACCATATAGATAAATACATTGACGATCGTGATGATACTGTTCAAAAGCTGCGGGATACTCTGGCTGATCATCTGGCGGAGGGTATCGATATCGTTCGTGTAGACCGACATGATATCTCCGTGTGAATGTGTGTCAAAGTAGCGGATCGGCAGATCCTGCATGTGGGTGAACAGATCGTTTCGAAGGTTCATGATCGTTCCCTGCGAGATATAGATCAGCAGCTTGTTGTACATAAAGGTTGCAGCAACGCCCAGAGCGTAGAAGCCTGCAACTTTGCCGATCGCCTGAAGCAGCGGTGCATAATCTGTGCTGTGATTGTTGATCATCGGCGTGATGTAATCATCGATCAGCTTCTGCATGAACATCGTTCCCTGCGTGTTGCACATAACGCTGGCAACAATTCCGATGATAACCAGTGCGTAGAGCGCACCATATTTCTTTAATACATAACCCATCAGGCGCTTCATCAGCTTACCTGGGTTCTCAATCTTTGGTTTTGGTCCTCTTGGTCCACGTGGTCCCGGCATTAAGAAGCACCTCCTTCATCAAAGTCTCCGCCGCCCTGTGTCTGCGATTCGTAGACATCGCGGTAGATCTCATTGCTTTGTAATAATTCTTCATGTGTTCCGAATCCGTTTAAGCGTCCGTCATCCAATACGATGATACGGTCAGCATCCATAACGGATGAGATACGCTGCGCGATGATCAGCTTGGTCGTTCCCGGAATCGCTTCGCGGAAAGCCTGGCGGATGCGCGCGTCAGTTGCGGTATCAACAGCGCTCGTACTGTCGTCGAGGATCAGCACCTTCGGCTTCTTTAATAAAGCACGTGCGATACACAGACGCTGCTTCTGACCACCGGATACGTTGGTTCCTCCCTGTTCGATGTAAGTATTGTACTTATCCGGGAATGTCTGGATAAACTCATCGGCACAGGCCTGTTTACAGGCCTCTATGCATTCTTCTTCGGTTGCATCCGGATTACCCCAGCGGAGGTTATCAAGGATCGTACCGGAGAAAAGCACATTCTGCTGTAATACGACAGATACCTCATTTCGCAGCGTGTCGAGATCGTATTCGCGGACATCCCTGCCACCGACATAGACTGCTCCATCCTCCACATCGTAGAGACGGCTGATCAGATTGACGAGCGAAGATTTCGAACTTCCGGTTCCGCCGACGATACCGATCGTCTCGCCGGAGTGGATATCAAGATTGATATCATCGAGCACCGGAACTTCGGCATTCTTCGAATACCGGAACGTCACATGGTCGAAGCGGATGCTTCCGTCTGCGATATCGTAGCAAGGATCGGCAGGGTTATGAAGCGTGCTTTCCTCATTGATGACCTCTGCGATACGTCTTGCGCTGGCAACACTCATGGAGATCATAACGAATACCATGGACAGCATCATCAGACTCATCAGAATGTTCATACAGTAGGTGAGCAGCGCGAGCAGATCACCGGTCTCAAGGGAGCTTCCGACAACCATGTGTGCACCGAACCAGCTGATCAGAAGGATACAGGAGTATACCGTAAGCTGCATCAGTGGCGAGTTCCATACAACAACGGATTCTGCCTTAAAAAGCATATCGTAGATGTTGCGGCTGGCCTTGGTGAAACGCTTCTTCTCGTAATCGCCGCGGACATAAGCCTTCACAACGCGGATCGCGGATACGTTCTCCTGAACACTCTCATTTAAGTCATCGTACTTGCGGAAGGCTTCCTGAAAGTAGCGCATTGCAAGAAAGACGATTAACGCAAGGCAGGAGCCGAGCAGGATGACCGCGATCAGATAGATGAGCGCCAGCCGAGGACTGATGAAGAACGATGCGATCATCGCCACGATCAGTGTGGAGACTGCACGCACGCACATACGCAGGATCATCTGGTAAGCGTTCTGAATGTTGGTGACATCGGTAGTCAGTCTTGTGACAAGACTGGCGGTATTGAATTTGTCAAGATTGGCAAAGGAATATGTCTGAATCTTTTCAAACATCGCTTTGCGCAGATTACGGCCGAGTCCCATGGAAGCAGAAGCTGCGTAGTTGGCAGCCAGACAACCGAATGTGAGGGAACAGATTGCCGTAACGACCATCCATGCACCGATAACATAGATGTGATGGGTGTCTCCAAGGTTGACACCCTTGTCGATGATTGAAGCCATAAGGAGCGGAATGATCATTTCCATAATTACTTCCGCAAAAGCAAAAAGCGGCGTAAGTATGGAGGCCTTCTTAAACTCCTTGACCTCGGCAAGCAGTGTTTTTAACATAAGTGAACCTCTCTTCATTAATTAAAATAATGGAATTGCAAATTATGCTTGCAATTTAAAAGTTAGTGTGCTAACAATTAGATATGTTAGACTATGAATTTTTAATTGTCAACAAAAAGTTATGAAGAACAGAAAGAAATTATGAGGGAGAGTATGTGTAGTAAAGATGTTCACCAACATTTCGGACATAAGTTTCGTATGATCCACAATATGATCGACAAATATTTTGAGAAACGGTGCGACGGATCCATTCATTATCTGACCCGGGTACAGTGTGCAACCTTACATTATTTATATGATCACCGGGATGAGGATGTGTTCCAGAAAGACATCGAGGCGGAATTTAGTATCTCCGGTGCGACAGCAACGAATATCTTAAAGGGACTTGAGAGGCAGGCGCTGATCACGCGTGAGCCGATGCCGGAAGATGCCCGCCTTAAGAAAATTGTCCTTACAGAAGAGGGCATTGACTGCAATGCACAGGCAACACAGAATATGTATCATATGGAAGAGACACTGACGGCAGGATTCTCAGAGGAAGAACTTGAAGAATTCCGCGATATGCTGGATCGCATGATTGCGAATCTTGAGGGACTGCAGGAGATCCGCTCGGAAAAAATGTAAAAAAGACCACATAATATTGTCAATCCTTATTGACAAAGGCACAAGATATAGTGTAATCTTGTTGTTGCAGACAAATAATACTATATATTGTGTCACGCGTCGTGACATTCAATGTTTTGGAGGATAGACAATGAAGATTATCAAACGAAGCGGCAGTGAAGCGGTATATGATTCGAACAAGATCATAGCTGCCGTACAGAAAGCCAATGCATCCGTCATTGACTACGAAAAACTTTCTGATGAACAGATCAGGGAGATCGCGGACAACGTAGAGACTGCGTGCGAGAACATGAAGCGTTCCCCGAGTGTGGAGGAGATTCAGGATATGGTGGAGAACCAGCTGATGAACAAGCGTGCTTTCACCGTTGCGCGTAACTACATTACATACCGTTACAAGAGAGCACTCGTGCGTAAGTCCAATTCTACGGATCAGCAGATCCTTAGTCTTCTTGAGTGTAACAACGAGGAAGTAAAGCAGGAGAATTCCAACAAGAATCCGACTGTCAACAGTGTGCAGCGTGATTATATGGCCGGCGAGGTCAGCAAGGATATCACGAAGCGTTTCTTACTGCCGGAGGATATCGTGGAGGCGCATGAAAAGGGACTGATCCACTTCCATGATGCGGATTATTTTGCGCAGCATATGCACAACTGCTGTCTGGTCAATCTGGAAGATATGTTACAGAACGGAACGGTCATCAGCGAGACAAGGATCGACCCGCCGAAGAGCTTCTCGACCGCCTGCAATATCGCAACACAGGCGATCGCACAGATCGCAAGCTCCCAGTATGGTGGACAGAGTATCTCGCTTTCGCACCTTGCACCGTTTGTACAGGTCAGCCGCGAGAAATTCCGTCAGCAGGTGCGCAAGGAGTTTGAGGCAGTCGGTTTAGCTCTTGATGAGGAGCAGATTAACAAGGTTGCAGAACTCCGTGTCAAGGAAGAAATCAACCGTGGCGTGCAGATGATCCAGTATCAGGTTATCACACTGATGACGACCAATGGACAGGCGCCTTTTATTACCGTATTTATGTATCTTGACGAAGTACCGGAAGGCCAGACAAGAACTGACCTTGCAGCAATCATCGAGGAGATGCTGCACCAGAGAATCCAGGGTGTCAAGAATGAGAAAGGTGTATTCATTACACCGGCCTTCCCGAAACTGATCTATGTGCTCGAGGAGGACAACATCCACGAGGATTCCAAGTACTGGTACTTAACCGAACTCGCAGCAAAATGCACTGCGAAGCGTATGGTCCCGGACTACATCTCCGAGAAGAAGATGAAGGAACTCAAAGTGGATAAGAACGGTGAGGGACACTGCTATACCTGTATGGGATGCCGAAGCTTCCTGACACCGTATGTCGATCCGGAGACAAACAAGCCGAAGTATTACGGACGTTTCAACCAGGGTGTTGTAACGATCAACCTTGTTGACGTGGCTTGTTCTTCTGAGGGAGATATGGACAAGTTCTGGAAGATCATGGACGAGCGTCTGCAGCTTTGCTACCGTGCACTGATGTGCAGACACAAGAGACTGCTCGGCACACCTTCCGACGTAGCCCCGATCCTGTGGCAGAACGGAGCCCTGGCCCGTCTGGAGAAAGGCGAGCCGATCGACAAGCTTCTGTTTGGTGGATATTCCACAATCTCACTCGGCTACGCAGGACTCTGTGAGTGTACCCGCTATATGACCGGTGTGTCCCACACGGATCCGGAGGTCGGAACACCGTTCGCACTCAAGGTTATGCAGCGCCTCAACGATGCATGCCAGGAGTGGAAGGAGAAGGAGAACATCGACTTCAGTCTCTACGGAACACCGCTTGAGTCTACGACCTACAAGTTCGCCAAATGCTTACAGAAGCGTTTCGGAATCATCAAGGGCGTTACAGACCGCAACTACATCACGAACAGCTATCACGTACACGTGACAGAGGAGATCAACGCATTCGACAAGCTGAAATTCGAGTCACAGTTCCAGAAGCTGTCTCCGGGTGGTGCAATCAGTTACGTGGAAGTTCCGAATATGCAGAACAATATCGAAGCTGTACTTTCGGTTATGAAATATATCTATGACAACATCATGTACGCCGAGCTCAACACCAAGAGTGACTATTGTCAGGTGTGTGGCTACGATGGAGAGATCAAGATCGTCGAGGAGGAAGGCAGCGGCAAGCTGATCTGGGAGTGCCCGAACTGCGGCAACCGTGATCAGGACAAGATGAGTGTTGCCCGCCGTACCTGCGGATATATCGGAACACAGTTCTGGAATCAGGGACGTACGCAGGAGATCAAGGAGCGCGTACTGCATCTGTAATTTGCAAAAACACAAAAATGCTGAGGTATCTATGAAAACCTCAGCATTTTTTGCGTGAACCACAAATGAAACAGGATAAGGTATGGAAAGCAAAAAGTATGGAGATTGTATCTGTACATTTGTGAAATTTTTGTGTATAATTTGGTTAACAATAGCACTCTTATGTCCGATATAAATTACAATAGTATAAGAATGCGTTTCCAAGGAAGGAGATTGTATAACATGGAGAAAAGCAAAATGATAAACAGAGGAAAGAAGATTGTGGCAGTCGCATTATCATTTATGATGATGATTCCGGTAGCATTCAGCCAGACAACAGTTACGAATGCTGCGGCTCAAGCTGCTTCTGCAACGATTTCTACGATTGCAGATGCGATTACAATCGATGTTGTAAAGAATGCAAAAAGTGATGCGAAAAGCAGCAAAGATAATGATAAGCTTTCATTAGAACGGGGACAGGAAGTGCAGCTTCAGATTAAGGCAAAAGCAGCAATGAAGCTGGAGAGTATTCGAGGAAAACTATCGTTTATCGATACGACGTCCCGTGATTCGGATGAGAGTCCTGTTTTGAGCAATGATATTTTTACAATTGCTGGTGCAGATGAAATAAGCGGCTGGCAGGTTGGATATCTGGCAAATAAGGATCGGGATTATTATACAGTAAGTATTAACACGAATGGTCAGGCTAGAGAGGTAAAATCGGGTGATATCATCGCATCTATACGAATGAAAGTTCAGACCTCGGTTGATGGTGTGACTGTGAATTATGCGGTTGATGAGAAGGAGTTCAAGGCTCAAAATGTCAGTGATGGTTCTAAGATAACGGTAACAGATGGTGGTATAGCGACAGGTACACTGAAAAATGATTTCGCAACAACGAGAGGGGTAACACTGAGCCTGCCGGATAAGATGACACAGAAGACATACACATTTACTACTAGCGGTGATGGAATTAAAAAGTTTTCGGTCCCGGTAAAGATTACATCAAATTCTGGCTTTACCGGAATGACGGTGAAGTTTACATATGATTATACAAGTATGAACTATACCGGATATCAGTTATCGCCGCAGGCGTTGGTAGGGTTAAGTTGTAAGACAGTTTCTTCAGGCGTTACCAGTACGCAGGGAGAAGTTACATTAAGTTTGTTAGGCTCGGAAGATGTTATGATCAAGGGTGATTTCCTTACATTAAATTTTGAGATGTCAAGAGGTGCAAAGGCCGGCAATAAGTCAACGATTTCCGGGAAAATCCTTTCTTTGGCTAACGAATCAGGAACAAAGGATGATAAGCTTGCAAAGATTGTTTCTAATAGCTGCGAGGTTACAATTGTAGAGGGTCCGAAACGTGGAGACGTCAACGGAGATGGTAAGATTACATTGATTGATGCAACATACGCCTTACAGTTTTACAATGGAGTTCGTGATCTGACGGATGAGCAGCAGGCTTTGGCAGATGTCAATGGACGAGATGGGGTAACACTTGTAGATGTATTGATGCTCCTTAAATTCTGTAATGGAGAGAATGTTACTTTTGCAAATTAAGTATGGACAACGAGAAGAAGACAAAATACGCTCATCTTTATGAGACAACGTCTTCGCAGGTTACGCCTTCACCTGGAAATAATAAGAAGCGTCCGGATAGCGGGAACGGATATCTGGACGACCTGAAAGAAATTGAACACATATGTACGCAGAATGACTTGGGCGATGACAGAGAAAATCAGAAACTGTATCGCAGTCTTAAGAATCAGAATTCTTTTACCACGTGGGTGGGGGAAGCATTCTTAAGCGGATTGTCCGGTCATACGAGTAAGAACCGCCATAGACGAACTATGGAGAGAGTATGCAAGCGGATTGCTGTCTCTTTCCTCGCTATGGCGGTAGTGTTGTTATTATCCCTTCTTTATTTTCAGATGAAAGCGGTGCGGGAAGATGCGGTACTCGAGTATGTGCGGCAGGAAAGAGAACAATTGGCACAGGCATCGGATGAGAAAGACAATCACAAGGTTGCAATCCTCGATCAATATGCTATATTATATAGTATGTATTCGGATGTTGTCGGCTGGATCAAGGTCGATGGGACACCGATTGATTATCCGGTGATGCAGGACACAACCGGAGATGAGTATTATCTGAATCATAATTTTGAGGGGAAGGATGATAATAAGGGAGCGCCTTTTGTCGATGCTGACACTCAGATTAAGCCACTTGACAAGAATATTGTGATCTATGGACACAATACGAGAGATGGCAGTATGTTCGGAGATCTGGATTATTATCTGGACCAAAAGTTTTATAAGAAGCATCCGACGATCTCATTTGATACGATTTATGAGACAGGAACTTATCAGATTGTGGCGGTTGTTAAGACGCATGTGCGAAACAATGACGAGTCTGGATTCCGCTACTATTGGTTCCGCAATTATGAGAATCGTGGCGAATTTCAGGAATTGTTGGATTTTATTGATGAGAATCAAATTTATGACACGGGAGAGCATCTCTCCTATGGGGACAGCATGATCATGTTATCAACCTGTGAGTATACGGTTGAGAACGGACGGCTTGTTGTTATTGCAAAAAGGATATAAGGACGAAGGATGAAGAGATTAGCGAAACTGTTATTAGGAATTTGTATGGCATTGATAGTCAGTCTGGCTGCCACTCCGGTGGTGACTTATGCGTCGAGTATCAATCTTACACTTGGAACAACGGATAATGCGAGAGTGGGGGACACGGTTACGGCAAGGATTGTACTTGGAAATAATCCGGGTATGTCTACGTTTGCGGTTAAGCTGGCATACAACAGAGATGCACTCACTTATACCGGAGCAACCTGGGCATCTTCCGTGACATCGAATTCCAATAATGTTCAGTTAATCTCAGAAGTGACAGAGAATGGAGGCCCGGTTCTTAACATTTCTTCGATTCTGAATCAGACGTATTCCGGCAATGAGACTTTTGTTACTTTAAATTTTACAGTAAAGCAGGCATATACGACGATGCCGGTGACTTTAACTGTGCGGGAACTGACGGATTCCAGCTATAACACCATGACAGTGAACACAGTTGTTGATGCGAATGCAGGGAAAACGAATACCCAGAACAGCCAGAACAACAGTCAGAGCCAGAGTAATAGCCAGAGTCAGAATAACAGCCAGAACAATAGCCAGAATAATAGTCAGAATAACAACCAGAATAATAGCCAGAACAACAGTCAGAATAATAATAACAATAATAATTCAAATAACAATAATTCGAATAATAATGACGACACAACGATCGATGATACGATTGATGGATCCGATACAACAAAGAAGCCGTCAAAGGTTGATAAGACACCGAAGACCGGAACGTTCGATATCCGTTATCTGTTCGGTGCTGCCATCGTGGTATTCCTTGCGATCGCGGGAATCTGTATCAAGGTGTTGGGAAAGAAGAAGATGTAATGAATTACGCAGGAATTAAATATTGTGATATTGCCAACGGCACCGGGTGTAGAACGGTGCTGTTTGTCTCGGGATGCCGGAATGCCTGCAAAGGCTGTTTTCAGCCGCAGACATGGGATTTCGGATACGGAGAGCCTTTTGATGAGAAGGTGCAGAAGGAAGTGCTCGACTCACTGGCTCCGGATTACATTACCGGAATTACGTTGCTTGGAGGGGAGCCGTTCGAGCCGGAGAATCAGAAGGAACTTGTGCCTTTTATGAGGAAAGTCGTTGCACAGTATCCGAATAAGAATGTATGGGCATTTACGGGATATATATATGATAAGGATCTGGTTGCCGGAGGGAGACGGCATACAGAAGATACCGATGAATTACTTTCTATGATTGATGTGTTGGTGGATGGACCGTTTATTGAGGAACTTAAGGATATTACCTTGAAATTTCGCGGTTCATCGAATCAGAGGGTTCTTGATTTAAGAGAAACCATCCGAACGGGGAAGATAACCACATTGTTTTAGAAGAGGAGCGTGTTAAGTATGAAAAAGCATATCAGTATGATGTGTGCGATAATCTGTTATGCAATCGGCGTGATCGCCTCCGTGTATTTCGGATTATGGAAGATGCTTTTGCATCCGGTGCTTATGATTGTTGCGGCTTTTTCTGCCGGAACACTGACGGTGAATCTGATGATCGCGTGTGCGGTCAAGATTTTGTTTTCCACGACGCTTACCGGACTAATCTGGTGCATCGGATACATAGGTTATAACCATTTCAAGGGGACGGAGGATCCGGACTGGGATAAGCTCAATCCGCTCAATGATACGAATGATTATGAGGAAGAGAGGCGTGTGTCGTGATTCTGCGTGTGCCGGAATATTATGATGAGTTCTCCTGTATTGCAAGTCGCTGCAAGGACAGCTGTTGCGCAGGCTGGGAGATTGATATTGATGAGGAATCTTATGAGTATTACCGGAATGTTGAGGGACCATTCGGAGACCGCTTAAGAGAGAGCATGTATGAGGCGGAGGATGAGGATGGCGGTTACCGTTTTAAGCTGAAGGGACCGAAGCGTTGCGCGATGCTCAATGATAATAATTTGTGTGATCTATATACCGCTTTGGGCGAGGAGGCGCTGTGTGAAGTGTGCACAGAGTATCCGCGCTTTTCGCTTGTCTATGGGCAGGTGGAGCAGAAGGCACTCAGTCTTTCCTGCGAGGAAGTGGGACGGATTCTTTTTAACCGAACCGAGCCGGAGCAGCTGATTGATATCGAGCTTCCGGGAGACTGTGAGGATGATGAGGAAGATCCACTTCTGGTTGCCTTCATGGAATGGGTGCAGAAAGAAGCGGTTGCAATCCTGCAGAATCGACAGAATCCGATTCCTTATCGTGAGAAGGAATTTCTCGCATGGTGTGACCTAGCGCAGAATGCACTCAATCATGCGGAGGCGATGGATGACTTGTCACTTCTGGACGTATGGAAGAAGGAGCAGGCACTCTTGCAGCTGCGTGCGTGGGAAAACGAGAATCCGGTTCAGAAATGTTTGAAAACACAGATGGATGGTCAGGACGAGAAATCCACAGAAGAGGCAGAGAGAAGTCAGGCGTTATATGAAGATTTCTGCAGTCGTTTTGAAGTTTTTCTGACGATGGAAGAGCTGGATGATGAGTGGATCAACACGAAGGCAGAGTTTGAGAAGCTTTATCATGCGGATACTTACGGAAAGCTTCTGCGCGAATATCTGGATTCGGATGACTATTCGGAACTTGGTTACGAGCATCTGCTTGTCTACTTTGTATACCGTTATCTGATGAATGCGGTCTACGATTATGATATCTTATCTTATGCGAAGATGATCGTTGTGGCGACGCTTGTTGTGCGCGATATGGACGCAGCACGTTACCAGAGAAACGGTGGGGCGTTTACGATGTTTGACCGCATTGATATCGCACGCATTTTCTCCAAGGAAGTGGAGCATTCGGAAGGAAATGCTGAGGATCTCAAGGAAATGTGTATGATGGAGGAGATTGCTTCGATCGAGGCGTTGGATCGCCAGATATCAATTTGATTTGGAAATGGACTTGGTAATTTGAGAGTGAATTCGATAAATGGAGAGTGATTTTTTTATTCTCGTTGTAGCACATATGTGAGATAAATAGAAAACCCGCATGTGCCATCTGGCATATGCGGGTTTTGCAATTGCTCAAATTTATTTGTCGAGCAGATCGGTATAGAAGTCTGCGTAATCGGTACGGGCTGCGTGGCTGAAGTCGATCGCTGCGGACGGATGCTGGTTTAAGCGGCCGGTCAGCAGGTAAGGAATATCGTATCCCCATACGGCTCCGGATGCTTTCAGTGGAAGCATATGCTCCTCAAGGAATTTAAGAACCGGGAAGATATTGTACTTCGGGTTCTTAAGGAAGCTTAAGAGAAGCTCCATTGCACAGTTTCCGGCGCCTCGTCCCATAGACATCATGGTTGCGTCGAGAAGGCTGACACCTCTTGCAGCGGCTTCAATCGTATTGGCGAAAGCGAGCTGCTGGTTGTTGTGTGCGTGCATACCAATGTACTTGTTGTATTTTTCTCCGACTTCTGTGTATTTGTCGGCAATTGCACGGATCTGCTCCGGGTAGAGTGCTCCGTAGCTGTCTACAATGTAGATGCCGTCTGCGTTACTTTTGCCGACCATCTCGAGTGCCTGATCAATGTCTGCTTCCTTGGCGTTGGATACTGCCATAATGTTACAGGTTACTTCGTATCCTTTCGCTTTGGCATCCTCGATCATCTCGATTGCTGCAGGCATCTGGTGAACGTAGGTTGCGACGCGGACCATGTCGATGACACTTTCGCTTTTGTCAAGGATGTCCTTCTTGTAATCGCAGCGTCCGACATCTGCCATAACGGAAATCTTCATGTCGGAATTGTTGTCTCCGACAATCGCGCGGATGGATTCCTCATCACAGAATTTCCACTTGCCGAATTTGTTTACGTCAAAAAGCTCCTTGGAAGCCTTATAACCAAACTCCATGACGTCGACACCCGCTTTCACGTTGGCGCGGTATAATGCGTTGATAAAATCGTCCGAGAACATAAAGTTGTTCACAAGTCCTCCGTCACGAATGGTTGCGTCCAATACGCGAATATCAGATCGTACTGTCATTAAGTCTCCCTTTTGAGCCATTGTTGTTTCCTCCTAAGCTGAAATAAATTATTTAACGCTTTAACGCCTTAACGCGTGTGAGTATATGATAACACATTGTGCCGAAAATGCAAGTAAAACTTTACTTTTCTTATTCAGACTAATATAATTAACATGGATTAGAATCCAAAGGAGGACAAAATGATATACTTACTAGGAAACTTAGAACCCGCAATTATTGCGTTTGTTGGAATTTTATTTGCGTTTGCCGCAACCTGTATCGCAATCGCAAAGCTGAATAAATACCTGCCGAAGGATATGGGACGTCAGTTTGCACATGACGGTGCGCTATCTGCCGGAAAGCCGAGAGGAGCCGGTATCATTTTCGTACTGACCTTCGTTGCAGCAGCACTTCTCTTTGCACAGATGAATGTGGAGATCGGTATCTATCTGATCCTGATCGTTGTTGAGATGTTTACGGGATATTTTGATGATGCCGCAGAGAAACCTTGGGGCGAGTATCTGAAGGGGTTTCTTGATCTTGCGGTAGCCGTTGTTGTTGCACTTGTTTATCTTCACTATAACACAAGCACAATTACATTTGCGATCACCGGTACACAGGTCACAATTCCACCGGTTGTATTTGCAATCCTTACGGTGGTTCTTGTGTGGGCATCCATCAATGTCACCAACTGTTCGGACGGTGTAGATGGACTTTCCGGAACACTTACCATTATTACATTGATGACGATTTTTGTACTGGATAATCTGCTTGGTGTGGATGACGGATTTAATTTCTGCATCTTACTGTTTTGTGTATGTCTGCTTGGATATCTGTGGTACAACGCGACACCGAGTAAGCTTCTGATGGGAGATGCCGGATCCCGAGCGATGGGTATCTTTATTGCAATCGCCGTACTCAAGATGCACAGTCCGTTTATGTATCTGCTTGTCGCTGCGGTACTGATCGTAGATGGTGGACTCGGACTGATCAAGGTTTCATTGCTTCGTTTCTTAAAGATACATATTTTAAAGAACGTAACGACACCGATTCATGACCATGTGCGCAAGAGAAGCGGCTGGTCGAATGCACAGGTTGTATTCCGTTTTGCAATCATCCAGATTGTGATCTCGGTAGCAGCAGTGTATATGGTAATGATGTAGTGAATCATTCTTTCAAAGTAATTATTGAGATAAGAGAAAAGTACAGTACAAGGGGTTTTTTAGAATGCGATACATAACGATTGAGGAAGCACAGCCTGGAATGTGCCTTGCCTATGATCTATATGATTCGATGGGCAGAACGATGATAGGACGAGGCTGCGAGCTGACTGCATCCTATATCGATAAACTGAGGGATTACGGATTTAGCGGAGTCTACATTGATGATGAATTGTCGAAGGAGATCCAGATCGAGGCATCGATCTCCGAAAAGCTTCGAACAGACGGAATCAACTGCATCAAGAAAAGTGATATTGATCACTGTGCAGAGATTGCAGCTGCAATCGTAGATGAGATATTGCCGCGTGGCGAGGTCTCTCTTGATATGCTGGATCTGCGATCCTATGATGACTATACCTATGCACATTCTGTAAATGTTGCGGTTCTCTGCTGCGTGATCGGCATGGGCATGCAGATGAATGAGCGTGATTTAAATTATCTGGTTACGGCGGCGTTACTCCATGATCTCGGTAAATTATCGATACCGCCGGAAATCCTAAACAAACCGGGAAGATTAACGCCGGAAGAGTATCAGATCATGAAGAAGCATGCGGAGTATTCGTACAAGCTTTTGAGTAACAGATGGGATATTTCCGCGCATATTAAGCAGACGGTATTGCTCCACCATGAGAATTATGACGGAAGCGGCTATCCGCAGGGACTTCTCGGCAAGGAACAGTCGATATTTGTCCGAATTCTGCATGTAGCGGATGTGTATGATGCTTTGACCTCGAAGCGACCGTACAAGAAGCCGTACTCTCCATATGAGGCGATCGAGTATCTGATGGGTGCATGCGGTATTATGTTTGACAAGCAGGTAGTGGAAGTCTTTTTGGAATATGTACCGCTTTTCCCAAAGGGAACGAAGGTCAATCTATCGGATGGAAGAACAGGAATTATTTTTGAAAATGCGGGTAAGCACAATCTTCGACCGGTTATTATGCTTGATGATGGAGAGAAGATCAATCTCATGGATAAGGAGCACCTGAACATCACCATTCTTCCACCGGATTATCTGGATGTCGTATCTCCGGAGGATGAGGAAGAGGGCAGAAATAACATGGTGGATGGAACGCCGCATACCAGAATCATGGTGGTCGATGATATGAAGACAAATCTTGAGGTAATGCGTAGCATTCTGGATAATATCTATGATCTGACGCTTTGTAAATCCGGATATCAGGCGATCCAGTATATGAAGAAGAATCCGTTCCCGGACCTGATCATTATGGATGTGGACATGCCGGAAATGACGGGAATTGAGGCTACGGTTAAGATCAATGAGATTACGGGAGGAACGATTCCGGTTCTCTTCGTGACGGCAATCTGCGATGCGCAGACGGTCATTACCTGTCGCGAGCTGCATGCGGCAGGATACATTGTACGCCCTTATAAGCCGGTCTATATTAAGGCTGAGATAGAGCGTATATTAAGCGGATGGAGGCATTAGGATATGATGTTAGTTTTCCTTGGGGTGTGCATGTGCATTACCTTCTTCGTACTCCAGACATATATTACTTCAGGCTTTCATGCCAGAGAGCACCGGCTTCTTCCGCTGGTGCTCACTTTGGTTGCGCTGTATAACTTTTACCGGATTGTACAGGAAATCATGGGCAGCACAAGCGTATTTCGGGCTTTGACCGATCTGCTGGTTATTCAGATGGTCTATGTTCTGTTTCATTATGTAATGGATTTTATGCATTTCAAGCTGAAAGTATGGCTGGAAACGCTTCTTTTTTTTAGTCTGCTTTTCTCGGATTTTATGATGTTTTATGATATGATCTATGACCGGTCTTATCAGGATGTCTTTCTAGTTACTCTTTTTGCCTATGTGCTTCTGACACTTGGCTTTTCCACTTATGCGCGAATACTGACACCACTCTCGCAGATTGAGGGACATGTCAATGATATGTTGTATGCATCGATCGCGTTGCCGGGATTTGCATTGCTTTTCCGTGTATTCTCGCAGGGGGCAGAGAATATTGTAATGCCGATCGCGTTGGAATGCACCTGTCTGATCATCTATTATCTGATGATGACAGGACAACTGACAAATGTAGCAATCGAGATGCAGGAGAATTACTATAATACTTCGGATATCGCATGTTTTCTGTTTGACAGTAAGATGCATTTCCGTGATGCAAATCTGGAAGCGAAGAAGATTTTTGCGGAAGCAGTACAGGAGATGGAGAATGAGCCGGATAATTATGCGTATTATTCTTCGATGATGCGATGGAGTACACATCCGGAGGATGAGCTGGAGAGGAAATATGGCGAACTGTATTACAAATGCCAGCTGCAGCCAGTATTCAAGGACGATATTCTGTGTGGATATATTCTCTGTGTTATTGACATCACGCACCTGAAGCAGGAAACGAAACTGATGGAGCATCTGAAGCGGGAAGCAGAGAACCAGTCTGTGCTAAAAAGCAAGTTCCTTGCGAGTGTCAGTCATGATTTAAGAAGCCCGCTCCATGCGATCATTGGAGGAAGCGAGATCCTTCTAAGACGTAAGGAACTTCCGGCGGAGAGCCGGGCAATGCTTGGATATATTCACAATGCAGGCAACACGCTGCTTGAGCAGGTTAATACCATTCTGGTGTATTCCAAGCTGGAAGCAGGAAAGCTGACTCTGCATAAGAAAGAATACAATTTCTATAATCTGCTCAAGGAACAGGCACATATCTGCCTGATGAATCTGAACGAGAAGCCGGTTGATTTTGTGGTACGGATGGAGAGTGAGTTTCCGGAGATGATGATCGGCGATGAGTCGTGCGTGCGGCAGATCCTCCAGAATCTGTTGTCCAATGCAACGAAGTTTACCGACCGTGGATCCATTGTGTGTACCATCTGCTGTAACAAAAAGAAGAACAGTTCGATCATACAGGTATACGGAAGCGTGGAAGATACCGGTGTGGGAATGAATGCCCAGCAGCTGGAACACATCTTCGGAGAGTATGTCTCCTACTCGGATGATAGAGGACTTGAAGGCAGCGGACTGGGACTTTCTCTGGTCAAGCAGATGGTGGATCTGATGCATGGGCATATACATGCAAGCAGCGAGGAAGGTGTTGGAACCCGGATCATGTTTGCTTTTGAGCAGGAGCAGACATCGTCTGTAATGCTTCCACCGACCAATATTGACCGGGATACACTGTTAAAGAAGCCGGTCTATGCGGTAAGTGATGTGAAGCCAAACTGGGTATTCCCAGGAGCGAGGGTGCTTCTGGTGGATGATATGGAGGTCAATCGTCTGATCTTCAAGAAGCTTGTTGGTCCGTGGAAACTGACGGTGGATCTGGCTGCTTCCGGAGATGAGGCAATCGCGGCGGCGAAGCTTCACAAGTATCAGATGATCATCTTAGATCAGATGATGCCGGAGAAGTCGGGTATTGAGACGGCGGATGAAATCTCGGAGTTCTGTGATGTTCCGCTTGTTCTGATGACGGCGGACATCTCAGATGCAACGAGAACAGAGGCTTTGATCCATGGATTTATCGAATTTCTGCCAAAGCCGGTACAGATGGAGAATCTCGGCACGCTTCTTGAGACATGTCTTCCGGTTGAGTACCGTGAGATTCCGACGGCGGATACTTCGGTGGATCTGCAGGCAAGAGACCGCGAGGAGGCACTCGCCTATGCGAGAACACTGGAAACGTATTGCAAAGAAGTACAGGAACTGCTTGGAACGCTTGAAGAGTATGAGAAGACCAATCTTGATATGTTCCGCGTGAAGGTGCATGGAATCAAGGGAATCAGCAGACAGATCGGTCAGGATGAGATGGGCGAGCAGGCAGAAATCATGGAGATGGCGGCAAAGACCGAGAATCATGTCTTTATACGAAGAAATCTGCCGAAGTTTCTGACGCAGCTACAGGGTGTACACGATGATGTTGAGCGGGAATTTAAAGAACTTAGAGCTCAATATGAGGATAAAGGAAAAGAAACCGAAAAGCAGGAAATCGGTCAGAATGAAAAGCTTCAGTTGTGGAAGGATTTAAAGGATGCTTTTGATGCTTATGATCTGAATGCGATGGAAGAGATGATCGGTAAGTTGTCAGAAGTTGCTTTACTGCCGGAGGAAGAGAAGATATTGCAGAATGCGAAGGAAGCCTGCGATGATTTTGAATATGAGGACGGAAGAGCGGCGTGCGAGGAGGCAATGTCTATACTCGCGTAAACTCGAGAAACACGCTTCGTGGGTTCCTCGAGTTATCGCGGTGCTCGCCAGATCCGCAAGCAAGCTTGCGATTTTTCTCGCTACTCGCGTAAATAAAAGAGACTTCACTCACCATGAATGAAGTCTCCTCAAAATACAATACTGTGAATGATTCACAGAACATATTTTATCGCAAAGCTTTTAAAAATAGAATAGATTTTACCAAACGACAGTTTTCAAAAAACTTATCTGTCAAAAATTAATTTCTCCCACGGTTCATATCCTGCCATGTAGCCGAATTCTTCCTCCTTTCTGAATCCTTCAAGAAGTTTTTCTTTTACACCATCTAATATAGCTTCATCAATATCTCTGAACTTCATATGCTTATATAAACCGGACTTTCTAAAATCATACATAGTACCCACATTATCAAGAAGATGTTTTACCACCTTATATGTTCCCTCTACATCTTTCCCTGCACATACAATATCAAGCATTGGCGAATACTCATTATATTTTCCCATTTCCAATGTATGTGCAACTGCCTGTACCTTCCCTGACAAAAATCTCGCATAACCGATATCATTTTCCCGCAATGCCAGTCCCGCCATTGTGGAAAGAACAAAATTAAGTGTACTAAAGCCGGAAAAAATAATATTTTCATATTTTTCATATGCTTCTTTGATTTTTCCCTGCTTCTGGAGTAATCTTCCCTGATAATAACTTTTCATAGGATCGTATTCTGAAAAATAGTCCAGATATTTTTCTGCCTTGGTGTAATCCTTCTTACGTAAATAAAATCCAAATAAGGAATCTGCTGCATGATGCTGTATCTCTTCATTCTCATCATGTAGTGCCAGCTCATACCATGCGTTAATCTGCTTATCATATTTTTCCTGATTCGTGCATTTATCCGTTATTCTTCTTGCATCAAGCATTACCGCAGTCTGCCAGATAAGCATATTACAATTCGGATATTCCTTTATAAGTCTCAATGCCCATTCATAAGTCTTTTCATAGCCTTCTTCTGAAAACATCCTGTCCATCTTCCTGATAATTTCTTCGATTTCAGTATCTGAAAGTTTTTCATGAAAAGAAAGTAATGTATCAAGTGAAATATCAAGCAGTCTTGCAATTGGTGCCAGCAGTTCAATATCCGGCTTGGAATTACTATTCTCCCATTTGTTTACAGCCGGTGTCGTCACGCCTAATCTGTTTGCCATCTCCTCCTGCGTCATACCAGCTTCTTTTCTGTATTTTTTTATAACAACGCCTATATCCATTTGCTTCATCTCCTAAAAAAATTCAAAAGCTTTTGTATACTCAGCATATCAGATTCATATAGATTGCTCAATTGAACGGTGTTTAATTTCTATTCAATTTAATTAACCAGTAGGAAATGTTGCATGATTAATCTGTTGTTTTGGCTGCCTTGATACTTCTTAGGTTGACGGCTAGATACGCATTAGAGATGTCTCCATCCAAATGCTGTTCTAGCAAGTAACTTTTCCCTTGAACCCTTTGTTTATTATATGTGGGGCGCTTTTCGCCCCCAAATAGTGAAAGTGGGGGCACTTTCTGCCCCCGCTGAATTTATTCTTTTCATACTTTTTATCAACATAATCCTATTATTTACTTATCTACATTGGCTGTCATTTTTGAAAGTAAAGTACCCATTTTTATAGGGAATACATAGCACCCCATTGTTTGGATTTTCTGATTGAAACTATGGCAGATTATGTATCTCTTTGAATTAATATGTTTCGCAAGACCATAACCAACTTTTTCTGGAGATGCCTTAAATTCATTAGGCACCGGTAATGGAGAAGCCGATTTTGCAAAACCTTTCTTACCAATTGCATCAATCTGCTTCCTAGAATGATTACTTTTTAGTTCAAAATATTGACCCCCACGTAATAAAATATCCCACTACTTTTTTGAATATTGGGACTTGTGTTTGTCCACGTCCTTCAACTGCTACTGTGTGCTTTTAATCTGACCGTTTACACCCTTTAAGGCAGTCTGTAATTTGGTGGTATCTCCGCCAATCTCGACAGTAATACCCATAATTTTGTTAGCCACGGTCGATACCTCCTTCCGTAAAAATGGGCATAAAAAACAGATTTCTCCAAGCATGAAAAAAGCACCAACCATTTCTGATTGATGCTTTCAAATTATTTTGTTTTTGTAAATATATTTAATTGCGTATCCACATCTCGTCCACCATACATAACACGGATAATCGTAACCACTTGTGTATCATCATCAGGGATATATAGAACAAGATAATTGTCTACCGGCGCTACGCGCAGCCCTCGACTTTTCCATAGTTCCGATTCATATTATCGATATCTCTTCGGCATATGATCAAGATCCATAATACATGCTTCAAGCCTATCAAGCTGACCACTTACATTTTCTGGTGTCTGCATATCCTTTCTCTCATACTGGTTTAAGTATATCAGATTCATTAAAATCTGTCCGAAAAACTGTCTTAATTTATGAGACCATTATAGCTAATAATAAGTCTCTATTTTTCAATAACTATTGCAGAATTATATCTTGTTTAAGAAAATATTTTAATTTTAAAGATAAAAAATTCTTCGTTCTGCAATGCTTTATATTCCATATTGTAATTATTCAGAATATTACTTACAATATATAAACCTAATCCATTACTATTTTCCTTATTTAAATCAAATTTAACATCAAATATTTTATCCATATTCGAAATTTTATTGTTACCGTATGTATTCTCTATATATAACCAATCATTAACTATCCCAATATTAATTACCCCATTTACATCAGTATATTTTACCGCATTACTAATCAAATTAGATAGAATAATCTTTAAAGCTGTTTTTCCTATATAAATATTCTCATCTAATATATAATTATTGACAGTTATTTTCTTTTGATTTGCTAATATTTCATACTTTTTTAATATGTCTTCTAATGTATCATTTATTTTCAAATATTCTTCATCATTATTCAAATTTTCTATAGAATGA
>ERZ773168.440-NODE-440-length-41078-cov-5.746776_pt1 | contig 41078 bp, 68 predicted proteins | sample MGYA00511261_ERZ773168 | MGnify/ENA primary metagenome ERZ773168 (study PRJEB29015, sample SAMEA2737855) | human gut metagenome | biome: human gut; feature: human-associated habitat; material: faeces | place: China | collected 2012 ... | reverse complement strand
AAAATCCGAACCCTTCTCCAATCGGAAACAGGTTCGGATTTTTCTTGTTTGGTGGAGGCGATGGGAGTCGAACCAATTCCCGCCGTTCTATCGTGAAAAAATCGCAATTTTCAGGCTGAAAATGTGGCGTTGCTATGGGCTGAAATTCTGCACATAGAACCGCACCCAGTTTCCTAAAATCGGGAAGTGTGGTAAAAAGTGTGGTATTTTTCAGCCGTGCAGCAGCTTCATAAATACCGCGTTGACGGCCTGCGCTGTGGCTACATCCTCACCGGTCAGGGCGTGGGAGTAAATGCCGTATGTGTCCATATCTTCGGAGTGACCTACAAGCGCCTTGACCTCACCAGCGGGCAGCGTCTTGATTGCGGAAACAAAGCTGTGCCGCAATTCGTACAGGCTGACCGGCTGCAAATCGTTGGCAGCGCAGAACACTTTCCAGCGCTTATAAAACCGCCGCTCTGTTTCCAGACAGAACACGCTTTCACAATGCCCGGTGATAGCCCTCTGAGCTTCTAGGACAGCTTTTGCAACGTCCGGCAGAACGAATGACCGGCAAGCATTTTCGTTCTTTCCGCGCGTCTCCTGCCCTTTTACGTTGATGGCACGGGAAATATTGACTGTGCTACCTTTGATATCTGCCCAGCGCAAGCCCACCAGCTCCCCCGGACGCAGGCCGGTCAAGACCGCGAATCTGTACGCATGAATAAAATCATCTGGCACGAGCTTGCCCCGATAAAGCGTTGTATCCACCGTGAACAGCTTTATTAGATCATCTGGCTGCAAGACCTTTTTGCCTTTCAGACGCGCCCCGGCGGGTATCTGCACATCCTCCGGCAGATAGGTGGACAGCTTGCTTTTGCGGCAGTATTTGCAGAAGGCACGGAGATCCCCGGCGAGTGATTGCAAGGTTTTACGGCTCTTGCCTGCCGCGTGGGCTTTGTTGATGATGGCTTGCAAGTCTGCATCTGTAAGGGCATTGACCCGCTTTTTGCCGATAATCGGCAGCACCCAGGTGCGCCACCGGCTCTCGATCGGTTCATAATTGCTTGCGCTGGTGGTCTGCTTTAAGCCCTCTATCCAGAGTTTATACACATCCTCTACCCTGCCCACCTTCGCGCCTATGCCGTCCTCAAGCCACACATCAGCCTTGCGGTTCGCTTCCCGCTGGCCTGTGCGGCCGGGAATGCTGCTGTAAAAATACCGGCGCTGGCCGTCTTTCTGCACCGCCACACGCCACCGGCTGTAAGCTTCCTGCCAAACGGCTGTGTTCGTCCGCTTGCTCATCTGCTGCACCCCCTTCCCGCTGAATATAGGGATTCTTTCTCGCGTTGGTAAAATCGTATTCTTCTAACATAACTGTTTGGCTCAATTTTGAGCTCTCCGAAGCGTCAATGATTGCCCGTCAGTGGGTAGGTCGTGAAACGCGACCCACCCCGCCGCCTACTGTGCTCTGCGCAGTGGGCTTTTATTTTTCGGCGGGGGCTTTGGGTGGGAGATTATAAACAAGCCCCTCTAACCGGTCTGCTAGTTCTTTTGTAAAGGCATCATTGTCTTGATAAAGCTGCATAAGGGCTTCAAAAACCGCATTGTTATAATTTTGTTTGAAACGATTTTTCAATATCTCTATCTGCCAGTTGATAGCAGTTTCTTTGCGCCAATCATTTGAAAGTTGCCGAAAAGCATTACGAGCCCTTTCCTTATCGGTTGATTCCGGCCATATTGCGTCCTTAGACCATTCATCAGATAATTCATCTTTACCGGAATAAGAGACCATGGCTCTTAAAAGTTCAGGCGATACATTATATTTTGCCGAAACTGAAGGAATCCACTTATCACGAAGTTGTGTTCTAATAAAATTCAAATCACTTGAATCTGAAAAATGATAGTTCCCATTTACTTCATCTTCTGCAACGAGTGAAATCAATTCGTTAAATGCTTTAAGTTCACTGCGTTCGCAAGCATCCGGGTCAAGTTCCAGCACAGAAATCCCCAACGCAGCAGCAATCTTTCGTGCTGTTTCAATATCTATTTTGCTATCTCGTTTTACGGCATTGTACAGTGTCGTATATGGAATATCAGCTCTTCGGCTTAATTCTTTTAAGGGAATCCCCCTTTTTTTTGCAATTTCTCCTATTTTTGTTGCGACACCCATTTTAGAACCCCCTTTTTTACTAGAGTATACCACGCAAAGAAAAAATTCTCAAACAAGTATTGACATAATCCCCAAACTGGAATATAATTGCATTGTGGAATTCACAAAATAGAATTTCACGATACAATTTTATGAAAGGAGAATAGCCGATGCGCTTTAACATCGTAAAAGCAAAGACCGCACTTCTAGTCGCTGGTAAGAACCAATGCGAGATTGCAGAAAGCCTTGAACTGTCCCGCCGCTGGGTGGGTGCTGCATTCAATGGCCGGAACATCAGCGAAAAGACAGCACGGCATATTGCTGCCGCCCTAGGCGTGCCGCTGGACGAATTAAAAGAGGTGGACTAAATGTATCAACCATTTCATAAGCTCCGCGTGCGATTCGCGGAGATGGAAATGCGGCAGGGTGACGTAGCACAGGCCGCAGGCATGGCAAAAAGCACCATGACTGCCAGGATGCAGGGAAAGCAACCGTGGACGAGCGCAGAGATCACCCGCGTGGCCGCTGTCTTGAACATTCCCCGGGAGCAGATCGGAGAGTTTTTCTTTGAACCGTCTCCCAAGAGCAGGAAGGGTGCATGATGGCAAATAAAAGAATGTTTTCGGTGGACGTGGTGGAAACCGATGCTTTTCTTGGCCTACCGCCCAAAACGCAGGCGCTCTACTTTCATTTGGGTATGCGTGCCGATGATGACGGGTTTGTTTCAAGCCCCCGCACCATCGTGCGCACCATCGGATGCACTACTGGTGATTTGAAGCAGTTGGAAGCCGCTGGTTATGTGATTTCGTTCAGTTCTGGTGTGCTTGTTGTGACTGACTGGAAGGTAAACAACACGCTCAAGAGTGACCGTTACCGCAAGACTATGTTTCAAAACGAGCTTGCACTGCTGAAAGAATCAGCATCAAAGCGTTACATCCTTTCTGACAATGGAACCATTTCGGAACCAATCAGGAACCAAAACGGAAACCAGCAGGAACCGCAGTATAGTATAGTGAAGGATAGTGTAGAGAAGTGTAGGTTAGAACAGGAGAGCAACGCCGCTGCCGCGGCTGGCGAGCCTGATACTCCCCCGGCGGATATTTTCACAACCTTTGCCGATGGTGACGGGGAGCTGCTGCAAGCCCTTCAGGATTACGACCGTATGCGCAAAGAAAAGCGCAAGAGCCTGACCGATACCATGCGGCGCAGCTTGTGCCAGCAGCTGGATGAAGAATTTCACCGGTGCGAGTGGGTGCAGATCATCAAGCAGGCCACCCGGCAAGGCTGGCTGAAATTTTACCCGCTGGATAAGGACAACAAACCCACCAGCACCGTGCCAGAGTTTGAGAGCGCTGGCGACCAGATCAGCCGGATCATCAACGACCTGAAGCGAAAGAATGGAGTGATAGAATGACGACCGAAAAATTACAGGAACTTATGCAGGCGCGAATGGCCTATTTTGGCGAGCATCTTTCCGATGAGCGAGTGACCGCCCAGCTGAAAGCATACGCGGCCAATCTGGGCACCGTGCCGGACGACATTGCCGAACAGGCATTTCTTATCGCGCTGGCTAAGTGCAAGTGCCTGAACTATTTTCTCCGTGACTGGACGACCGCCGTCCGGGACATCCAGCTTGAAGCACTGCCTTCCCCGGAACGGATGTGGGAGAACGCGCTGGACACAGCACGCAGTATGCAAGAGGTCTGGGAAAAGGCCTGTGCCGGTTACACCGACAGCGAAGGAACTCACCACGGCGGCGGTAAGGCGAAAATTCAGGCCATGTTTGACAGACAGCCGGAAGCCGTGCGCAACTATTACGGAACGCCTGCAACGCAGATCAAAGCACTTACCCAGAGTTCGCGCAGCGAGCTTGCAAGGAACCGTTATCGCGGTTTTGTGACTGCTATGGATAAGGCCTCGGTGAAAGCCTTGCAGGCACCGCCCCTGCCCAGGCTGACGCAGGGTGCCCAGCCTGCCGCCCAGATCGGTGACGACAGCAAGAGCGCGTGAGGGGGTAATTTTGTGAACGAGAACACCGACCGCAGCGGCTACGTTGAAGCCATTGTGAAGTTGCTGGAAAAAGCAGACCTGCGCAAACTGCGCCTGATCTGGGTCTACGCCAAAGGGCTGACCCGCTGACTACATCGAACCCGGTCTAATTTGACCGTGTTATAAATTTTGTTTCGCCAGTAGTGGCGAAGAAAGGATTTTACCATGAACGAAATGAAGCACTTTTTCACCACCTCCAGCGTTGGCACCATCAGCGAGTGCCTGAACGGCGAGAAGCTGCTGAACGCATCCCGCGATGCAAAGGGCAACACCCTGCTGACCTTTGAGAGCGCCTATGAGGGCTACTCTGATCTGCTGACCATCATGCCGGACGGCTCTGTGATCGGCACATTCATCTGTGACGAGGAGCAGCGGCCCCAGACCGTCAACGACAACCCGACCATGACGGACGTGGCCACGCTGCTGGAAGATAAGAAGCTGAGCCTTATGTGCAGCACCAGCGGCATGGAAGCAGAGGATCCCAGCGAGGGCATGGAGCTGACTTTCCTTGACTACAAGGGCAAGAACCCGGACACCCTGCTCCGTATCACTCCCGCACTGGTTGACGGCACGCCCATCATCAAGGTGGAAACCCAGAGCCTGAACCAGCAGTAAGCCAAGACCGCCGACAAACAGAAAGCCGCCTTTCCCTGCGCCAACAGGGAGGGGCGGCAAATGGCGGGACAACGCATTGCAGTAATGTTTCCCGCCCTCATTTTATCAGAAAGAAGAGGGATTTTCAATGTTTGGTTACACCGCTTATCAATTTTCTGTCGTGGGCCCGTTCGCCCTGGTCTGTTTCCTCGGTGCCGCTGTGATGTGGTTCAGCGGCATCCGGTAAGGGGGTGTGCGGCATGTGCCTGAATGATGTAGATTATGGTCAGTTGGCCGGAGCTGTAGAGCACATTCAAAATCTGCTGACGATTTTTGAAGAATGGTTTGAAGAAAGCCACAAAGCGAATGACCTTGACCGAAGCCACACAAGAGACGAGATCGCGTTTCTGTGGGAAGCTTCTCCTCGGTATAATTCGCTCCTAGGTGCTGCTATGTGCGATATTACAGATTTGAAAGACCAGCTCAACGAGCTGACGGACAAACAGATTGCAGCTATGGAAGCCGCAAACAGGTAATTGAAATGACATTGCAAGGTAAAATTCTTGCAGTTAAGTCCCCTTTATAGTACAATATGAGCGTAGTACAGACGCTCTTTCAGACCATTACAAAGAGTAAAATTTGACGGTGGTGCGTTGAGTACATAGCGCCACCCCCCACCCCTGAGAGCGTGTTACAGCCCCGGAAAGGCTGCTGCACGCTCTTTTTATTTGCCGGAGGTCATTCTATACCATGAAGAAAAGGCTCAAGAAATGCCCTGTCTGTGGGGCTGTGATGTACCAGTTTGCACCGGGAATCCGCTGTCTTGACTGTGAGATGAAGCAAGCCCAGGATGAACGGGAACGGAACCGCGTAAAAACTCTGGCATGGGCTGCATATCATCTGGAACACGACGAACGGCTGTCACTGGGCGAAGCTGCTGTGATGGCTGATGCTATGGGCATGAGCTACGGCGCATACAGTTTACAGTTGTCCCAGCAGAAACGCAATGTAGCAACAAATTGACATTGCATAGCATTATATTTGCATTTTACAACAGAATGTGGTATACTGACCATAGCAGGCGGTTTATAGCGCCGTCCAACTCCTGACTGCTCTTTGCTGCACGGTCTGGCTGTGGGTGTGCCATGACCCACGATCAGAGCGCCCAGCATTGCAGGAGCGGACATACCCCCTTGCACCGGACTTTTCCTTTCCCCGGTGCACCATGCGCGGCATAAGGTTTGCCGCCTGCTGCTTTTTACGTCTACTCATACGGAAAATGAGGTGCTATCAATGGAAAATCCCAACCCTACCCCCAGCGCCGCCCAACAGGCCGAAAATAACGGCTCTGAGCGGATGTTTACCCAATCCGAACTAAATACCATCGTTGCAGATCGGCTTGCCCGTGAGCGCTCCAAGAGTGCCGAGCGCGTGGGCGACCTTGACGCACGAGAAAAAGATCTGAAAGCCCGCGAGGAAGCGTTGGAAGCCAAAAGCCAGCGTTTCAGCCAGTGGGAAGCCCGGGAAGCCTGCAAGCAGTATCTGGCTGATAACCATATCAGCGCGGCGCTGCTGGATAAGCTGGACACCAGCGACCCGGAAGCGTTCAAGACCGCTGTAAAGGCGGTGCAGAGCGTCACCGGCAACGGGTTCACCGTCACTAAGACGACCACCGGCGCAAAGGTAGACACCCCGCCGACCTGGCTTTCCCAGGGTAAAGACAAAGACGCTGAGTTAAAGCGGGCTTTCGGTCTGAACAACTGAAAGAGGATCTATAAATGGCTATTGAGTTAGCGACCCAGTTCCAAGCATATACAGACGAACAGTTTTACTCCGAGAGCAAGACCAGCCTTGTGACTAACAAGGATTTCAATTTTGATGGCGCAAAGACCATCAAGCTGTATAAGATGCAGTCCACCGAGATGGAGGACTTCAACCGCAACGGCCCCATTCTCGAGGGAAACAAGAGCCAGTACGGCACGATCAGCACCCTGCAGGCCACTACCGAGACATTCACGATCAACAAAGATCGTTCGTTCACTTTCGAGGTGGACAAGATGGACACGGACGAAACCAAGATGCAGGTTGCAGCCGCCAGCGCTCTGGCACGCCAGCAGCGTGAGAAGGTGTTCCCGGAGATTGACTCCTATGTTTACAGCGTGATGGCAGCAAATGCAGGCATTAAGCCGGAAGCCGCAGCCCTGACCGCTGAGAACATCTATACGCAGATCATCACGGCAAACGCCCAGATGGATGATGCAGAGGTGCCCGCATCTGACCGCGTGCTTATTCTGACCCCCACCGCCTACACGCTCCTGAAGCAGTCCAAGGCCACCTTTGACAATCAGGACATTGGTGCAGAACTGCGCAAGAAGGGCGTTACCGCCCAGCTGGACGGCCTGAACGTGGTCAAGATCGCGTCTAACCGCCTGCCCGCGAAGTTTGGCTTCATGATCGCGCATCCCGTGGCTACCGTGGCCCCGGTCAAACTGGCAGAGTACAAGATTCACCTTGACCCGCCTTTCCTGTCCGGCAGTCTGGTGGAAGGCCGTATTTACTACGACTGCTTTGTTCTGGAAAACAAGGCAAAGGCTATATATTATCAGGCAATCGCCTGATATGGCATCATCTGGGCGCATGGGGCAACCTGTGCGCCCTTTTTGTATCGAGGTGAGTATATTTGAAGATCAAACTTTCAACTCCCGCAGAGGTACGCCGCACGCTGTCCAAGATCGCAAATATGCTGCTGAATAACCAGATCGACCCACAGCGGGCAACGGCTATCACAAATTGCTGCAACAGCGTTCTAAACTGCATCCGCATTGACGAACAGCAGAAGAAGCTGGCAGAGCTGGAAAAGCTGCTGGACGAGGTGGAAGCGAATGGAGCTTGACCGACTGGAAAAGCGCATCCGGGCACTACAGGCCCGGAAAGCGGCCAGAGCTGCCACGTTTGAGCGCGTGCAGGGCATTGACCCAACTGAGCACGAAGCGGCTGTGTACCACGCTATCCACGCGGATATAGAAGCCGATGCACACACCTACTACAATCTTCCCGGTGGGCGCGGCTCCTGCAAATCGTCCTTTGTGTCGTTGGAGATCGTGGACGGCATCCAGAAAGACCCCACAGGGAACGGCTCTGCTGTGGTGTTCAGGCGGTGGGGCAGTACCTTGAGGGAATCCGTGTTTGCACAAATCCAATGGGCTATTGACGCGCTGGGCGTGTCTGACCTGTGGAGCTGCACTGTGTCCCCTATGCGCTGCACCTACCTTCCTACCGGCGCACAGATCATCTTTCGAGGGCTGGACGATAACAGCAAGATCAAGTCCATCAAGCCTGCAAAGGGCTTCTTTCGGTGGGTATGGTTCGAGGAATTTTCCGAGCTGCCCGGTGAAAATTTTGTACGCTCTGTAATGCAGTCTGTAGGCCGTGGCGGTAAGCCTGTGGTGTTCCGCAGCTTCAACCCGCCTGTGTCCCTGAATAACTGGGCAAATAAGTTCATCCAGCAGCCCAACGAGGAAGCATTGACCCTGCACACGGATTACACCCAGGTGCCCCCGGAATGGCTGGGAGAGGTGTTTCTGAACGAAGCCCAGCGCATCCAGAGCCTAAACCCGAAGGTGTACGATCATGAGTATCTGGGCATCCCTACCGGCAGCGGCGGCGAGGTATTCACCACGCTGGAAGTGCGCGAGATTGCGGACGAAGAGCTTGCAATGCAGTGTTACCGCTATGTTGGTGTTGATTTCGGCTTTGCGTCTGACCCTGCTGCCGTTGTGGTGCTGTACTACGACCGCAGCACCGAAACCATCTATTTTGCAGATGAAATTTACAAGCGCGGCCTATCAAATGAAGCCCTTGCCGCCGAGATCAGGGCGCACGGCCTTGACCATGTGGGCGAAAGCAGGAAAAACCCCATCACAGGCGCAGAAACAGCCCCGGAACAGGTTATTTATTGCGACTGCGCCGAACCCAAGAGCATCATGGACTTGCGCACATACGGCTTGCAGGCCCGACCCTGTACCAAGCGCCCCGGCTGTGTGAACTACCGCATCAAGTGGCTGCAGAAGCGGACGCTTGTAGTTGACCCCCGGCGCACGCCCAACATCTACCGTGAGTTTTCACAATATGAGTACGACACGGACAAGGACGGCAATTTTCTGCCCAGTGTGCCAGACGCGGAGAACCATACAATAGACAGCGTTGCATACAGCCTTGACCGTCTTATTTTCAACAAGAACGAAGGAGCGTAAAATCATGCTGGAAATGCACCTGACCTGCCCCCATTGCAAAAAGACCTTTGTTGTTTATCCGCTTGTGGCAGCTGTGGAGCTTGACGGCTTTGTTGACTGCTGCCCCCGCTGTCATACATCCGTTGGCTATCGCTGGCTTGAAGAAATCCAACCGGCCTTTTTGCAGCTGGCAGATATTGACCAGCGCATGAATAGCGATAAGGACGGGCAGCCGCTGCCGCCTGAAAAACAGGGCTGGAAGATCGAGATCAGACAGGGATAAAAACACACTAAAATCCAAAAATGTGGTAAATAGTGTGGTATGTGCAAAGAAAAGCACCTAGATTTTAACGAATCTAGGTGCTTTTTACTGGTGGAGGCGATGGGAGTCGAACCATCATCTATGATTTCACGAGCAATACGATAGAGAAAAAACCTTAAAACTACGGCAATTTTCTTTTGACTAATATCATTTTATAAATCAACACTCATTCGTAAGATGTAAAAGTGCGTGAGTAAGTGCGTGAGTGCCTTGCAAACAAAACAGCCCCGAGGAACCATCAGGCTCACCGGGGCTGTTGCTATACTATGATTTTGTTGATGTTACAGAAACGTCACATATAGGTCTTCTGGCTGCGCACCTGCGCTTCGATCATCGGCTTCAGGTAGCCATCGAGGTCGCCGAAGGTCTCCTTGATGAACGTGATGGTCTCCTGCGTCAGGGCTTTCTTCGCTGCAGCCAATGCTCGGTTGTAGGCAATGCGCTGCGCAGCCTCGTCGAACTTGTCCTGTTCCTTCAGGGCATCAACGTAGGTCTGGTTGACGTACTGGACAGCGTTGAACACCGCGTTGGCGGCATTCTGGAGACAGGTCTGCGCAAACTTGTTGTTGATGTAGCCGTTTGCAATGCTGACACCTTTGTTCAGGCCCCAGCCGAAAATGACGGTCAATGCAGGGATGCAGGCAGTAAGTGCGACTTTCAGAAATTCATTCATAAGGGCTTATCCTTTCTGCTCGGTTTCCGAGCGCTGCTTTAAAATGTCCACAGCCTTGGTGATCGCTGCCGGAATCGGCAGTCCCATCAAGCCCGCGTTTTCAATGATGGAAATGGTCTCGTTACAGATAAAGCCGATCACAACGGCATCCCTCACAAAGGTGGAACCCATCACGGCATCCAGCCTGCAGGCTACCAGCACGATCAGCAGTGTTTCGCCCTTGCGGCACAGGCCCTTCCAGCCTGCGCGGCTTTCCAGCGTGCCGCTTTTGGTCTTGGGGCTTTTGTGGAAAACGCCCGCGACCACAAGACCGGTGATGTAGTCGATAGCCATAAAGATGATGAGCGTCTGCAGCGCTGCGTCCCACCCGCCGGACAGGCTGGCAAACGCAGCGCCTAACGCACCCACGGCCATGCAGAAATAATCTTTCACGTTCTCACACCTCCATCACAAGGATGCCGTACTCCAGAGCGCACTGGTGCTCGATGCGGCATCCGCGAGCAGCCTGCCATCCCGGCGCAAAAATCGCCACATCAGCCTTTGCAAGAAACTCAATGCTCCTGGCCAGATAGTCCAGCGGCTTTGCAGCAGGGCCGAAGTCGCCGAAGAAGGTCTCCAACGCATCGACCTCGCCGAACTGCTGCCGGGCAATCTCGATCACTCTGCGGCGCTCTGCATTGATCTCGTCGTCAGAGCGACCGCCCATCGGCTGGCTGATAAAAATAACCTTACTCATGCTCTCACCCCCTCACTGCGCCCAGCCCGGCGCGCTGGATGATGGCAGCATAGTCCTTGTATGCGTGGCTCATGTCCACGTTGGTGCTCACGCCCGGCACGCGGGCAGTGCTGGTGTACTGCCACATGCCAAAGGCAAACGCCGTTTTGGGCTTATCCTCAGGCTTGGTCTTGCGCTGGTCTTTGGGGTATCTCGCCAGCCACACGTCGTAGGGCTTCAGCTCTGCACCGCCCATGTAGAGGAAGGTACTGCCAAACCACAAACCGGTGTACAGCATGGCGTACACGCCCCAGCTTTCCACCGTGCTCAGGCAGTGGGCGGCAATGTCGGTCAGTGCAGCCTTGCCCAGCGGCTGCTGCACCTCGTCCTCAATGTCCACCGCCACCGGCAGTTCAAATCTTCTGCCGGTGAGCAGCTTGTGGAAATAGGCCAGCTCCTTGTCGGCCTGTGCTTTGTTGGTGGCCTTGAAATAGCCATACACTCCGCACGGAATGCCCAGCCGCTTGCATTCGGCGTAGTTCCGGGCGAACTGCGGGTCAGTGTAGGGCTTGCTTGGCAGACCCTTGGCGCTGTTGCCCATGGCGCGGATCATGACGCCGTCCACTCTGCCGGACGCCTTGACCTTTGCCCAGTCAATCGTGCCCTGATGCCGGGACACATCCATGATGGTCTTGCTCATGACTTACTCCTTTACTTCTCCAGCTCTGCCTTGATGGCTTCCAGATCGTCCGTGGTCAGGGACGGGTAGTCGGCGGCGATGTCTTCAAAGACTTCACCGGCGGCAATGCGGATTTTGAAAGCGCGGGTCATAATGCGAAGTTTGAGTGCGTTCAGGGTTTTCATAAAAATCAGCCTCCAATCAAATCAGCCATCATCAAAATAATATCGTCGTTTGCGGTCTCCAGCGCGGCCACGCGGTCCGGCAGCTGCGCCATCTGCTCGGCCTGCTTTTTGGCCTCCTCCTGCGCTGCGGCGGCTGCGGCCTCGGCCTGCGCCACCAGGTCCGGGCGCGGGGCGATGGCGGTCACGGTCGGCAGGCCGTCCCGCTCCTCGGTCGTGATGTCTGCATAGGCGAGGGTGTCCGGCAGGGTCATGCCCTCCGGGATGACGGCCCAGCCGTCCGGGATAGGGGTGGTGCAGATGCCATAGATCATCCGGTGTTCAGGCTGGGTGGAGTAGTCAATAATGTTCATCATATGTGTTCGCCTCCTGGGTTACAGGTACTGGTAGCCGTACACAACAAACTGGCTGCCGCTGCTGCCGCCAGAGACGGACAGGGTGCCGTCTGAGGCAAAGGCCACGGAGACCATCGACACGCTTGTGTTTTCGATTTTTGCATAGGCGTAATGATATCCATCGAGATTGCCATTGTTCAGCATGGTAAGGCTTGTGATGGGTACAGCGGCGGAACATCCACGCACCACCTTTGCATGACCGAAGTCGGAAGCTGCGCCGATGGCATTGCTCGTCGTGGCTTTGTAACCAGATGAGGTTGCCCATCCGGCACCGCTGCGTCCCATCGCCGGAATCGCCGAGACGATCTCCGCGTAATCCACCGTGCTAGGGATTGCCATCGTGGTGGTGCCGCCGGTGCAGACGCCTGCACCCGAGAAAACCAGTTTACCGTCCATATTCATCATCCTTTCGAGTCGTGTGATTTTGTCGCCCGGGTCGTAGCCCAGGGCGGTGCTGATTTTGTCTGCAGTCAGCGCAAATTTGGCGTCGGCCTCCGACTTGCTGTACGCACTGCCCTCCTTGATCTCCGCGTTGAGGACTGCCAGCTGTGCACGCAGCTGCGTCTCAAGGTCAGCCTGCGCCGCCCGCCACTGGGCGATGAGCTGCGCTGTCGGGATACCGGTCACCCCGTCCCTCATGATGCCGCAGATGTCCTCGTCCGCGCGGGTGTCGGTGAGATCGGCGGCGGTGATGGCAGCGCTGCCTGCGGGCACAGAGATCGTGCACAGACCCAGCTCATACTGGTTGTGGTTCTGCAGGATGTCGGGCGGCTGGGCGGCCACGGCAGGCGTGCCGGTCTTGAGCCGGATGGTGGTGAGGTTGGATGCCGTGTCGAACTGCAGCACTACCCGGTCCACCCGGTTGAGGGTGTTGTCAGCATCGGGCACGGTCAGCACCGTGTCTTCCCGGCTACAGACGGACACGCCCTTGAAGTCGTCGTAGTTCATCCAGGCAAGGCCCGGCGCAATGGTGACCTGCCGGGTTCCGGTGATGCTGGCAGCGAAATTGCTGTTCTTCGCGTAGACACCGGATGTGCGGGTGCACAGGTAGGTGGCCACATCTTCGGCGCTGTAGGTCACACCGTCCAGCGGATAGGTAATGATGCTCATGTGTTTTTCCTCCTGAGGATGGGCGTGCCGATCTCGGTGGTAACCGAGTTCTCGCCTTTCTGAGATTGCAGGGTGACTGCCGTGATGCGGGCCGCCGCCTGGATATCCGTGCCGGGCAGGCTGGCCGCCACCACTTTGCCCACGGTAACGGGGCCGGTGGGGGTAAAGCGGAAGTTTTCCAGCCGCTGGTGTTTTGCCAGCTCCTGCTCGCCCAGCGTGCGCAGGGCTGCCAGGTAATCCGCCTGGGACTGGCTGTCCTCTTTTTTCTTGCTGGAGGCGTCCAGCAGCATCTCCCGCCGGGCCGCGCCGGTGTTGCCGGTAGCCCCGACGGTCACTGTTCCGTCTGCGCCCACGACCGTACAGATGTTTTTGTAGTCCGTGATGCTCTCGGTGTAGGTCAGGTCGGTCAGGTTGCCGTACTGCGGCGCATACCGGGCGTTGGGGTCCAGTTTGGGCCGGTACAGCTCAAACAGCAGCTTTTTCTGCGGCTGGTCGAACCGCACTCGGAAGCCGATGTCCAGCTCCTGACACACCTGCTCGGCGATGGAGAGCAGGCTGCCGGGCTTGACTTCGCCGGTGTAGGTGTCGGTCAGGCCTGCAGCGTCGCCCAGTTCCAGACAGGGCCATGCGGTCCCGGACACCAGACCACGCAGCGTGTTCTCCACGGCAAAGCTGCTCAGCGTTCCCGTGCTGATCCGCTCGTCGAGGATGCAGGCGGCATCCTTTGTGGAGATGACCAGTTTGTGGTCGGCCTTCTGGGCAGATACGATGCGCATGAGCCGGTCACTGCCGATGAGCCAGAGATACCGGTCCGGGCGGCAAAGCGCCTGCAGGGCGGTGGTGTCGTGGAGCTCCAACTGGGCTCCCTGCACATTGCTGTAGACATTATAGCGCTCCGGCCACACCAGAGACACCCAGCTCTCAATGCGCCCCAGCGGCCGCAGCTGGGCATCGTAAACGCAGATGCTTTTGTGCCCGGATGCAGTCAGGGCAGATGTAATATCAGCCATGAGGTTCCTCCGTGATGATCGTGATAATCGTGGTGAACGCGGCGTGCATGGTCAGCGACAGAAACAGCCAGCTGTCACCGGAATCCGCCGTGCGCTGCCATGCTTGCGCCCCGTGATATACGGTCCAGAGGTCGCTGCTCTCGTCCAGCACGGCAAAGACGTCGTAGTTTTTGCCGTCGATGACCTGCTCCACCCGGAGCTGGCCGTTTTCCCGGTAGACCTGCAGCTCGTCGCCGTCCTGCAGGGTCGTGACGAAGCGCAGAGATTCGCCCGTTTCCGGGTTGATGACACCGGGGTTGACCACATCGCCGCGGGCGGTCAGCGAGAGCTTCCAGTTCTGGGTGTCCAGACCATCGTTGAGGATGCGGATGTAGCTGGCCTGCTCCCGGATGCCGTACTGGTGCGAGGTGTAGCACGCAGGCAGCCGGAACACGGGCGTCACCTTAATGGTCGCGGCCAGCGTTTCGGTTACACTGTGCCAGTAGGGGTTCGGGCAGTACAGCTGAAAACTGAACGTCGGCCAGCGCAGCGCAGTACTGATGGCCGGGCAGCGCTGCACCTCGGCGTCGCAGTAATACTTCCCGGCCACGGCGAGCCGCCCGGTGACGGATGGTGCAAAGATGTCCCGCAGCTGACGCTTGCAGTAATCGGCGTTGCGCAGGATGCGGCCGGTGATGGTGCGGGTGACGCCGGAAATGCTCCGGCTCTCCACTGTCGCGCCCACCTGCTGGTAGCCCTGGCTGGTCTCCAGATCTACGGGCAGGTCGCCCAGCGGGTCACAGCTCCAGAGCACACCGGCAGCATAGCCAAAGGCGAAGCTCTGGCCGTCACTGGTGGTAAAAACGGCATCAAACACCCTGCAGCACCGCCCTTTCCTGCTCATACTGCGCTTCACGCATCAGGTCGGCGGCCGTCTGCGCTTTGCTGTAGATATACTGGTTCACTTCGATGTTGGGCCGCTGGGTGCGCTGGGGCAGCGGCGCGGTCTTCTCGTAGTCCCACAGCGAGGAGGACGCGCCGGTGACGGTGCTGCCTGCGGTGCCGGACGAGCCGGTGCTGATGGCGCTCTTTTTAAAGGAGCCACCGATACTGGCCACGATGGCCGCAATGGTGGCCGCCAGAGCTGCACCGGCTGCGATCATCAAAATCGCCTGCGGGGCACCGAAGCCCGTCGGGAAAAGCGCCGCGCCGATGGCCTGCAGCATGCCCACAAAAGCAGAGCCGATGGAGCCGATCAGGCTGCCCAGCGATGCGAGGATGGACGGGAAGCTGGAGAGCAGCCCGCCCTGCAGGCCCTTGCTGATGGCCGTGGCTGCCGCGGTGAGCGGAGTCTTCAGGCCGGAGAAGATATCAGTCAAGGTGCCGCCCAGGCCGGAGAAGCGGCTGACGACCTCTCCGAGGCCGCTGGTCAGACCGTCGCAGATCTGGCCGCCCAGTTTCCAGGCACCGTTTGCCAACTGACTGACGCCCTGCTGCAGCACGCCGTTCACCTGCTGGATGAGGGCCTTGCCGGTATCGTCGATGAGCTGCTTGGTCTCCGGCGCAAGGCCGTTGTACAGGGTGGACAGCACCCACTTGCCGACAGACTGCCAGTCCTGCTTCTTCACGGCTGTCACCAGCGTGTCGAAGGTGCCCAGCACACCCTTCTCGGCTTCTTCCTGCCAGCCCTTCGTCAGGCCGGAAAAGCTGTCAGCACTGGCCCGTTTGATGGTCTCAGCAACGGATTCGGTGCCGTCGGCGGCAATGGTCCTGGCGCGCTCCACCGTCACGAGCATCCCGTTCAGCACCTCGGTCTGCGTCTCGGTGATGACCTGCTTTTGCTGGGTCGTTCCGTCGGTGAGCGTCTCGGTGACAGTTTTGGTGTTGGTCTGGATGCCGTCCACCACAGCATCAAAGGTCGAAGTGACCGAGAGGGCCGTCTCGCGGACGGTCTCCATGGTCTGCTGGATGGTCTTCTTGCCGTCCGCGCCGATGGTCGTCACCGTCTTGATGTCCTTCAGGAGGCCATTCACCATCTGGCGGCTGGTCTCGGTGATGACTTTTTTCTGCTGACGCGTGCCGTCGGAGAGGAGTTCGTTCGTGGTCTGGGTGGTGCGGGTGACCTTGCCCAGCATTTCGGTCACGGTGTCAGAGTAGGACTCGACCGCCGACGCTGCCTTCTGCGCGGCTGTCTTGGTCTTCTTGCTGGATGCGGCCGCCGCGTCGCCGGATTTGGTGTAGGCCGGGATAGCGATATCCGCCATATCCTGGGCACTGTCGGCGAGGTCGGAGTTCGCGCCGATCCAGTCATTCAGGCCGGAATCATCGCCGCTGGCGGTCTCGGCCAGGTCGAGGCCTGCCGTGACAGCAGTGGCCACCGACCCGGCACCGGTCAGACCGTTGATGAAGTTCTGGATCGCGGTTTTTGCCAGCTGGAACAACTTTCCGGGCAGCTCCCACAGCCACTTCAGGGCGCTGGAAAAGCCACCCTTGAAGGCCGCCAGCAGGCTGGAGCCCATGCTCTTGACACCACTTGCGATGTGGGTGAGCAGGCTCTTGCCGATGTTCAGCCAGTTGACGGCCGAAATGACCGAGAGCACCGCCTGTAAAATCTTCTTCCAGTTTGCCAGCAGGTCGGGCACCGCCTTGCCGATGCCAACCACCAGCTGCACGATGAGCGAGACGCCCTGCGCAAGAATCTTCGGCATGTTGTCGTTGATGATGCCGCAGATGTTGATGATGATATCGGGCACATAGGCGATCAGGTCCGGTAGGCCCGCGATCAGGCCGTTCACCAGCTGGGTGATCATGTTCAGGCCCGCATTCACGAATTCGCCCGCGTTGGCGCGCAGCTCCTCAGTGAAAGAGAGCAGCTGCGGCAGGGCATTGGACAGAAAATCCGGGATGCCCTGCGCAAAGCCCTCGGCCAGCGAGTTGAGCAGATCGGTGCCGGACTGCAAGATCGTCGGGACCAGCGTATACACCAGCTGCGGGATGCCCTGCAGCATATTGCCGATCATGGGCAGCAGGTTACCCTCCAGGAAGGTCTGCGCCGTGTCGGCCAGCGCCTGCAGCGGCTCTGTCAGGTCCGCACCGGTGGACCACGCTGCCAGCACGTTTTCAGCCGCGGCTTTCATGGAAGCAAAGCTGCCGGTCAGGGTGGTGGACGCCTCCTTGGCTGTGGTGCCGGTGATGTCCATCTCCTGTTGGATGACGTGGATGGCGCTGTACATGTCGGCCAGGTTGCCCAGGTCGTACTTGACGCCGGAGATCTTCTCTGCGTCCTTCAGCAGGCGCTGCATTTCAGCCTGCGTGCCGCCGTAGCCCAGCTTCAGGTTGTCCAGCATGGTATAGTTCTGCTTTGCAAAGCCCTGATAGGCGTTCTGGATATCCTGCATATCCGTGCCCATCTTATTGGCATTATCAGCCATGTCCACCATGGCCATGTTGGCCAGCTGGGCTGCAGCATTGGTGTCGTGGCTTACGCTGGACAGCAGGCTGGCTGCAAAGCTGGTGGTCTGCTCCATGTAATCGTTGGCGGACAGGCCCACGGTCTTGTAGGCCTGTTTGGCGTTGTCGAACACGATCTGCTGGGACTGCATCAGGGATGCATATTCATCCTTGACCTCGTCCACAGACTTGCCCACAGACTGGGCGTATTCTTCGATGCTGCGGCCGCCTGCGCCAAACAGTGTTTCGATTCCGCCGATACTCTGCTGCAGTGCACCGCCCAGGTTGAGGGATTCCGAGATGAGCTTGCCGATGCCTGCCGCAGCCACGACCTTTTTGATCGTGCCCACCAGCTGGGCACCGATGCTCTGGCCGGTCTTTTCGCCCAGGCCGTCGGTCTCCTCGCCGAAAACGTCGGTCAGCGCAGCACGGATGCCCTGCGCCGAGGGCACGATCTGCACATAGGCTTTCGCCATTTCAATGCCTTCCGACATTGTCAACCACCTCCTTTCAGGGCCGCAAGAGCGGCATCAAATGCTTCCGGGCTGTCGTAGCTCTGCACATTGCCGTCGTCTCCGGCGGAAATGCCCATCAGGTCGGCCACCACAGAGGGCGGCTTCGATGCATCGCTGTGCAGCCACCAGACCACCTGGGTCAGGCGGTCCGCAGCATAAGCCTGCAGCTCCGTGGAAAAGGGCACGGTCCGGCCATGCACCCGCATCAGGCTGCGGCTGTCCTCCGGCAGACCGGCGGCCAGGGTGGCCGCCAGACGCAGCGGCAGGCTGCGCCAGCTCAGCACATGGTAATACTGCGCAAAATCGCAGATGAGGGCATCCTCGTCCGACGCGATCAGTTCGGCGAGGATGCAGAGTTTTTTCCGGCCTTGAAGCTGGTGAGCAGCTCATTCAGCGCCTTGTCGAGGGCACTCATGGGGACAATGCCCTTCTCATTGCGCAGGTGGTCGTACAGGCGCGCCTTGTTCTCCGGCGTCAGCATCCGGTCGCGCAGGACAAAAAAGGCCGAGGGGTCCTTGCCCAGCCTGGTCATAGCTTCGATCATTTCCGCGTCGTCCAGGAAATTCTCGTCCAGCTCGATTTCAAAGCCATCGTTCGTTTTTGCAGTGATCATGCCTGTGCCTCCTTGTTACTTGCGGTGTTCTTGGCGGATTGAGTCACGGCCTTGCTGCCGCTGGCAGACTGGGCCGCCTCTGCCGCGATGATGTACTCGTAGTGGGTGTTGCCCTTGTCGTCCGGTACGGCGGTGATGGTGGTGTTGTAGCCCACCGCACCGTTGGAGTAGGTAATGTCGCCCACCGCGGTGACGGCGGCGTCCGGGATGACGATGCGCTTGAGCGCGCCGTTCTTCATGACCATCTCCACGACCCAGGAGCAGTCCTTCTGTTCGAAGGAGTTCGCTTTGACCGTGATGCCGGTCTCCAGCGTACCGGTGACATTGTCGTCGCCGTACACGGACTTCAGCACAGCCGTATTCAGCGCTTCCAGCAGCGTATAGGCGAATGTGTCCGGCTTTTCGGTCTGCTGGGTCAGCACGGTGTCACCGCCCCAGGCGGTGGTGTTCTCGCTGGAGGGCGAGTTCGAGTTGGTCAGGCCGTCGCTGGAAATGTAGCCCAGCGACTGGAAGGCTTTGTCCAGCTCAGACTTTGCATCGGTGGGCAGCGGGGTGCCCAGCGGGGCACGACAGACCGCGCCGCCGACCTTGGGCTTTGCAGCAGTTACGTTCTTTGCATCCATAGAAATGCTTCCTTTCGTCAGTAATGTGTAACAGAAAAAACGGCCTGATAGCGGGGCCGTTTGCGTGTGGTATCCGGGAAATTGTACTCAGTGACAAGGTCGCAGGAGACGACCTCGGGCAGCGTGTCGGCAGCCTGCATGGCCTGCACCACAAAATGGCTCAGCTGGGCGGCAGAAAAGTCGCTGCGGCCGTAGGACTGCACCGCCAGCGTGGCCGTGTAGATGCCTTCGTCGGGGCTGTCGCCGGTCTTTCCCAGGATACAAAAATTGCCGGAGGGGTTCTCCGGCATGGACATGTAACAGGGAAAAGCATTTTTCCGCAGGTAGTTCAGGATGATTTCTTCGATCATTTCTTTCTCTGGTAGCTCCTCACGGTGATCACTCTGCCGTCCTTCAGGTGGCGCTTGTGCTCATGCACCACCGCACCGGAACGGCTGGAAGAAACGGCTTTCAGCAGCGTGTTGTTGGCCGAGTTGTCGGTGTAGGCAGCTGCAGAGGTGGTCTCCACCACGGCCACAGCGCGGGTCTGGGCTACATAGGCCTCATACCCGTCGCCGCAGCGGTCTTTCACGGTGTCGGCGCGGTCTTTGAGCACAGCCTGCATCTCCGGGGAGCGCAGCAGGGCGCGGACGCCGGGACTGTTCAGATCGATTTTGACCTTAGCCATAGCGCTCGACCTTCACTTTCTTGTTCCAGTCCAGCGGCACGAGTTCCTCAATGTACTGCTGTACACCGCCGTAGGTGCGCCATTTCTGGCCGAAAAATTCAACGGTAACATCATCCCAGTTATGGGCATCGCCTTTCGGGATGCACAGCTCATAGGCGAGATGATGGCCGTTCAGCTGCAGGTCGGTCGTCACAGCGGAAGCATCTGCCGGAGTGACCAGCACATTCTCCACCGTGACCGGCGTTTCTGCGTAGATGGGGTCATGGAAGCGGTCCTCACCGGTCTGGGTCTTCTCGTACAAGGTGACAGGAATTCCCTTAATCCACGGCATAAGGTTCGATCACTCCGATCCGCTGGCGGCGCAGGCCCAGCCGGGCCAGCTCCGATTTTTTGATGAACAGGCCGCCGCCGGGCACCAGAAAAGAGCCGGAAGCGGAATACCCGCCTGCCGACTGGGTGAACTGGGTCATAGGCTCCTGATTCGTGCTGGTCATGAGGGTGCGGGCCACCACATCCACCGTGACGCTCTTGGCTACAATGGCCAGCGACGGGTCAGCAGCCACAAGGGCAGACAGGTCTTTGCCAACCTTGCGGGCTTCCACATCCAGACTGGCCGAGACCACCTCCAACAAGGGAGAAGCCCGGGCCTGTTCGGCGGCGGTCATGGGACGCCACAACGCCGCCAGATCTTCCAGTGTCGCGTAGGTCATTCGGCGGCCTCCGCTTTCTCCTTATCGGTCTTGGTGGTTTTGGATGCCTTGACCGGCTCCCAGTCACCGCCGGAAATGCGGCAGGGCGTCTCGATCACCGCGCCGGTCTTTTTGTTGCGATACTGCATGATGACTCCTCCTTATGCACTGGCCTTGATGTGAGCGAACGCGGCGGCATCCAGGATGCCCCAGCCAATGTAGGCTTCGCCGCGCAGATACACCTGATTGTGGCCCTTCAGGTCGCCCAGCGTGGTATCGTTGTCAGGGTTGCCGTACTGGATGACCTCAATGGGGATCTCCTTGGCATAGCCCCACTTGAAGCAGTTGGTGAAATCGCCTACCAGCGCACGGTCCAGGCTGGAGCCGGAGGACAGGTTGGAGGTGGACTCGACGCGCAGGCCGTTCACCTCGCCGGGATTGGCACCCCAGGCCAGCTGCGGATACAGCTTTGCGCCGTCGGTGGTGGTCTGGGCGGCCAGTGCACTCTTGAAGCTGGGTGCCAGGATCATACCGGTCACGTCGCGCTCTGCGCCCTGTACCAGAGCAATGGCGGCTTCCACGTTGGTATCGGGCTTATCGCTGGCCGCAATGGTCACGGCCTGCGTGACCTTTTTGTCGAAATGATTGTCGCCGATGACAGAAGATGCCGTGCCGGTGCGCGGATTGACGCCGTGAAGGGCCATCAGATCCAGACCCTTTGCCACCTTCTTGGCGAAGCCATCTGCGAAAGCCTCCAGAACGTTCATCTGGTATTCCTCGGAAGCGTACAGGAATTCATCCGACACGCGGGCACCGTACTCGACCTTCAGCGGCAGAATGGTGATGGAATCCACGGTCGCGCCGCCCTTGGTCTTGGCACCGTTTTCGGCCACGATGTCCACTTCCTTGTCCAGCGTGAAGGTGAACTCCTTCATGCCATTGAACGGGATGGGCGTTGCGCCGCAGAGCTTCGCCAGCGCGGATGCACCGGTGGTCTTCTGGATGAAGCCGGGCACCAGCTCGGCGGGAAACAGGGAACCTTTGCTCAGAATATCAGGCATTGTAAACTCTCCTTTAGTCGTTGTTCATCAGCTGGTTGGTGAAGGTGCGCAGGGCGTCACGCTTGCTGCCGCCGCTGGGGTCCGGGTCGCCACGCGACGGTGCGGGCGGGTTCTTGGGCTTGAGCAGCTTCAGCAGGCTCTGGGCGTCCTTGCGGATGTCGGCCTCGGTGGAGCCGTTCAGCCGCGAGGACATCTCGAACGGCAGACCGACCTCATGGGCGATGCGGGACTTGAGGGCGTCCGTCTCGTAGGTCTGGATACGGGCATTCAGATCTGCGTTCTGCGCCTTCAGGTCGTCGTAATCGGCATATGGCGCGAGACGGTCTGCGACCGCTGCGTCGAATGCTTCCTGCGTGGTAATGGGTTCAAATGCTTCTGCCATAGAAAAACTCCTTTCGTTCTGGCAAACAAAAACAGGCCCGTGTGGCCTGTTAATAGCTGGTGCGCTGGCGGCGCTTCGCCTTGCCCTCGGCGCATTGCCAGTGGGCAAGGATGACGCTGTCCAGCAGTTCGATGTGGCCGCCCTCGGTCAGGGAACGGTAGCCAAAGCCGCCGTTGGAGCCGATGGCCCGCTTTTCGCAGTTGGAAGCTGCCTGTGTAAGGCCGGGCTGTCCGGCGTGGCACAGGGTCTTTGCAAAAAGGGCCTGCTCAAAGGCAGCGTTGGCCGTGATGACCTGCTTGACTGTTGGAAGGACGGGTGCCTTGAGGTGTGCGGCTTTCATGGCGTCGGCCAAAAGCTGCTGCCCGCTGGCACCGTCCACCGCCACGGCGGTGAGGTCGGCTTTTGATAAAAAATCGAGGAGCCACCCACTGCCCGCCCGGGTGGGGCGGCAGTCGATGGCTTCCACGAAGATGGTGTTGTCTTTGGTGCGGCACGCGACGGCCAGCGCACAGCTGGTGCCGTCGGTGCTGAACTTGATGCCGGCATACAGTTTTCCGGTGAGCTTGGGCAGGACATCTGTTTTCAGTTCATCCCACTCGGCGCGGCTGATAGCCGATTTGAGATTGTAGCGCAGCCACAGGCCCAGACGCTGGATGTTGAAGTCGATGGGGTCATCGCCGATTTCATCTGCCACGCTGCGCTCGGTGAAGATGGTGCCGAGACTGGGGTTCGTGCGGTACCACGCTTCCACATCGTGGGGGTCGGTCTGCTGCTCCACGCTCCATTCGGCCCAGCCGGTATTCTGGGTGTCGCCCCGCAGGGCAGCATTGCGCATTTTCAGGAACACCGTGCCGGAGGAGACCGGCGTGGGCGGGGTGCCGCAGAACAGGGTCTGCGGGTTCTCGCTGTCGGTGACAACATACTTCAGGGCACTGGCCTGATCGTCGGTGTATTCCTGTGCTTCGTCTACCACCAGCAGGTCGAAGCCCTCGCCCAGACCGCCCTTGGAAGAACGGGTGCGGAACTCAATGCGGCCTTCGCCATCTTCCAGCTGGATGTGCTCGCGGCCTACCGCCTGGATGGACTTGTACGGGATCTTCGCCTTGTCCAGCAGATGGCACAGACGCTCCCATGCCGCCCGGGAGGTTGTGGTGCGGTGGGCGGTGTGCAGGATGCTCTCGCCCTGCTGCAGGCCGTACAGCTCCCGAATGGCAGCAATCTCGTTTTTGCCGTTGCGGCGGGGCACGGCATAGCCGAACTTGGTGTGCACCCACAGATCATCCTCGTTGCGGGCAAGGATGTCATACAGGAGCAGCTCCTGCCATTGCTGGGCGGTGCGGCCGGTGGTGTTGTACAGGTCGATAGCATCCTGCCCGAGGGTCTTTGTGTAGGGTAGCACCACAGCGGCGGTAGGCGTCTGACGGCCCAGCCGCACATCGGCTGCCTGTTTTCGCGTCCGCGGCATGGTGGGCTGGCTTCCTCCTTCTTAGATATTGACGGCAAATCGAAAATATGGTATATAATAAATAGAGGTGCGCCTCCGCTATATGGTGGGGGTTCGACACCTCTATTTTTTTGCAATAAAATGCTGAATGGTGAGCAATGTATCTTTGCATATAACAAGGATATCCACGTCTTGAGTTGCGCTGGCAGTCAGCCTTTTTCGAAGAACTTCTTTCAACAAATCAACAGAAATCGTGTTCTGCCCATAGTTCAAGATAATGCCACCAGGATTCTCTTGAATTTGTTTCAGCCCATGCCGGACAGCACTGTTTGCGGATTTTTCGGTGGACGCTGTTTTTAAATCCCAGAGCTTTCCGTTCCAGATATAGTCCGGTGTCATCGCCTTATAATTATTTGCCTCGTTCAACAGCACAATGTCGCCGCCCAGATGGTCGTGCAGCCATTGTGCTGTTTTTACTTCATCGGCATGGCGCACCATGTCATAGCCGGTGTCATATGTAATGGATCCAATGCCCGGCGTGGCTGCCCGCAGATATTCCGGCAGGACATTCTGCAGCGGATCTTCTTTGGGCAGGCGCACTTTATTCGGAAGCGGCGTTTCCGTGAACTCTCTGCGCGCCTGAAGAACTTCCGGCTCCTCTGTCCATGTTTTGTTCCACACGTTCTGCCGCCTGCCCTCGCCGGGGTCGTATTCTACCCGGCAGCGGCAGCGCTCGTGGCGGCGGTAAACATCCTTCGGCACATGCGGGTAATCGTAAGTCCCGGCCAGTGCGTTGCACCACTTGCAGCAGTGGCTTTCGGCGGTGCGGATGACCCGGGGCTGCAGCCCGGCCTTGCCCTGAAACGAAACGTTCTTTTCAAGGGTGTCGTCCACCACCATGCGGGAGAAGGTGCGCACCGGTTCATCCAGTACCCACGCCGCATCCTTGAAGCGTTCTGCTTCGGACAGCTTATTCAGCAGGCCATTCACAGCGTCGGTGTTGAGCGCGGCATGCTGCGGGGCGATGCCGATGCCCGCCTGCTGGTTCAAAGCCAGCTGCACGGCAGCGGAAGCGTCCGCGATCAGGGCGTGGTCTTCTTCCAGCAGCGGGCGCACGACCCGGTCAGCAATGTTCCAGTAGAGCTTTCCGTCCGGCAGAATGTCGGCGGTCAGATTGCGGCGGAAGGCTTCGGCCAGCGCCGCACCCACACGCTCGGCATAGTCAGCAGCGGCAGCATAGGTATCGGCAGCAGGCGCTTCGTCGCCCAGCAGGGAGAGAAAGTCAGCCCGGATACGTTCCAGCAGCGCCGGGGCGATGTCTTTTTCGTCCATAGGCACCTCAGTTCTCGGTGCGGATGCCGGTCAGGTCGCGCAGATTCTCCTTGCCGAAGTAGCCCGGGATGGCGGTGTTGATCTTGCCCACGGCGTCACCGATGCCGGACAGCGTGGCGGCGTCCGGCTCGAACACCGGTTCCCACACGGGGCGGGTCAGGTAAAGCTGCTGGCGCTGGTAGGCAAAATCATCCCGCACGCAGGCAGCAAGGTATCCGGCATTCAAAAAGCCGCTGCCGAAGGTGCGCTGCGCCTTGCGGGCGGCCAGGCGCAGGCTCTCGTGGCTGGATTTGATGGCTTCGGCGCTGCTTGGATTGTCGGTGACAAAACCCAGGTCATCCAGCGTCAGGCCGGTCTCACCTGCGAATAGTGCAGCAAAGGTGCGCAGCTGTTCGGTGTAAGGACTCATGCTCTGCTGGGTGAACTGGCCCACCACCGGGTGGTCGCCGTCTTCGTCCTTTGTGATCTCCAACAGGCTGGAAATGGTGGCTTTCCATTTGTCCAGCTGGTCGGCTTCGTTGGAGGTGCCCAGCACATATTTCTGCGGGAAGGAATAGAACTCGGCGCTGATCTCGCTGCGCTTGAGGGTGCGCAGGGCACCCTGCTGCAATCCCATGCAGGCGCGGGAAATACGGCTGTGCCCGAAGGGACGTTTTGCGTCCGGGCGGTATACGATGGGCACCAGCAGCGGGGCCGGTGCAGGGTTCGTCACCTGATACGGTTTCTCGCCTTTGGGGTAGTACCATGTACTGCCCGCGGTGAAGTAGGCTTCCAGCGTGGGCGTGCCGGTGTCGGGAGCGCTTTCCAGCACGGCATAGCCTTCCTTCAGCAAGCCGGTCACATCGTCCATCACACCGGTGGCATTTGCGCCGTCGATGACCTGCATCTGCGGGAAACCGCTGTCCTCATCCTTGTGGATGTACACAAAGCAGCAGCTGGAAATGAGCGCGGACAGCACGGCACTGTCAAACAGCACATCCGCGTTGTTCATGCGATAGATGGTGTTCAGGTCGAAGTTATCCTCCCGGAATTCCCGCCAGACCAGACGGTCGGCCAGCGTGTCCACAGCCTTGCCGCACCAGCCCAGCACTTCCGTGAAGGAGCGGAACTCCGGCGGCGTGACCATACCGAAGTCTTTGACAGCGTTTTTCATCTCATAGTATTTGTAGCGGGTCTGCACCCGCACCCGCTTTTGCAGCAGGCGGCGGCGCAGGTACGCCATGCCTTTCAGATCGCTCATAGGGCGGTGCTTTCTCCTTTCGCGAGAAAATATTCACAGTACGGTACGGGAAGGTCAGAGGGCACCCGGGGAGGGGGGCATCCCCCCCTATCCATGGTTTGCGTGTCCGTGGTTCTGCAGGCTGTCTCAGCGGCTACGGTAAGCCGCCCAGTCAGTACTCAGCGGCAGGGTCAGGGCGGCGTCTGTGTCCGGCTCGGTCTGTTTTTCCACAGGTGTAAACAGCTTGTCGCTTTTCTGTCGGTTGCACCAGAAATGCGCCAGCTGCAGATTTGCAAGGTCGCTGGGGTGGCCGCCTTTGGCGACTGGGATGATGTGGTCGATGCACGGCGAAAGCGGATGCGGAAACTTATAACTGAAATCCACAGGCTTGCCGCAGATGCCGCACACGGTTTGTGTGGCATAAATTTTCTTTTTGTTGCGCTCAAAGGCCAGACGGTGTGTGCCGTCCCGGTCTGGGCGCGTAACAGTCTTTGGCATGTGCAGCTCCTTGTGGTCGGATGGCCTGCCGTCTCTCATGGGGAGAGGGACTTTTGCAGGTGGGGGTGTTTCAAAGGGAGAGGGATAAAACGCCCCCGAGGTGCTTTGCAGGCCCGGGGTATGAAAAAAGCCGCCCATGCGGACGGCAGGAATATCAAAGAAACCCGGCTGGTACATTCAGGCTGTTGGTCGGTAGGTGATCCTCTGTGTCAGCCGGGCAGCACAAAGCCCGCAGGATTGAAGGGAGTAAACCTTTCCTGCGGGCTCTTGCGATGATACTATTTTACCATGAAATCAGAGACATGTCACTGACGTCGTACTGACGTTTTACTGACATCTGTTACAGTTCCAGAGTGTCCACACCTTTGCGGTGGTGGCGGTAGACCTGCCGCACGCAGATGCTCATTTTCTGTGCAATCTGCTCCCAGTCTAGGAAACGGAGATACTTTAGCCGCAGCACCTCGTAATCCTTTGGGTCGTCTATATCTTCCAGCCGGGCCATAAGTTCGGCGTGGAGGTCATCACACAGCATGATCTGTGCATTCAAAGCCTTCTGAGCACGCTCAATACGTTCTACGGTTCGTGCCAGGCTTTGTCCATCGCTGTTACCGCCTGGCATTCCGGTTAACTGCTGCGTGGTACAGCCGGTATCATGTTCTGCTTCATCTAAATCATCTCGCAGGTGCTTGGCCTTTACCATAGCATCCCCGTACCGACTGAGCCAGCGTCTTTTTTCTTCGTAGGTCATTGGACTGCATCCTCCTCTTTCAGTTCTCTGGAATGTGGTTTCTCAGCCACATCATGCTCATGTCGTGGTCGATAAATTCCATCATCAGGCCGTGCTTGATGCCGCCGCCCATATAGGTGTAGATCAGTTCCATGTCATCCTCTGAAAAATCGGTATCCAGAAACGCGTTAACACCAGCCAGCATAAACTCATGGAATCGCCGGTTTCTCCACTCCTGAGAGTACGGTTGCGTTTTGAACGCAGGACGCGAAAGCCATTCAAGGACTTTCGCCTCAACGTCCTCAACCGTCTGGCAGTTGTTGAGCAGAAAATACTGGTTTGTGCGCGGATGGGCAATAAACTCGTCTCGGGCATTGATAAAGCTGCCGGGAAAGCATTCAAGGAGTTTTGTGCGGGCTTCTTTCATGTCAGCCGTGCTCTGACGTTCTTTCTCATCCATTTTTGTTTCCCCTTCCGTTACCACCCCGCCGGGCCGTCCTCATGGTCTGCGGGTGTAAAATCATCCTCATTGTAATTTTCGGACGGATCAGGTGCAGGCTGCCACTCATGATACTGCGGCTGCCACCACATGGGCACCCGGCCTGTTTCGCCCTCTCGGTTTTTGCTCACTCGCAGGCTGACCTCAAAATAATCATTCGGCCCCTGCAGGCGGCGCTCTCCTGTGACCTCGCTCTCGATGAACACAACGGCATCCGCGTCCTGCTCAATGGTGCCAGAGCCGCGCAGATCTCCCAGCGCTGCCTTTTTGGCTCCACCGTTCCGGTCGGTGCTGCGGTTCAACTGCACCAGTTCCACAATGGTGATGCCGGTTTCCATGGCCAACTCTTTCAGCTGACGGGTCACGTCTGCCAGTCGCTCATATTCCTTGCGGCCCGGCTGCGTGTCCGCGATCAGGCCGATATGGTCGATAAAGACGATCCGTGGCCGGTACTTCATGACGCGGGCGCGGATATCGTCCACGGTCATGCGGGTGCCGTCATCGTAGATCATGCCGGTGTGACCCTTGATAAGGGCAAAAGCGTTGTTCAGGCTTTCCCGCTCCTCCTCGGTGATCTTGCGATCCCTCAAGCGGGTGCTGTTGATCCGGGTCAGCTTGGACATGGTCCGCATCATCAGCTTGCGCCGATCTTCTTCCATGGTCAGGTAGTAGGTCTGCACGCTGTTGCTCAGGCGCAGGGCCAGAGCTAAAGCAAGGTCGGTTTTACCATGGCCAGGGCGGCCTGCCAGCACAGTGACCATCTTTTCCCCGAACAGGCCCAACTCGTCCAACTCACGCCATGCCATTTTGACGCTGGTGTCCGGCTTTTGCAGCCATTGCATAGTTTCGTCCCAGACCTCAGAAAAATCCTTGACGTTTGCGTCCACGCTCTCCCTGCGCAGGTGATCCTGCAGTTTCAGGGCTTCGCCCATGTCCCGGCAGATGCTGTCCGCGTCCGCTGCACTCATGGTCACGCTGTTGGCCAGCTCCACCAGTAGGCGCTTGCGGTAGTCCTCCAGCACAAGGGCCTCATAGTCCTGCACATGACTGACGGTGGGCACGGTTTCTACGGCCATTAAGATCAGCGGCCGGAACCCAGCACCCAGCATTTTTTCCAGTATCACAGCATCCACGTTGTAACCGCTGTCCATCCGCAGCTTGAGGGCACCGAACAGCTGCCGGTATGGGCCATCCTCAAACATGGCCGGTGTCAGGCGTTCCACGGTAGCCTTGCACGCCGCCGGGTCAAGGATCGAAGCGCCGATCACAGCCAGCTGATGCTGCTGCGCGGTGGTGATCCTGTTGGCACTCATGCGCTCACACATCCCAGCAGATCCTCAAGAGTCATATCCTTGGTGATTTTGCGGGGCTTATCCGGCGCAGGCTGCGCGGTATGTACCGCTGGGGCCCTGTCAACAAAATCCTTGACGGCGAACACGCCCGTCCAGCCGTTTTCGATGCTCTGGTTCAGCATGGCAATGGCGTACCCGGTGCGATCCTGCACGCCCGCCTCGTCAACCAGACGCTTGATGGACTTGCAGATTTTCTTTGCCACCAGAGGTGTCCACAGCTTTTTCTTGTCTTTCTTGGCCAGATCTCTCCGGTGCTGGTCAAAATCCATCAAAGCATCATACAGCCCGCCGGGGCCGCCGCGGGAAAACTCGTCAAACACCTCGGCCACGGTCAGGTCATCCGGCTGCTCTCGCGCCCCTGCGCGGGGTTTGTTATTATTAGCTTTCTCTCTAGTATTCTTGGGTTGCATTTTGCCACCGGTCGGAGTTGCATTTTGCAACTGGTCAGAGTTGCATTTTACCACCGGTTGCATTTTGCTACCGGTTGCATTTTGCAACTGGTCGGATGCCGCCGGGCGGGCAGGGGTGGTGTTGGTCGCATACCTGTTGACGATCACGTTGCCCTCTTTCTCTTGCCATTTGCGCAGCAGCCCTTTGTTTTCCAGATTGCGCAGCACGCGAACAGCAGTAGTCTTGTCAACGCTCAGCCACTCCATGACATACTGATAGGAGCCATAAAAGCATGACTGTTCGTCCTGAGAAAAGCCGTAGATCAGGGCATAAGCCAACAGTTCATTGCCTTTCAAGTGCAGATCCGTGACCATCCAATCTTGAATTGTGAGGTAACTTCCTTTTTTCATGGTGTTCCATCCTCCAGAGAGTTAAAACGGGAGATCGTCATTGTCATCGATCACGGCAAAATCGTCCACGCCGCTATAGTTGGCAGGCGGGTCAGCCTTGGGCCATGCCTCAGAGCGCGGTGCAGCCTCGCCGCCATCGTTCACCTTTGCGCTGCTGGTGCCCTTGGAGCCGCCAAAGTTGATGTTTTCGGCCACTACGGCAAAGGCGGTGCGGTTGTTGCCGTTCTTGTCCTGATAGTTGCGGGTCTGGATGCGGCCATTTATGGCAATCAGACTGCCCTTGGAAAAATACTTGCATACAAAGTCAGCCTGTGCACGCCATGCCACGATATCCACAAAATCAGCCTGCCGCTGCTCACCCTGCCGGGCAAAGTTGCGATCACAGGCAATGCGGAACTGGCAGACGTTCACGCCCGCCGGGGTGGTGCGGAGTTCAGGGTCGGCCACGAGGCGGCCCATAATTGCTACAACGTTAAGCATTGAGATAGTCCTTTCCAACAGCGGCCATCCACGCAGCGTGTGCGTCGGGGCCGTTCTTTTCTTCATATTTTTTCTGAGCCGTCGCTTTCAGCTCCCATGCAAGCCCGGCATCAAAGTGGGCCGAGTAGCCCGGCTCGTTGTGGTGCCGGTGGCAGAGCCAGACCTTCAGGCCGTTGCGTTCAGCAAAGGGCCGCAACGGGCCGGTAATAACGTGGTGTTCTTCCAGTCCGCTGGCGGTGCGGACATTGTACCAGCGGCGACAGACATAACACTCTTTTTCTGCCTGTATGATGCTCTTGGTCATTATGGTTCCTTCCATTCCTGCCAGTAGGCAGTTACCACAGGGTCATTCACGCCCATCTCGGCAAGGCGGTCAAAGATCCCGTCGATCAGATTTTTCATTTCGCCTGTGGTGAAGGTGGAGCTGCCCTGTGTGCACTTGACGGTGCAGCGGTTGCCGTCCAGTATCTCCACCACATGGACAAGCCGATAGCAGCCGCGCAGGATATCCAGAGCCCCCGCCGGGACTTCCAGATAATCCACCTTAGCACCGTACTTCTCCAGCATCTCCAGATAGCAGTCCTCCGGGGTCACGCCGCCGGTGCGTCCGGCGTTGTAGGCGTCGGCCATGATGGTGAGCAGCGCCCACATGAGGCGGTTCTGGGATGAGCTGCGGCCCTTGCGTTCCGGCTCCACGGTCAGGGTCAGGCGCAGGGGCTGCCCGTGGGCCAGATCGTCCAGACGCTGCAGGAGCTGCATTTCCACAAATTCCGCAGAGCTTTCCACCTGCACCCGCTGGGTGGCCGGGTCATACACCACCGGCAGCCGGCCGATCACTTTTCCCATGTGACTTTCCGGCCGTCCTTATCGACAAACTGCACGCTGATGATCTCGCCTGTGTCCGGGTTCCGCAGGAACTTGTCCACGGTGAGCGGGGATGCCAGTTTATAGCCTACTATCTGCGGCGGGTCGTTGGGGTTGCGTCCCGACTTCTGGATTCCGACAATGGGCACCTGATCTGCACGCAGCACAATGGCGGGCAGCGCCATCACATCGCTGCCCGCACCCCACAGTTCTGCCGCAGCCACAAAGCTGGTTTCTTCTTTCCAGCGTTCCGGGCTGCCCGGGTGCTTGCCTTCCAGTGCGGCGGCGTCCTTGAAGCAATAATCCTTCATGTACGGGTTGAACACACCCACAGCGCACCAGAGACGCCCATCCGCAAAATAGCGGCGTTCTGCCCAGCCCAGCGAACCAAAGGTCTCATTCAGGATGCCGCGTACTGCGGACGGCTTCGGCATCACAAAAAGCTTCACGGCATCTTTTGAGATTTCCCTCACGATCACCACGGCTTCAGAAGGGTGCATCTGGCGCGGTTTGGGGCATTCCAAGGGAAACTGTACCACCTGCGCCGCCGGGTGCTCCTGCGCGCTCTGTGCGGCCTTGCGGCGGGGTGTTGTTGATTTGGTCGTTGCCATTCGATATCACTTCTTTCTGTGTTTTGTACACTGGCAGCGGCTTTTGTTTTACCTCCTGCCGCCATTGGAGGGAAAAGAGGTGTCAGTCTAATGCGACATCAAGGATCCGATCACTCTGGAGGATATAGCGGTTGTGTGCCGCTGCGATCCAATACACGATCATCGCAATATGGCTCTGGTGGCTGCTTTTAACGGCAATGAATCCAAACGGCTTTTCGACCTCCAGCATATCGGCGGCCACATCATCCTCGACCTCAAAACACGCCACGCCCTCCAAAGCGTCCGAAGACGACAAGTGTTCATGATAGGTATAAGTAACAGCAAGCGTTTTCATAGAGCATCCTCCAAACATGTGATTTCGTAGATGGAGTTATACAGGTAGTGCCGCCCACCCCGCAGGTATTCCAGATGCTGCAGCAGCATTTCCAGCGCATACAGGGCAGGCGGCGGGTCCTTTCCCTTCATGTGGAAATCCAGCCAGTGGATCAGATCGCCGTACTGGCTCCTGTCGATGCGCAGGGCAACGCTGGACGGGAATTTGTGCCCGTGATCATCGGCGGCATAGTAGCTTACGCCCACATATTGCAGGCAGCCGGAGTTCGTGGTATACTGAGTGTGCAATGTCTTTGTGTTGAGCTTGTCCGTGTTGGCGCACGGGCAGGCTCTTTCTTTTTGCTCGGTCATAGGGCACACACCTTCTTTCGCCCTTTTCCTCTGCCATGCGGCGGGGGGCAGTTCGGCCTCACGGCGCTGTATATACTCCCGCTGCATGATGTATTTATGCGGTTTCTTGGGTTTCCGGGTCTGAGTGTGGGCATAATGCGCGGTAAATGCGGCGGCACTCTTATAGCCCAGCCGCCGGGCCACCATGGCAGACGTGCCGGATGCGATCAAGTTGCCGGTCTTAGCATCCCAAACGGTATACCAGTAACAGCCGCTGTAAAAGTTTGGACCGCTCATGCCGGAATCTTGTGCCAGCGGTAAATGGTGCTGCACCTGCCACCGGCGGTCATCCAGCCGCTCAAGCTGTCATCCTCGTGCTCGTATCTGGCAACGACCACAGGACCGGTATATTCCGGGTCGCAAGTATCGTCCTGCACAAGCATCCAGTCACTCATCTTCGTGTGGTGCACAATGCCATCATCGTCTGTCCAAACTTTCTTGTGCAGCGGCGGGATCTCAGTGCCAGAGTGCCAACCTGTTTCTTTGCTCATGCTTACCCTGCCTTTCTCTCGCTGGAGGTCTTGACGGTGGTCTCCTGCTGCTTCAGGGCGCTTTGCTTGTAGTCCTCGCCGGTGGCAAGCGTTCCGCTCACGCTCAGAAACAGACTAAAGCCCAGTGCGAACAGCACCCACGGTGCAGCCTTGACGGCCTCGGCCACTTCCCAGCCGCCCCGCATGATAAGCAGGTGGGCAATACCGGTGCTAAGCCATACCAGCACACGCGCAGCACCAACACCCATCAAAAAGGCAGCACCCCAGATTTTAAGATTCTTTCTCATTATCCTCGTCCTCCTCGTTTACCACTCGGCTTGCCAGATCGGCAGCCTTCGTCATTACACGGATCAGCCATGCTTCGGGGTCTGCGCTATTTGCAGCCAGAGCGGCCACCAGCGCAGTGCAAAGGTTTGTTGCGTCTATTCCGATGCAGGTTGTCTCAACCTCCGGGTTCCCATCGTCACCATACTGCACACGCAGGTACGGCTTGACCTTACCGGTCAGACTGCCCTCCTCGCTGGTCGTAATCTTCATGCTGCACCATCCTTTCATGCTCCAAAGCTTACCAGCCTGTTCGACTTGGCCGGATTCTTTTTGGCTCTCTTGGCCCGAATGGCCCATGGTTTGATAAAATAGCCATACATTTCATCAGGCGAAATGCTCAAAAGTTCGCCGATCACAACAATTTCATCCACTGGAAAGGGCGCTTTCCCGTTCAGCCGGTTACTTAACGTTGCCGGGCTATACCCATTCAGCCTACGGGATATTGCCGCCGCAAGCTCTTTCTGGTTGTATCCTTTGCGCTCCATCAGCTGCTGCAACTCAATGTAAGGTTTAATCAGCATCGTGCTCTCCCCTTTCGTTTAATCCGGATTGAAGGTCTGGAACCGGCCATCCTTGCCGTTTTTGAAATCTTGCAGCGCTTTGATCTCCTCCGGGGTGAGGCCGGTATCCTCATACTGGCCGAGTCGCTGCACCAGTTCTTCCTTTTTGGCGGTGCTCCAGTAGCCGGTTTTGATGCCGCTGCACCGCTGGGCCGTCAGTCGTTCCATGTGCCGTCCTCCATTTCAAGCTCCCATTCGTCACAGATAGTCCTGCACACCGGCTTAGTGAAGCCGATCAGATTCTCACCGCGAGCAGCCACCAAAACGGCATCACCAACAATAGGGCCGCTATAAGCGTACAGGTTTGTTGCGCTCATGTTCTCCGGCAGCTGACGCAGTAGCCCTTCCTCGTTGACGATCAGGCAGATGCATTCTACCGGCTCCCGTGTCCAGGTTGGTTCCAAAAAGCTTTCAGTCTCCTCAGCGGGGCCGCCCACCAGCTGCTGCAGGGTGCTTAATTCGCAGGTGTCGCCATCGTCACAAGGCACCAGTCTGCACGGCCCATCCGCCGGGATGAAAATAATATAACTTTCCATGATGTATCTCCTTGTTTGTTCCTCTCTCCTGCGGTAAAATAAACAAAAAACGGAAGGATGTGATAAAATGATTGATTTTGATAATGTGGTTCTGTCGAAAATAGATTTGCTGTACTTAAAAACGGCGAAAGAATCAGATGCTATCTGGCTTGAGCCAGAAAAGGCGGCATGCCTTTTGGAACTCGGATTCATCGAACCGTACTTGCGCTATGGTGGAACCCACCACTTTTCAATTACTCAGGATGGACAGCTGTTTCTGAATTACCAGGAACACCAAGAACAAATTGATAATCGTGAGCAGCGCAAGTGGAAAAAAGAAAACTATCGAGAGTGGATTGGAATTGCAATCTCAGCAGCAATGTCGTTTGCGGCTTTGATCATTTCTTGGTTAGCGCTAAAACACTCATAATAAGCGCAGTTCCATGCATAATAGTTGGTACAAAATACAGCCACCATGGTGGCTTGTGCGTACACATGTAATGAAAAATGGTCCAGCGTTCCGGTTCCAGCGGTTCGCTGGGCTTTTTGTTGTTGTCCATGTGGTTCACCTCCTTGTGTGCACCTCGTTCCTGCGGTAAAATAAAGAAATCAGGAAGGAAGTGCAAAAATGGAAAATGTCGTAAAAGTTGTAAATGGAATCATAAACTGGCTGTGGAATCGTGAAAACGTTACACTTTTGATTGCAATTGCAGGTTTCGGAATGTCTCTGTACAACTTTTTTCGGGCGCTGTGGGATAAACGATGCTCGTTCCGGGTTGACTATGTAAGCCATTACTGCTGTTTATCCAAAAGCGGAAAATATGCGGAGCCTATGTTTCGCTTTAATTTTGTAAATCTGTCCTCTGCTCCGCTGACCGTCGTGCGGATGTTCTTGCTGGTTGATGGTAAGAAATATGAGTTTTTGTTCCCGGAACAGCAGGTTTATCAAATGACTCGCCGCCAAAAGGGCGAAACGATTCAGATCGGAGAAGTTAAATCTCAGAAATTGCCCTTTCGAGTAGAAGGAAAGGGCGCTCTTGGCGGCTATTTTGCGGCATATCTCCCAACCGATATGGAAAAGACCTTTCAATCAGCAGGAAAATGGCAGCTTGTCGTTCAAACCTCGCAAAAGGAAAAAGTGTTTTCAATTGTGGCGGATAAGCCAGGTTACGATATTGAGCAGTATGGATACTGATGCTAAAGCCAACGTGATTTTAGACACTGATGCACCCGCCCCTTTCAGCTTTTTTCTGTTACCACAGCAACATTGCCAGCCCAATCCGTTGTTTCAACAACAGCTTCACACTGCCGTTCCTGTACTGCCAGTACAAGGGCGGCAATTTCTTTGGGTTCGCCAGTGATTTCAATTTTCATCTTGTTCACCTCCTTGTGTGCACCTCGTTCCTGCGGTATAATGAAAAATACAGGAGGAATAAGACGTGAAATACTTTTTGACTGCTTTTTTTGCAATTCTGGCTTACAGGGCTGTTTTTTGCGCATCCGGCTACGCCAGAGTTGTCTATTATGAGAAGAAATACAGAGCGTACTTAACGGATAAGGGAGAATTGTTCACTCTTTACACCGCACCAGTTAAAAAACTGTTCAAGCAGGCTCACATTTCAGCGCCGATGATCCCGTTCAGCGAACCTGTCGGATATGGACAAGTCATGACCGCAAGTGCATCTGTTTTTGACAACATGGCAAACAAACGGCAGGACACGGTCTGCCATATGATGAACAGCTTTATTCAGGCAAAAGGGTATTTTCGGATGAGCCTGTTGGAGTGTTTTTCTCCACTGCACTGGGTTCAGCTGCTTTTCTTTCTTCCTAGTAAACTGTGCGAATACTTGGGTATCTCTAGCGACAAGATTGCAATCAAGGTGTTTCAGCTTGTCTACTGGGTTTTAACTCCGCTTATCCTCTGCTTCCGAAGCCAGCTCTACGACCTCATCATCCAGCTGCTTCAAAAGGCGTAAAATAAACCGACTCAGATAAACCAGCCCTTTGGCATCTACCTTTTCGGCAGATGCCATATTTTTTTGAGCATCCAGCAGATTGTCCAGAATCTTGTCCGTATAAATCTTGCGACGTGTTGCTATCATCCGTATCACCTCCTTGTGATTTCTAAATCTTGCGAAAACTAAAGTTTTGGCGTAAAAAAATAATTGGGAATTTCCGCATCAGGGATTGCGAGGACGCGGCATAAATCGCAGATTTCGGTCTGCGTAAAATCGGTATGACCACGCAGCTTCTTGTTAAGAGTTGTAGGAGATACGCCGATTTTCTGCGCAACAGTGCTCTGTGTCATGCCATTTGCACGCATACTGCCGAGCAGCTTTGAATAATCCATTTGTATCACCTCCTTGCCAATACTATACAACTTGCGATTTCTAAAGTCAATACGTTTTCTGAAGATTATAGAAAAATATCTTGCGTTTTCTATAAAATAGAAGTATACTGTGAATAAGACATTACGGAGGTACGTGCAAATGAAACAGAGCGATTTCGCAAGCCGATTGTCACAGGCGCTAGAAGCGCGTGGAATGAAGGCAGCAGACCTCTCCAAAAAAACGAAAGTTGCCGAAGGAACTATAAGCTGTTATATAAATGGGCGCTATGAGGCAAAGCAAAATCGTGTGCAGGTTTTTGCAGAAGCGCTGAACGTGAATCCTGCCTGGCTTATGGGATACGATGTGCCAATGGATACGGAATCCCGACAACCTGCAGTTCCTGCATCCCGTCCCGTCCCGCCGGGCTTTGAACCAATGCCGAAGATGAAGAAAGTGCCGCTGATTGGAGCCATTGCCTGCGGTGAACCTATTACCGCCATTGAAAACCGTGAGGGCGAAATTGATGCCCCGGAAGACATGAACTGCGACTTTGCTCTACGGTGCGAAGGAGACAGCATGATTGGTGCAGGCATCCATGACGGTGATGCGGTTTATATCCGCATCCAGCCCGAGGTGGAAAACGGTGAGATTGCAGCCGTGCGCATTGGAGATGAGGCCACGCTGAAACGGGTATATCTCCACTCTGATTATATTGAGCTACGTCCGGAGAACTCAGCGTACGAAAGCATTATTCGCCGTCGTGAAGAAATGAACGATGTGCACATTGAGGGCAAGGCCGTGGGGTATACACATTGGTTCGGTTAACTTTGAACTATCGGAACCGTTCCGATAAGAATAGAAAAGGAGTGTTCATTATGAAAAAAGTTGTTTCAGCGTTGTTGACAATGGTTTTGTGTTTTGCATTGGCAGTGCCGGCGTTTGCAGCAAATTATAGTAAGTGGATCGCTACAGAATTTTCGGGCCAGACGGATTTTGGGTATTTTTACACCTATGCAGGGCAAGATCAATCAACTTATCCTTATCAAGATGCAAATTACAAATGCTTCTCGGTCGTCTCAGCAGATGGACAGCGTTTCTATGCAGCAATTAAAGACACCCAGTATGAGTATGCAAAAGCGGCACTCGATCACCAGCAAATCACGCTGAAGGGATTGTATCAGCAAACTGCGGGTGATGGATCTCCTATTTTTTTAGCCAGCGAGGTTGTCACGACAAATGAAAAGGGCGAAAAAGTAAGTACGCCGTTTGGTAATGTCGTGTGGACGGCCATAGACCATGGTAAAACAATTGCAGAAACTTTCAAGAAATTCTATGAAGTGTATTCGGATCGCATGATTACCGTTGCCGATGACAGCTCCTATCTCATGATCGACACAAATCCGTATAATTATAAGGGTGGAGACTCAAGTTTGATCGAGGCAGGTCTCGACCATATCGAAACGCTTAATAAGGCACTAGGCTTGCCTGACTGGCTCTATGAAGAAATGCTGAAAACTCGCGCTTTGGACGGGCGTCAGAAAGAATCCTTTGATAATGTAACTGTGACTTGGTCTTACCATCCGGATCAAGGCATGGAAGTGATTTACCGCATCAATCACTGACCTTAAACAAAAAACTCCCCAGCGCGATAACGCCGGGAGAGCCGATGAGAATACAGGAGGACAATATCATGGGTTTCATGGACACAATTCAGAAAGAATCTTCTTACTCTACCGCATCCGGCAATTCGTACCAGTATGTGGTGCTGCAGGTGACCTTGAAGGAAAAATTTATCGGTACCGGCTCTGGCAACTTGACGGAGCTGGAGAATGCCATTAACCAGCAGGCCGCCAAAGGCTACCGGCTGCATACCATCACCACGGCCAACGGCGGCAGTAAGGGCCTGATGGGCGGTGACCGCATTCAGGCAACCATGGTGTTTGAAAAGGTGAACTGATGGAGAACCAGAACAAGGGCGAAATCATCATGTATCGAACCGAGGATGGTCTGACGGAGATTCAGACCACGCTGGTGGACGATACCGTGTGGCTGAGCAAAGCGCAAATGGCAGAACTGTTCCAGCGCGACCGCTCCGTAATCTCTAAGCATATTAAAAATGTTTTTGACGAAGGAGAACTTGCGCAGGCGAACAACGTGCAAAAAATGCACGTTGTTGGTGTCAAGCAGCCCGTTGATTTTTACAGTCTGGATGTTATCATCTCTGTCGGCTACCGAGTCAAGTCTCTTCGCGGCACCCAATTCCGTATCTGGGCCAATGGTATTCTGAAGGAATATCTAAAGAAGGGCTTTGCCATGGACGATGCGCGCCTGAAGAACTTAGGCGGCGGCAACTACTGGAAAGAACTGCTCGACCGCATCCGGGATATCCGCTCTTCAGAAAAGGTGATGTACCGTCAGGTGCTTGACCTGTATGCCACCAGTGTGGACTATACGTCGAACAGCCCGGAAACCGTGCGGTTTTTCAAAATTGTGCAGAACAAGCTGCACTATGCAGCCCATGGCCACACAGCGGCAGAGGTCGTCTACCAGCGTGCTGACGCGGACAAGCCGTTCATGGGCATGACCAGTTTCAAAGGCGACCACCCTACTTTGCAGGAAGCGGGTATTGCAAAGAACTACCTGACCGAGGAAGAGTTGAAGGTGCTGAACAACCTTGTGTCCGGTTACTTCGACTTTGCAGAGATTCAGGCGATCCGGCACATTCCGATGTATATGAAGGATTACATCCAGCAGCTGGATAATATTCTTTCCTCCATGAGCGAAAAGAAACTGGTTGGCTCTGGCAGCGTGTCCCATGCCCAGGCATTGGAGAAGGCGCGGGAAGAATACAAGAAGTACCGCATCAAAACACTGTCTCCGGTAGAAGAAGATTACCTGCATACCATCACGGCACTGGAAAAAGAAGCAAAGAAAAAAGCAAAATAAAAAACACCCCCGGTGCTGCAAAGCACCGAGGGTATCTTTATACCAAAAAGGAGGTTTTACCATGCCGAATCGCATCGGATCAGCATCATGGGACGAAAAGCGCAAGCTTTGGCGCATTGATGTCACCAATGATCAGGGCAAGCGAAAATCTTTCACCTCTGCCAAGCCGGGCCGCACAGGGCAGCGCATTGCCAATGCCAAAGCAGACGAATGGCTCGCGTCTGGCGTTGCTGTCCCCTCTTCCAGAGTAGAAGAGCTCTATGTCCAGTGGATTCAGGACGTAATGCTCACCACCGACAAAAGCAACTATCTGCCCATCCAAAGCCGATGGAAAAATCATGTGCAACCACTGATTGGCCGCAAAAAGGTTTCTTCTCTCACTGAATATGATTTAAAAAATATTGTTGATGTCGCCTATTCCAAAGGGCTCTCCAAAAAGACGTTGACAAGTCTTTGCTATGATCTTAAATCATTTTGCAAGTGGATGCGCCTGAAACGCATTTCCACACTGCACCCGGAAGATCTCAAACCACCCGCCGGGGCCCGCAATTCTGTCAAGACGATCCTGCAGCCGAGCGATGTGCTCAAACTGTTCAACATCGATACCACTCTGCTGCGCGGCCGCACAGTAGCGGATGAATATGTCAATGCCTATCGGTTTCAGGTCGTCACTGGCCTGCGGCCCGGTGAGATTATCGGTCTGCGGTGGTGTGACATCCACGAAAGCCGCTGTGATGTACGGCGCAGCATCAATATTTACAAAGAGGAAACGCACGGAAAAAATGAAAACGCCGTTCGTTCTTTTGCTCTGACCGATACAGCAAAGGCAGTCCTCAACGCCCAGCGCGAGCTTACCGGTGACTTTGAAAGCGTGTTTTGCATCAAATCAGAAAGCACCTACCGGCATCGCTGGGCACTCTATTGCAGCTCCAATGGCATCAATCCGTGCACTCCCTATGAGCTGCGGCACACCTTCGTTTCCATGATGAAACGTCTTCCAGAAGGTGAGCTCAAACAACTTGTTGGTCATAGCAAAGACATGGACACCTTTGGCGTATACGGTCACGCATTTGGTTCCGATGCCGAAGATACCGCGCAAGCTGTCAACGGTGTCCTGTTTAAGATTTTGAATCCAGAATCTCGCAAATAGAATGCAATTTTTTCTTTTTTTATTTATGAGTGCGTGACTTCCTGCGTGAGCAAAAGAAAAAGAGCGTTAATTCTCAACGAATCAACGCTCTTTTTAATGGTGGAGGCGATGGGAGTCGAACCCATGTCCGAAAAGAGCT